>Ga0206682_10000983_pt1 | contig 28977 bp, 27 predicted proteins | sample M240m12015metaG_FD_155444 | JGI IMG/M metagenome (GOLD analysis project Ga0206682, IMG submission 155444) | Ammonia-oxidizing marine archaeal communities from Monterey Bay, California, United States - M2 40m 12015 | ecosystem: Environmental > Aquatic > Marine > Intertidal zone | place: USA...
AAGGTCGCTGACCCAGTACAAAGCTAATGCCTCATCGGGAGCAATTTGCCCTCGCGGATTTGCATACCTGGGGTACCGTTTTAGATTACAATTCTCGTATTAAAGACGAAGGTCACACTTGGCCCCGGAATTACCTTCCCAATGGGTTGGAGGGTTCCCAAGCAAATGACATTGCACCACTCGTCTGCACATTGTAAAAATAAATAGGGGCTTTTTGCGGTCACGTAAACGCTGACAGTCTATGAATGAGCAAAATATATTTTTAGTCGGATTGATGGCTGTGGGTAAGAGCACAGTTGGCCGTCAATTAGCGGAAGCATTAGATCGGCCGTTTTTTGACTCAGATCATGAGATAGAAAAGCGGGCGGGCGCAGAAATTGCCTGGATCTTTGATGTTGAAGGCGAAGTGGGCTTTCGCGACCGTGAAGAACAAGTCATTGATGATCTGTCACAGATGCAGGGTATTGTTATGGCCACGGGTGGCGGCGCAGTGCTGCGTGAAACAAACCGAAAAAACTTGGCGTCTCGGGGTACAGTTTTTCATTTAGACAGTTCCTTAGAGAAACTCTACGCACGCACGCACAAAGATAAGAAGCGACCATTACTGCAATCGGAAGATCCCCGCAAGGTACTCAAAGATCTAAAGGAAAAACGCGCGCCGCTATATCAAGAAGTAGAGGATTACCGCATATCTACAGATCGCCAAAATGCGACAGCGGTGGTCCGCCAAATTATGCGCCACCTAGAAAAGCGCAAGTAGAAAACTAGCAGCGACAAATCTCAATTAGAAACAATGCTTCTTTGTCCTGACAATTAAAAGGTCTCTAAAGAATTAATGAGTAATACAGCAAACACGACAAGTTCCGGCGATCAAAAGCTCATGGTGTCTTTGGGCGAGCGCAGTTATCCCATCTTTGTGGGCGATGTCGGGTTTTCGGATCCAGCAAAGTTAACAAACGGCATAGCACCGTTTATCAGGGGCAATCAGGTTGCCGTGATCACTAACGAAACTATTGCGCCACTTTATCTTCAGCAAGTGCTCACTGCATTAGGCAACAGACAAGTAGACGTTTTTCAAATGCAGGATGGCGAGCGCTACAAGAGCCTAGACACCTACACTCAGGTAATGGATTTTCTCCTAGAGAAGAAACACAACCGCAGTACCTGCTTAATCGCTCTAGGTGGTGGAGTAGTGGGCGATCTCTGTGGCTTTGTCGCGGCGACCTTTCAGCGCGGTGTAGATTTTATTCAGGTCCCCACAACACTACTCTCACAAGTAGATTCATCCGTTGGCGGTAAAACAGCGGTAAACCATCCTGCTGGTAAAAATATGATCGGCGCGTTCTACCAACCCTTAGCGGTGTTCGCAGATATTTCAGTGCTTACCACATTACCGGACAGAGAGTATGCGGCAGGCTTAGCCGAAGTTGTAAAGTACGGCATTATCTACGACGCAGATTTCTTTACTTGGATGGAAGACAACGCTCAAGCATTAATGCAACGCGACAAGTCAGCACTCACTCATATCATCACACGATCCTGCGAAGTCAAAGCAGCCGTTGTGAGCGAAGACGAACGCGAAGGCGGACGCCGAGCTATCCTTAATTACGGACACACGTTTGGTCACGCCATCGAAAAGCTACTTGGCTACGGCAAATTGCTACACGGCGAAGCCGTTTCAATAGGCATGGTCATGGCAGCCCGACTGTCGGTCGAGTTCAGTGGATTACCATTAGAGGACTGCCAGCGCATTGAAAAACTCCTACAGCAGCTCAACCTGCCAGTATCTTTAGAAGGCCTAGCGTTAAAGTCCGGAGACATGATCGAAGCCATGGGTATGGACAAAAAAGTGGTAGATGGTGAGTTGAGATTTATTGTTGCGGATCAGATGGGCGCAGTGCGAGTGGCCGCAGATGTGAGCATTGTAGCCCTAGAAAAAACGTTGGCAGAATTTTGTTAGATCTACGCCGCCAACAAAAATCCAACTTCAGCAGCTACACTAGTAAGTCTTTGAATGCGGTAGTTGTATTGCTGTCGTTACTCGGCGCAAACGCTTTGGCGGCAACGTCAGGTGAAAACCTAAATAGTGAGAGTGATACCCAACAAACCATTAACGACGCCGAGTGGCTGCTTAAGCAAAACCCAAAAAACTACGCAATTCAGATAGTCACCCTTTCCGGCGCTCAACAGATACAAGACCTAGTAAGCGCGCAATCTCTAAGCGGATTCGCGCGTTTTCGCTACAAGTCAGATAACCAATTACGCTACGTAATTACCTATGGCGTATACGCCACCCCAGAAGCCGCAGAGGCAGGCAGTCAATTGCTTATAGAAAACCTGCAAGGCTTTAACGAAACACCGACGCTTTGGGTTCGAGAATTGATGCCTATCCAAAAGTCCATTCGGACGACGTTGCAAGATTAGAAACTTTTTGGCGTTTGTTGGGTCCTGAGTAACCGCACCATGCTTTCACAAGATCAATATACTCATCTTGTATGGGAAGTTTCGATTTAAATATCTCAATAAATCAGTCTCGCTTGATTGTAATTATATTGTAGTTATAGGGTCGTGACGGACTATCTGACGTTTGAGTGGGATGAGGGCAAATCGGGATCTTAAGCTGGAACGGCAATAAGGGTGGAAGGCGGCTAAACACTCATAGATTCGGAGTCGTGGATTTGGTTACTTCCTACACCGCTTGCTGCAGTAGACAACCTGGTCCCAATCTCTCTCCCACTTTTTTCTCCACGTGAACGGTAGATTACAGGTGGGGCATATTTTTGTGGGGAGATCGCTTTTCTTTACGCCTTTCATCTTTTGTTCTTTTTAGGTTTTGCTATTTCTTCAGGGTAAGGAAAATGCTGAGGGTGCAAGCTGGACAGGGTCCAGCTTTCGTTGGATAGGCGTTGAGCGAGGCGCTCTCGCTTGATTATGGCAGCTCAGTGCTGCCCATTAGATGCCGGTCGATTTCTCGGGCCGCTTCTCTGCCTTCGTTGATCGCTCGTACCACCAATGATTGTCCTCGGCGGCAGTCGCCGGCAGCGAAGACATTGTCTACATTGGTTTTGTACTTGCCATAGACCGCTTGATAGTTAGAGCGCTCGTCGTAGTCCACGCCCAATGTGTCGGTGGCGACGTGCTCTGGTCCTAAGAAGCCCATTGCCAAGAAAACTAAATCTGCTGGCCAATCTTTTTCAGAGCCTGGTACGTTTTCAAACTTACCGTCTTTCATTTCCACTTGTACGGTGCGTACGCCGGTTAACTTGCCCGCGTCATCTCCTATGAAACATAACGACGATATTGAATAAACTCTGGGATCTGCGCCTTGGGTATGCGCTGCTTCTTCGTGACCGTAGTCTACGCGGAAGATCTTTGGCCATGTGGGCCATGGGTTGTTGTCTGCGCGGCCCTCTGGCGGCTGTGCAAACAACTCAAAGTTTGTGACGCTCTTGCAGCCGTGACGCAGCGAGGTGCCTATACAATCTGTGCCGGTGTCGCCGCCGCCGATGACTATCACATCTTTACCCTTTGCGGATATATAGGCGTCGTCATCGTGCTGTGAGTCTAGGAGGCTCTTGGTGTTGGCTGACAAGAAGTCCATGGCGAAGTGTACGCCGGTGAACTCTCTACCTTCTATCGGCAGGTCTCTTGGCACGGTTGCGCCGGTGGTAAACAACACCGCGTCGTTAGAGGACTTCAGCGCCGCAATATCTATTGAGCCGTCTTTGCCATCGCCCACATTTGCGCCGGTGATAAATTGCACGCCGCCGTCTCTTAGCAACTGCACTCTACGTTCTACCACTTCGTCTTTGGCGAGTTTCATGTTCGGAATACCGTACATGAGCAGGCCGCCAATTCTATCTGCGCGCTCATAAACTGTTACGCTGTGGCCTGCTTTGTTGAGCTGGTCCGCAGCGGCTAAGCCCGCTGGCCCTGAACCAATCACGGCAACTGTTTTGCCTGATCGCAGTGCCGGAATGTTGGGTAGCACCCAGCCTTCTTCATAGCCGCGATCAATAATCGCCATTTCAATGTTTTTAATGGTGACTGCTGGATCGGTAATGCCCAATACGCAGGCGCCTTCGCAAGGTGCGGGACACACGCGACCAGTAAATTCCGGGAAGTTGTTGGTCTGGTGTAAACGATCTAACGCATCTTTCCACTGATCTCTAAATACTAGGTCGTTCCACTCTGGAATGAGATTGTGAATTGGGCAACCTTCTTCGGACTGACAAAACGGCACACCACAATCCATGCAGCGCGCACTTTGGGTGCTTAAACGTTGCACGTCATGGTCTGTATAGATTTCGTTGAAATCTAATAGCCGATCAGCAGGCGTGCGGTATGGCGCAGCGTTACGTGGAAACTCTATAAATCCTGTGGGTTTACCCATTGTCTTTTCTCAAATCTTTAATGTCTGACGCGGTTACTAACCCGCGCTCACTTGTTGCTTACGCTGTTCCAGCACGCGCTTGTAATCTTTTGGCATGACCTTCACAAACTCGCCAAGGCTGCTCTCCCAGTTTGCGAGAATTTTTTGCGCGACGGTTGAGCCGGTCAAATCTGCATGCTTTTGGATAAGGTCTTGTAGCTCTGCGATGTCGCCAGCTTCATCCATTGGGTCTAGGTCTACCATCTCCGGGTTGCAGTTAATGCTGAATTCAGACTTGGGGTCCCAGATGTACGCAATGCCGCCACTCATGCCTGCGGCAAAGTTGCGTCCAGTGGCGCCCAAAATAACCACGCGTCCGCCGGTCATGTATTCACAACCGTGATCGCCCACGCCTTCTACGACAGTAGATGCACCGCTGTTTCTTACACAGAAACGCTCTGCTGCTACTCCGCGAAAGAATGCTTCGCCCGACGTTGCGCCATATAGAGCAACGTTGCCTAAAAGAATATTGTCTTCAGCTGCAAATGTGCTGACTTTGGGTGGATAAACGATAACGCGCCCACCGGATAGGCCTTTACCAACAAAGTCGTTGGCGTCGCCTTCAACCTCTAGAGTAATACCTTTAGCCAACCAACAACCCAAACTTTGACCGGCGCTGCCGTTAAATTTGAAGTGAATCGTGTTGTCCGGAAGCATTTGCGGTCCAACCTGGTCTATGACCTGATTGGAGAGCATCGCCCCAACCACACGGTTGGTATTAATAATGGGCAGCTCTGCATAAACCTTCTCACCCGTTTTGAGTGCGGGTTGCGCCAATGGAATAAGCTGATTGTCTAATGCTTTTTCTAACTCATGGTCCTGATCGTGTATGGCAAAGGCACCTAGGAATTCGTTAGGTATCTGCGCTGGCGCCAAGATGGTAGATAGATCTACGCCGTCTGCTTTCCAGTGGTTGATGGCTTCATCAGTTTTTAACAGGTCTACACGGCCAACCATTTCGTTGAGTGTGCGTAGGCCCAGTTCGGCCATAATCATGCGCAGTTCTTTCGCTACCATAAAGAGGTAGTTAACAACGTGCTCAGGCGAACCGGTAAATTTCTTACGTAGCTCTGGGTCTTGGGTTGCTATGCCTACTGGGCAGGTGTTCAGGTGACACTTGCGCATCATGATGCAACCCAGCGCAATGAGCGGCGCGGTAGCAAAACCAAATTCTTCTGCGCCAAGTAGCGCGGCTATTGCCACATCACGTCCGGTCTTAATTTGACCATCTGTCTGCAATACAACGCGTGAACGCAAATTGTTCATAACCAGTGTTTGGTGGGTTTCGGCAATGCCGAGTTCCCAAGGTACGCCCGCGTGTTTAATGGAGGTCAGGGGCGATGCACCGGTACCCCCTGAGTCGCCAGCTATCACAACGTGATCTGCGCGCGCTTTAACAACACCTGCTGCGACCGTGCCTACCCCAATTTCTGCACCCAGTTTCACACTGATACGCGCTTTTGGATTGGCGTTCTTCAAGTCATGGATGAGCTGCGCCATGTCCTCAATAGAGTAGATGTCGTGGTGTGGTGGCGGGCTAATGAGTCCAACTCCTGGGGTTGAGTGGCGTAGGCTGGCGATATAATCGTCTACCTTGCCGCCGGGTAACTCGCCGCCTTCACCAGGCTTGGCGCCTTGAATAATTTTGATCTGCAGTTCGTCAGCGTTGCTGAGGTAATTAATGGTTACCCCAAAGCGACCGCTGGCTACTTGCTTAATGGCCGAGCGCTTAGAGTCTCCGTTGTCCATTGGGGTGAAACGCTTGGCGTCTTCGCCGCCTTCACCGGTATTAGACTTGCCGCCTAAACGATTCATGGCGATTGCCAAAGACTCGTGTGCTTCCGCGCTGATTGAACCAAAGCTCATAGCGCCAGTGGCGAAACGTTTGACAATTTCGCTGGCCGCTTCTACTTCTTCTAACGGCACAGGCTGCTGGCCTTCCTGAAAATCTAGCAAGCCGCGCAAAGTGGCTTTACGGGTATTTTCTTCATTAATTTGCTTGGCAAAAGCCCAGTAAGAATCTTCATTGTTTTGTCTTACTGCAGACTGAAGATTGGTCACGGCAATTGGATCCCACATGTGGGTGTCGCCGTTGCGACGCCAATGGAAGTCGCCAGGGTTAGGCAATATCGCGATAGGCGATGCATCTCTATTGGGAAAGCCAAGGCCGTGTCTGCGCTGCATTTCTTCAGCGAGTACGCTCAGTGAAATACCTTCAACGCGGCTGGCTGTGCCGGTAAATGCTTGTGTAATGACGTCGCTGGCGAGTCCAACGGCCTCAAAAATTTGTGCGCCCTTATAAGACTGTAGAGTAGAAATACCCATTTTCGCCATGACCTTAAGAATGCCTTTGGCCACTGCTTTGCGATAGTTGTAAACCACGTCTTCTGGCGTTTCTACGCCAGCGACGCTGTTAAACTCGCCCTGTGCTTGGGCATCCCAAAGCGCTTCGAAGGCAAGGTACGGGTTAATGGCATCTGCGCCGTAACCTACGAGCAAGCAATGATGGTGAACTTCTCTGGCCTCGCCCGTCTCCAAGATAAGACCAATTTGGCTGCGCTTGTGCGCTTTAACTAAGAACTGGTGCACACAACCCACAGCAAGCAGTGCGCTGATAGGCACTTGTTGTTCGCTTACACCTCGGTCGCTGAGAATAACTAGGCTAAAGCCGTCATTAATTGCTTGTAAGGCCTCATTGTTGATTCGCTCTAGCGCAGCTTTTAGGCCTTGCTCTCCAGAACCCGATGGATAGGTAATGTCGATCTTGTTGGTTTTCCAGCCTCGATGATCCATTGCCTCAATTGATGCCAGCTCGTCATTGGTAAGAATGGGGTGCGGCACGCGTAGACGGTGTGCATTTTCAGGCTCGGACTGGAGCAGGTTCTGCTCGGGGCCCACATAGCAATCTAATGCCATGATCACCTCTTCGCGAATGGAGTCGATGGGCGGGTTAGTGACCTGCGCAAAACGCTGCTTGAAGTAGTCATAAAGCATACGGGGCTTTTCAGACATAACCGCAAGGGCGGCGTCGTTACCCATAGAACCCAAGGGGTCTCTGAGTTCTTTAATCATTGGCTGCAGCATGAACTGCATGGTTTCTTGGGTATAACCAAATGCCTGCATGCGAGAAATCAGCGTATCCGCATTTAGGCCCAGACCAGTTTGTTGATTAAGGTCAGTCAGGTCAATGCGCTGCTCTTCAACCCAAGCTGCGTAGGGTCTACGCGCTGCTAGGTCAGACTTCAGTTCATCGTCAGGAATCATACGACCCTGTTCAAAGTCGATGAGGAATATTCGGCCTGGCTGCAAACGGCCTTTTTCTATGACCCGTGCAGGATCTACCGGCACTACCCCAACTTCGGACGCCATAATGCACTTGTCGTCGTCAGTGATGTAGTAGCGAGAAGGGCGCAGACCATTACGATCTAAAACCGCGCCAATGCAGGTGCCGTCAGTGAATGCGATAGACGCCGGGCCGTCCCAAGGTTCTAAGAGGCACGAGTTGTACTCATAAAAAGCGCGCTTTTCAGCAGACATATTTGTGTGCTGTTGCCATGCTTCAGGAATCATCATGAGCAATGCTTCAGGCAGCGACCTGCCGGACATGATTAAAAACTCTAAGACGTTGTCGAAGTTGCCAGAGTCTGAGCAGTTGGCTTCAACAATAGGGAACAGCTTATTAATGTTTTCACCGAAGTGCGCAGATGCTGCAACCCCTTCACGGGCATTCATTGCATTAACGTTACCCAACAGCGTATTAATCTCGCCGTTGTGGCTCATAAATCTGTTTGGCTGAGCGCGGTCCCAAGATGGGAACGTATTGGTGCTGAAGCGTGAGTGGACCATGGCCAAATGGCTTTCATAGTCTGCGTTGAGTAAGTCTGGGTAAAACGGGAACAGCTGTGCTGGCGTGAGCATACCTTTATAGATGATGACGCTTGTGGACAGCGAGCAAACGTAAAACAGGTAGTTTTGGCTCAGGGCCTCGTCACCGCGAAGGCGGTGGGTACTGTGCTTGCGGATAAGGTACAGCTTACGTTCAAATTCTTCGGTAGATTGTGTGCTGTCATTCGATCCAATAAAGAGTTGTGCAAAGTAGGGCATGGCAGCGCGTGATGCATTGCCTAGGTCTGCTGCGTCTGGATCGGTTGGAAGGTCTCTCCAACCAATAAGGTTTTGTCCGTTTGCAGCAACCTCTTCAGCTATGACGGCTATGCAGTGGGCGCGTTGTTCAGGGTCTGTAGGTAGAAAAACGTTACCAACGCCATATTGACCGCTTTCAGGCAGACTGCTACCGAATTGTTGTGTGGCAATTTGCTCAAGAAGTTTGTGGGGTAAGCCGGTTAAAATGCCTGCGCCGTCGCCAGAATTTTTTTCGTAGCCAACGCCGCCTCTGTGCTCCATGCAGCAGTTCATGAGGCTAGCATCAATAACTATTTGGTGGCTGGGGCGTCCCTTAATGTCACATACAAAGCCTACACCACAGCCATCTTTTTCGTTGGCTGGGTCGTAAAGCCCGTGTTTGGCGGGGAAGTTGCCGTCAAATGTTACCGTCATAATTTCTCTCAGTTAATGCGCGCCGTCATAAGCGCAATGGTCCTTGCCATTTCTTGTTGCCGACTCAAATGTGCTTTTGTCGAGGGCAAGGGACCCCGTCTACTCAGTTTCTGAGTGGACAAGTATTCTTGATTATTTTGCTAGCGAGGAGCTCAGCGCAAGGCCCGTTCAGTGACCTTAAAAGTGGCTATATTCTGCCTTGTAGTAGGCTCGTAACGTCAGCCTTCTATGGTTTGTTCTGGGGCACTGCGGCGTGCCGAACATTCCAGCTGTGAAAGATCTCAAAAATAGCGCTCTGAAGCAAGTCTCAGAGGGATTTATTGGCTTATGATAATGACGCAAATTTGGGGCATATTGCCTGTTTTTGTGCAGGTTAATGCCTGCATAAATCCATCAAAAGGAAGCGTTATAAGATAAGAATCTTTGCGCTCATGGTATGCAGCAAAAGCTCAAACAATTTCCGCCTTGGTGGTACTTTCGTGCCCAAAACCCCGTTGTACTTGGTTTTTTTAGCCGCTTAAGTAGCGGTGAAGGTTCCTACTTGCCCACAGTCGCGGTTTTTATTGCAATGATTTACCCCTATTTAAATAAGTTATAGCCTCTTTTTGCTGGGTACGTTTGCAGTAGTAATCTTTACGTTGGTATGCATCTGGTGGACAGGACTGCAGTCTCACTTATGTCTGATTAATGGAGTCCTAGTGGATCGTTAAAGATGGGCTGTCTTCAGAATCGTTGCTAATCTTAAAATCGCAGATTTCGATCAAACGGTGCGTGTAACCGAGGTGGAAGTTGCTTATTTAGAGCGCCTATTCACAGCCCTAAATCGTCATGCCTAAAATCCAGCTCGAGCGGAAAAATTTAACCAATAATCCAGTGACCACTGTAACTATTACTCTAACTTCTAAATTCAGCTCTCAAACCTTCTGTACCTTTAGTGAGTTTTGGCCTCAGGTTAGGCCCTCTATGCAACTTTGTATCATTACCGAAGCCAAAGTTGGGGCGTGCAAAACAGGTCAGCAAAAAACGGTAAACGTGCATTTAGCACCGCTGGCGAACCCAAGTGGCGCTTGCAGCCGGGCAATGGCGTTGATTAGGGCGTAACTTTGCTGAAATCTGGTGATAACAGGCATTTCTTTGCGGTATTTTTTTTTGAGACAAATTAGAATGCGACGCAACAAATTCCAAATAGATAACACTTCAAGAGAGAAACCATGAAAGATCCAGTTCGCATTACCATTACCGGAGCCGCAGGCCAAATCGGCTATGCATTACTTTTTCGTGTAGCTTCCGGCGCCATGTTGGGCAACGACCAACCTGTAATTTTACAATTATTAGAAATTACACCGGCGCTAGGCGCAGTTAAAGGGGTAGTGATGGAATTAGACGATTGCGCGTTTCCGCTCGTACAAGACATCGTTTACACAGACGACGCAAACGTAGCCTTTAAAGATGCAGACTACGCGCTGCTAGTAGGTTCAAGACCTCGTGGACCCGGCATGGAGCGCAAAGATCTTTTAGAAGCCAACGCTGCAATCTTCTCAGCACAAGGCAAAGCGTTGAATGACAATGCATCCAAGAACGTCAAAGTGTTGGTTGTGGGCAACCCTGCAAACACCAACAGCCTAATCGCTCAGCGTAATGCGCCAGATTTAGACCCACGTAACTTCACTGCAATGACCCGCCTAGACCACAACCGTGCAATGGCGCAGTTGTCACAAAAAGCAGGCAAGCACGTGGCAGACGTAGAAGGCCTATGCATCTGGGGTAACCACTCAGCCACACAGTACCCAGATATTCACAGAGCAACCGTTGCAGGCGCAGACGCTATGTCGTTAGTGGATATGGATTGGTACACCGGCGACTTCATTCCTCAAGTACAGCAGCGCGGCGCAGCCATTATTGAAGCAAGAGGTGCGTCTAGTGCGGCATCAGCAGCAAACGCAGCCATCGACCACATGCGCGATTGGGCGCTCGGTAGCGATGCGATTTTGAGCATGGGCGTTTATTCAGACGGCAGCTACGGAGTAGCTGAAGGTTTGATCTACTCCTTCCCAGTACGTTGCAAAGGTGGAGATTGGGAAATTGTTCAGGGCATTGAAATCAGCGCATTTAGCCAAGGCAAAATGGACGCCACTGAACAAGAGTTGACCGAAGAGCGCGATGCGGTAGCACACTTACTGCCGTAGAGTGCTTGCGGGCCTAGGCCAGTAACTCACAATAAGGGCTTTCGCAATGAAAGCCCTTATTTTTCATCCACGGCTCATCAGCAGTTCCTTAACTTTTCATCCGCTCCCCTATCGGCGTTTTTCTTTGCAGTAACTTTGCCCTCCAGCTTTCAGCATTAGCCTTACCCTTCAAATCTCATTTGTAGTAAAAAGGTAGAGAACCTTTTAGTTTTGTATTTGGGAGAGTGTAGATGTCATCTAATGACGCAGAGGTGGTCCGTCCGTTTAAAATCAGTATCAGTGATGATGACATCGGCGATCTCAAGCATCGCCTTGCTAATACCCGTTGGGCGGATGCGGAAACGCCGGATGATTGGAGTCAGGGTTTGCCTTTGGGTTATGCCATGTCTTTGCGCGACTATTGGCTCAATGACTACGACTGGCGTCAGCGCGAGGCGTACTTCAACGAGTTCGATCAATACCTAACCGAGATCGACGGCCTAGACATTCACTTTATTCATCAACCTAGCAAGGTTCCGGGCGCGCGGCCCTTACTAATAACTCATGGTTGGCCAGGTTCGGTGGTGGAGTTTCACAAGGTGATCGGCCCGCTGACAGACCCGGTTGCTCATGGTGGTCGCGCGGAAGATGCGTTCCATGTGGTGTGTCCTTCTCTACCGGGATATGGCTTTTCAGCTAAACCTACGGCTACGGGTTGGGGCGTGGAAAAGATTTGCTCTGCGTGGGACACGTTGATGTGTCGGCTGGGTTACGAGCGCTATTTTGCTCAAGGGGGCGATTGGGGTTCTGCGGTGACTACTGGTATTGGTCGTCAGAATGTTGGCCATTGCGCGGGTATTCATGTCAACATGCCTACAGTTGGCGCCACTGGAGATGCGCTTAAAAACCCCACTGAAAAGGACACTATTGCACTTAAGGCCGCAGGTTATTACGCCCAGTGGGGCGCCGGATATTCGAAACAGCAGGCTACGCGTCCGCAAACTCTGGGTTATGGGTTAGTGGACTCGCCGATGGGTCAGGCCGCCTGGGTGATTGAAAAGTTTTACGAGTGGACCGACTGCCAGGGCGACCCGGAAAACGTGTTAACGCGTCAGGAGTTGATAGACAACGTTATGTTTTATTGGCTAGGAGGTAACGGGGCGTCCTCCGCTCGGCTGTACTGGGAGAGTTTTGGCACGGCGTTTTCTGGCGCGGGTGCAACCGTTGAAGTGCCTACGGGCTGCAGTATTTTCCCGAAAGAAATTGTGCCTGCGCCGCGCAGTTGGGCAGAAAAGCTGTATACCAACATTGTGTATTGGAATGAGCTGGATAAGGGCGGACATTTTGCGGCGTTTGAGCAGCCTGAACTTTATATTGATGAGGTGCGTAAGTGCTTTGGCAAAATGGGTTTATAGCCGTAGTTTTTAGACTATTTGTTTACGCTCGGGCTTGCTTGATATTCCTAAGATTCGCTATGGTGAGTGCTCATTAGGAGGGCCAAAACATGTCAATTAAGTTCGAGATTAACGGTGCCAGTGTAGAGCTGGATGTGGCAGACGATACCCCGCTTTTATGGGCCGTGCGCGATGAGCTAGATTTAAAAGGCACTAAGTTTGGTTGCGGTATTGGTCTGTGTGGGGCATGTACCGTGCATGTTGATGGCGTTGCACAACGCTCCTGCATTACCCCGCTTGCCAGTGTTGCCGGCAGCAATATCACTACCATTGAAGGATTGTCTGAAAACGGCGACCACCCATTGCAACAAGCTTGGATTGAGGCGCAAACCCCTCAGTGTGGTTACTGCCAGTCCGGTCAAATTATGCAGGCTGCCAGTCTTTTGGCGTATAACGCCGATCCCAGTGACGCTGAAATTGAAACCGCTATGAACGGAAATTTGTGCCGCTGTATGGCTTATGTGCGTATTAAGAAAGCCGTTAAGCTAGCGGTGACTAATGCGGCTGCCAAGCAGGAGGCGCAAAATGCATAAGATTACCTCTTCAGACCAACTTCAGTTATCAAAGCTTTCTCGTCGTGGATTTATGATTGGTGCCACGAGTGTGGGTGTGACTTTGGCCTTTGTACCAGCAGCATTATTGGCCAGCGACCCAGCGCAGGCGTTGTCTGCGAATAAATTTGAGCCCACCATTTGGTATTCAATTGCCCCTTCGGGGCAAATCACTGTGAATGTGACGAAGGCCGAAATGGGCCAACATATTGGCACCGCTTTTGCGCGCATTGTTGCCGAAGAGTTAGAGGCTGATTGGGCAGATGTGCAGGTCAACCACGTGGATACTGAAGCTAAGTATGGCGCTTTTGTTACTGGCGGCAGCTGGTCTGTTTGGCAAAACTTCGATCTTATGAGCCGAGCTGGCGCAGCAGGTCGCAGCGCGCTTATTGAAGAGGGCGCGCGTTTGTTGGGGGTTGCAGCTATTGATTGTAGCACCGCCAACAGCCAAGTGATTTGTCGCGGCAAAAGCGTTAGTTACGGCGACATCGTCAGTAAAGGCAATCTCAGCCGCACTTATACGGATGCCCAATTGGCAAGTTTACCGATTAAGGCCGCCAAAGATCGTAAATTGATCGGCAGTGAAACTCAGGCCTTAGATATTCCAAACAAGACAAATGGCGCGGCCATTTACGGCATTGATGCCACTTATGAGGGCATGGTTTACGCCAAACCCATTGTGCCGCCTACTCGATATGGCTCGTCAGTAAAATCTGTGGATGACAGCCAAGCGAAGAACGTCAAGGGCTACCAGCAGACATTAGTCTTAAATGATCCGTCTAACACTGTACCTGGTTGGGCATTAGTGATTGCAGATTCCTTTCATGCGGCCCAGCGTGCAGAGCGGTTGATTAAGGTTGAGTGGAATGCAGGCCCAACGGCTAACGTGTCTGAGCAAGATATTCTCAATCGCGGCTCTGAGCTAATTGAGGGTTCGAGCGGTTCGTTAGTAGTGGAAGATGGCGAGGTAGATGCAACATTCGCTTCAGCCAATTCGGTGTTTACTCAGTCGTATACCACCAGCACCGTTTTGCATTTTCAGTTAGAGCCAGTGAATGCTATCGGTTTGCAGAAAGACGGTATTTGGGAACTGCACACAGGTAACCAATGGCAGTCACTGATTTTGCCAACCTTGGCTCAGTCTTTGGGCGTGCCGGTAGAACAAGTTGTTATGCGCACCCATTTGTTAGGCGGTGGCTTTGGTCGTCGCTTGAATGGTGACTACGGTGTTCCCGCGTTGCTGGCCGCCAAAGCTTTAGGCAAGCCAGTGAAAGTTGTGTTTTCCAGAGAGGATGATTCGCGCTTTGACTCGCCTCGTTCCGCTTCCGTACAACAAGTCAGTATGGCCTTTGACGAGAGTGAGAAAATTGTTGGTATGCAACATCATGCGTCCGCAGGTTGGCCTACGTCAGCCATGGTGCCAGGCTTTTTGGGTACGGGTACTAACGGCGAAAAGTTTGATCCGTTCTCTATCAATGGCGCGCAACATTGGTACGACGTAGGTGCTCACAGAGTACGCGCCATTAAAAACGATTTGGCTAATGCCACATTTCGACCAGGCTGGCTTCGCTCTGTGGGTCCCGGTTGGACGAACTGGGCGCTGGAAAGTTTTGTCGATGAAGTGGCTCATAGCAAAGGCATTGATCCGGTTACTCTGCGCAAGCTGTTGTTGACTGGTCGCGGTAAGAACGCCGGGCACGCGCCGAACTCTGTGGGCGGAGCGTCGCGGATGGCTAACGTTTTGCAGCGCGCGGCTGATAAAGCTGGGTGGGGCAAAGATTTACCTGAAGGCGTAGGCATGGGCATTGCCACAACCTTTGGTCAAGAGCGTGAGATGCCAACATGGTCAGCATGTGTTGCGCAAGTTGCTGTAGACAAAGCCTCGGGCAAAGTGACTTTGCAGAAGCTCACGGTGGTTATTGATGCTGGCACAATTGTTCATCCAGACGGCGCGTTGGCGCAGACTGAGGGCGCCGCGCTCTGGGGCGCGAGTATGGCGCTGCATGAAGGTACAGAGTTTGTTAACGGCCAAGTTAAGGACGTGAACCTGAATAGTTATCGACCGATGCGCATGGCAGATGTGCCGAAGCTTGATATTGAGTTTGTCGACAGCGAGTTGCAGTCAGTGGGTTTGGGTGAGCCAGCGACAACTGTAGTCGGTCCCGCCATCGGTAATGCTATCTTTGCAGCCTCTGGAGCGCGAGTAAGACACCTACCGATTACTGCTGATGCAGTGCAGAAAGCTCTGGTTTAACAGCTCTAGTTTTCAGGCCGGCACAGCCGGCTTGAAGCGGCTTTTAGAAAAAAGCTCAAAACGATATACATTCAGATATTTAGAAAGATACTTGAGAGTTTTCGCAACTCGCGATAGTCGGACCGTTTTCTAAGCGTACTTTATTGACCTGTAAATTCAGGCGTGCGCTTTTCTCCAAAGGCCTTGCGACCCTCCGCGCCGTCTTCACTGGTGCGAATAGTTAGCAATGTGTCTCTGGCAATAGCGCTTATTTCTGCTGGGCTTTGATTCATCGTGGCTAAGCTGAATTCTTTTAAAGTCTCTACAACTAGGGGCGCTGAGTGAGCCAGAATGGTTGCCCATTTTTGCGCCGCTTCAAGTTCCTCGCCTTTGGCGACTACCTTATTCACCATGCCTGCGCTTAACGCTCTGTGCGCGTCGAAGTCCTCGCCAAGCAGCATAAATTCCATTGCCACTTTATGCGGTATGCGCGCAACAGCGCTGCTGATTAACCCTCCGGTAAAACCAAGCTGTGCCTCTGGATATTTGAATACGGTATTTTCGGACGCCACTACAAGGTCGCACATTTGCACGATGACGTAAGCGCCACCAATGCACCAACCGTGCACTGCGGCGATAATGGGTTTACGCGTGCCAACTCCAATGCTGGGCACGCCTTGCCACATTTCTTTGGGCGCGTCTTTAACGTCAGCACCTACTGAAAAGGCGCGGTCCCCGGCGGCATGCAAAATAGCCACTCGGTCTTCGCTTTCGTCAAATCTACGCCAAGCTTCTTGCAGACCGAGAATGACATTTTCATTTAAAGCATTCATTCGATCGGGGCGATTGATAGTTATGGTGGCAACGTTTGCCGCGGATGTGTAGGTCACAAGTTCGTTCATAATTACTCCTCTAGCCAAGCGTTAAATTGCGGGTCGCGTTTCTCAATAAAGGCTTTTATGCCTTCTTGGGCATCTGGGTGATGGTCTGAAATAGCCGTCTTTGAAGCAATTTCATCTAACGCGTGCGTCCAATCCTGTTCCGCTGCATTGTAGAGCGAGCGTTTTAGCAGGCGCATGGCCACTTGAGGTCCCTGCGCAAATTCTTCCGCCATTCCCATGGCAGCTGACGGTAGATCGTCGTCCGCAACCACCTCGTGAACCAGATCTAATGCTAAGGCTTCGTCAGCGGTAACAATTTTTTTACGCATTAAGAAGTCCAGTGCCTTAGAAAGGCCTAGCGTGCGCACTAAAAGGTACTGGCCGCCTTCGTCGGGCAGCAGGCCGAAGCGCAGTGTTGCGCTGCCCATGCGGGCGGATTTTGCTGCAATACGAAAGTCGCAGGACAAAGCGAGAGAAAAACCTGTTTGTATGGCTATGCCGTTAATCGCGCAAATGGTCAGTTTGTCTAAATTACGAATAGTGGTGTTGAGTTGTTGGGAGATGCTGCGCAGACCATTGTAGGTGCCTAATTCGTTGTCATGGCCACCGGGAATTGGGTCAACCAACGGGTTGCCAGCTAGGTCGCCGCCTTTATAACCCTTCAGGTCATCGCCAGCGCAGAAGGCTCTGCCTTGGCCGGTGAAAACCAGTACCCGCACTGCGTTGTCCATTTGCGCTTGGGTAATGGCCTCAATCAAATCGCGCTTAATAGCAGTGGTCATACCATTCATTCGATCAGGTGTGTTGAGTTCAAACCAAGCAACGCCGTTAGCCTTAAGGCTGACTTCAAAGCCAGTAAAATTGCCTGTCTTCATCCTCTTCTTCCTCTGCGCATTTTTTTATTACATTTACGCCGGCGGGTGGACCCTATTAGTGGCGCACCTTAATGGCCCATCAGCGACGTCCAAGTGTCGATATCGTTAATGCGTAAATAGGTATTAGATTTTTTTGTTTCGCCCATTGTGGCATTTGGAATGTGGCCGTAGTTGTGACCAGGCAATAACAAAGTGTCGTCTGGCAGGCAGCAGAGCTTTTGCATGCTGTGGTACATGTCCTCAGAATTTGCGCCGGGCAAGTCAACGCGTCCGCAACCGTTAATGAATAAGGTGTCGCCGCTGATCAGTGTATTTTTCACTTTAAAACACTGGCTGCCGGGCGTGTGTCCGGGTGTGTGTAAAAATTCTATTTCTATGTCGCCTACTTTTAGACGGTCGCCAGACTCTACTTTTGCAATGTCTGAGTCTGATATTTCGGTGACCTTTTTAATGCCTTGGGCTTCCAGCTTATGGGCATAAAGTTTTACTGGGTTTACTTCAAGCAGTTTGGCGATTCCCTCTACATTGTTGCCGCTGAAAGAGCCGCCAATGTGATCAGGGTGGTAGTGGGTGGCAAGTGCCGCGGTGAGTTTGTAACCCTTTTCATTGATGTGGTTGACCATGCTGTCTATGTCCCACGCTGGATCAACAATGACAACTTCGCGGGTTGATCGGCAACCTATGAGGTAGGTGAAGTTTTGCATAGGCCCAATTTCGATTTGTTCAATAATCAGGTCTGAAGGTTCGGTCCAAGCGGGTTCAGCCATTGCAGTCTCATTCTTGTGAAAACACTACATTAGCGGAAACGTTGATCATTCGCACATTTGATATTTTGCTCTACTTCATATTCCGCACTAGGCAGTTTTTGTGTCAAAGCAGCTGTGAAAGGATTTTTTCTAATGTCCGAATATGAGCAGTTTTTGGCGTTTGCTTTGACTATAGTGGCCCTATGAAGCGGCAAAAATCTGTTGGCAAAAATCTTAACATTGGCTCTGCCGCGCCCACTTTGGCGGCGTGCCAGCAGGCTCGGCTGAGTCGAGATCAGCGTTTTGATGGGCGCTTTATTATTGCGGTTGTGACCACCGGCGTTTACTGCCGGCCCAGTTGCCCCGCACGTATTCCTAAAGAAGAAAATGTCCGCTATTTTGTCTGTGGCGCAGGCGCGCAGGAAGCGGGCTATCGCGCCTGTTTACGCTGTGTGCCGGACCAAACATTGCCAGTGCCCGATTGGGCGATTGGTAATCGGCATGTGGCGAAGGGCTTGGCCATGATCGAGGCGGGCTTTTTAAACGATCATAGCGTTGCCGATCTTGCTGAAACCCTGCTGCTCAGCCCCCGCCATTTGGACCGACTATTCGCTGACACATTAGGGGCAAGTCCTGTTGCCATTGCCCGCATTAAGCGCGGTCAAACGGCCAAAGTATTGTTACAACAAAGCAAGCTGAAGCTGTCCGAATTGGCAGAACATGCTGGCTACGGCAGCATCAGCCAGTTTAATAAGGAACTGCGTTTATTGTTTAACACTTCCCCTACTGGTCTGCGTAGGGCTAAGTTTTCTTCCAGCAAAAAAGCCCTACACAAAGTCGAAGAAGCCCCAAAAGACAGAGAAGACAAAGAAGATCAGGAGCACGCGCTTACCTTGCGTGTGGTTTTACCGGTGCGCATGCCCTACGACTTTGACTGGGTGTTTAATTACCTCAAAGGGCGGGCTTTAGAAGGTCTTGAGGAAGTGTTTGATGGCGTGCATGGGCAGATTTTTCGTCGCCGGTTAAGTAAGACAGGTGAGCCTGAATCGTGGTTGAGGGTAGAGCGCAACGGTAATGAGTTGATCGCTTATTTGCCTTTGGGTGGCGAGCCTATTTACCAGCTATTGCGTCGGCTCGGGCGTTTGTTTGACTTACATACAGACGGCGCAACCCTGCACGAACATTTGTCAGCAGACAGGTTTTTGGCGCCTTGGGTAAAAGCAGCGCCTGGGCTGCGGGTGCCTGGCGCTTGGGATGGGTTCGAGACTTGTGTGCGCGCTATTCTCGGTCAGCAAGTCAGTGTGGCGCGCGGTACAGAGCTCGCCAACGCGATGATTGTGCGCTACGGAGGTGGCGATTTTCCGAGTCCTGAGCAGTTGGTCGATAAGCAGATAGCTGAGTTGGGTATGCCCGGTAATCGGGGGCGTGCCATAAGCACTGTGGCGCAGCAAGTAATAGATCAAGGCGTTTCCTTTGATGAAGGGTTCAAGGCTGAGGCTTTTGTTGAGGCGCTGATGCAAATCAAGGGCATTGGCCCATGGACCGTTAACTACATTCGCCTGCGGGTGCTGAAAGACCCAGATGCCTTTCCTCATAATGATTGGGTGGTGTTAAAACAATTAGACGCTACGCCGGCCAAGGCAAAGTTGCAGGCCGAGCCATGGCAGCCTTGGCGAGCCTACGGGTTAATGTACTTGTGGTATGCAGCCTCCGTTGGTCGGGCTAAGGCGGCATCCGAAAAGAAAGCTAGGGTAAAACAAACTGGAGTTAAGCAAAGTAAGTCTAATCACGGTAAGGCTAAGCAAGGCAACGCTGGGCAAACTAAGAAAGCAGTCCAAAGTAATTAGTTGTGTATCCAAATGGAGGTGATGAAATGATCTATTACACACAGGTGCCAAGCCCTATTGGCCAATTGACCCTTTGTGGCGATGGCCAAGCATTAACCGGTTTGTACTTCTCCTCTGGCAGTAAGGCGAGAGGGGCAGATCCGTCTTGGGTTAAAAAGCCCGAGTACTTCGCCGATGCGAGCAAGCAGTTGGAAGAATATTTTGCGGGTATTCGGCATGCGTTTGACCTAGCGTTAAAGCCTCAATCCACACCTTTTCAAGGCCAGGTGTTGGAGGCCTTGCAGACCATTCCCTATGGTGAGGTCTGCAGTTACAAAGACATTGCTGAGCAAATAGGCAATCCCAAAGCGGTGAGGGCGGTAGGTACGGCGAATGGCACCAATCCCATTGCCATTATTATTCCTTGCCACCGAGTTATTGGTAGCAATGGCTCTTTAACAGGGTTTGGTGGCGGCCTAGATGCAAAACGGCATTTGCTGGCGTTAGAAAAAGATCAAACCGGGCTATTTGCCACCTAGGTGGCTCCGTTTTTATGTGTTGCGCAGTTTAAGTAACTATATAGTTACTAAGATTGAACAGATTATTAAGTTTACCGCTTTTTCAACAAGGGTATAATTTTTTCGTGAAACTGGTAATAATATAAGTAACTAAATAGATACTTATATGGTTGAGTGCAAATTTATGCGCAACCCAGAACAAACCCGCCTCAAGCTTATAGCCACCGCGACTCAATTATTGTTAATCAAAGGCGTTGAAGGTTTGCGCGTGGATGAAGTTGCATCCATGGCTTGCGTTAACAAGCGCATGATCTACCACTACTTCAAGAACAAGGAGGGTTTGCATCAAGTGGTATTGCAAAGCCAAGTTGAGCAACTGGTAGATTTCGCTGATGTACTTTCCTCCGGCGTGAAAGTGTTTTTGACTGAACACTTTACTTTGAGCGCAAATAAACCAGACGAGCGAAAAGCGCTCAAACCTGAAAGTAATGCAAACAGCGGTGTGACAGGTAGCACCGCTGTTACTCAGCAAAATTTGCAAACGGCAGGGTTAATAGTGTTGCGTGCTCTATTAGATAGGCGGCAGTTTGCGGTGCGTTTGAGTAGCGCCGATTGGGCCTCTTTGGTGCAGGGTTTAATGGCTTTGGCGCTGCCGCAATTATCAGAAATAGATGAGGTCGCGGCGGTTATCGACAAAAAGGGTAAGCGTTCACTTAGCAAAAAGCCTAGATATACCCTACAGGCGCAACATCGCTTTAGCGAGTAGGCATTAGCTGGCGCTTAGGTCTTGTGTTTAAGCCTGTCGTTTAGGGTTGTGATTAGGGCTGTATTGCCACAAGAAGGTTTTTTTGTTCTGACTAGCGCTAAAAAGAGCGGGCAAATGAGAACTAAGAACTAAGAACTGAGAACTAAGAAAAAATGAGGTAAGTAGTGTGATCAGAGAAGCGGGACACCGAAACAGTTATCTACCCCAGTGTCCGCTTTCTACTTTGCGCAAGGCGTTAACTCACGATATCAAGCAACTCGATATCAAAGATCAATGTCGCAAAAGGACCAATCACGCCGCCGGCACCTTGCTCTCCGTAGGCCAATTCGTAGGGCACTGTTAAGCGCCACTTGGAACCTACGTTCATCATTTGTAGTGCTTCTGTCCAACCAGCGATTACACCGCCCACAGGAAATTCAGTGGGTTCGCCGCGGTCGTAAGAACTGTCGAATACAGTGCCGTCGATCAGAGTGCCGTGATAATGGGTACGCACGGTGGATGCTGCTGTGGGGATCTCGCCCTCACCGGAGGTTAGCACTTCGTACTGTAGGCCAGAGTCGGTAGTGATCACCCCTTCTCGTGCTGCGTTGTCGGTCAAAAATCTGTCACCTTCAACAGACATAGCTTTCGCCTCTTCCGCCTGCTTGGCTTGCATTTGTTCGTTGATGGCAGCAAAAGCGGCGCGCATATCTTCGTCACTGACCGGGCAGTCAACGCCATTTACGGCGTCCTGCAGACCGGCCATAACCGTTGCTACTTCAAGTCCGTCAAATGGATTTTCCATCATCTGTTGGCCCATTTGGTGGCCTAGGCCATAGCTGACGCGCTGTCCGTCAGTAGTGTAATCAGACATTAATTTCTCTCGTTAGGATTTCGGATAAAAAAGCGGCGACAATTTAGCACATATTGTTGGAGAGAACTGGGCGACGCTTGTAGTTTTGCTTACTTTGCCAGCGCTGACTGTATTTTTGAGTTGTTATATGCGCCAAGGCTACCTTTTTTGCTTTCCACACTCTTTTAAATCATCGATCTGAGCTATCGGCCAGAGTTAGTGGTTAGGGTTACCTGTTCGGGCTAGAGTGCTGCTCGTATCGAGGTTGCTTTTGATCGCGTGGCCGGCTTCTGCGGAGCAACTCTTTGGCTAGGTCTTTGCGTTCAGAAGCTGTCAGTCGCGTGACAAAACTACTGAAGTCCTGGTGACTTTGGTTTTGGCTTGTTTGCAATGTCCTGCGTAATTCTACTAGGGCCTGGTTTAGCGACTTCTCGCTGAAATCTTCAGCCGCTAGTGCGCGTTGCACTGCTTTGTGTTTTTCTCGTAGCAAAGGTCGATGTGCTCTCGCCCGCTTAAACTGCTCGCGGAGCAGGGGGCGTAATTCTTTTCTGCGCTCGTCGGGCAAATGGTGTGCCCAGCGCGGTGAAATATGAATGGCGTTAGCAAAGCTCGTTGGCTCAAATATCATCCGCGCAACGGCAAAACCCAGCATGGCAAGGTTGATGGCTAAAGATATAACCAGAGCGATGAGTAAAATTTTAGGTCGCATCATTATCTAATCCCTCTTCAGCAGCTGGAAAAAAGGCTGAAAACTCAATTGTGCTCTCTGTGAGCGAGTCAGCGTAAACCCACGAATTTATGTCAGCATATTCGATAGAACCTTCATCTAAATCTGACGGCTGTAAACCAAAGCCGACCCCAGCAGCAAAACTCAGTATCAGCGGAATAGCCGCTGCAGTTGCTGTGGGCCAGTATTCTCTCGCTATCGAAGAGGTGGGCAGATTGGCTGTCAAATGAACCGGCGCATTGTCATTGTTAGCGTGTGCTTGGGCAATTTTGTTGATGGCATCCAACACATGCTTGGGGGCTTTGTGGCTGTTTTGCGCATCACTAATAAACAGCGATTCAAGCTTCTGCGCAGATTCAAATGCTTGCCTTGCCTCTAAAGACTGCAACAAAAAAGCCCTAGCCTCTTTTCTCTCAAGGGGCCCCGGCCATTGATCTAAATCTACCCCGAAGGTGTCTAAATGTGTCAGAAACTGATCAATGTTCATGGGACTCTCTTCTCATGTTGGTATCGGCGCTGCGTATGGCTCTGCGACCCCGCGCTAAAAGTGATTGGGTTGCCGTGCTACTGAGGTTGAGTATCTCAGCGGTTTCACCTATGGAAAATCCTTGGCGATGAACTAACAGTAATGCTGCGCGTTGATTTTCTGGCACTTGGGCCAGCAGTTGAGCAAATTCATCAATGGTGTCCTGTTGTTGGCTTTGTTGCTCAGGCTCAAAACTCGCCGGTGCTTGTAGCGCAAGGTCTGAGTAATCTTCGGACCGAGAAAATTTGCTCTGCTTACGCACATGGTCAATAAATTTGTTGTGCAATACCGTGTGCAGCCAGGTGCTGAGTTTAACCCTGCCCACCTTGTAACTGCCTGCGTGAGTCCAAACTTTAACCCAGGTTTCTTGCACCAAGTCGTCAGCCGTACTTGGGTTGCCACTCAACCGGTAGGCGTAGGCGTGGAGCGCATCAACGTGACGCGACACCAATTCAGTAAAAGAGTCAGCACATTGACTGACTACATTTAGCATAAGTTGATCGTCGGAAAAATACGTCACGTAATGCGCGGTTCTTGGTTGTTGTCTAGCAAATTAAATCTGCTAACCAGTGCTTTGAGCAGCTTTGCGCTGTTTAAACTGCTTGATCATTTTAGCCATCTCCGAGCGATCCACCACGCCGTCATTGTTGGTGTCTAAGGCTCGTAGCCTTTTCTCAGGATTTGGCATTTCTTCCTGAGCCAGTCTGCCGTCCGCGTTTGTATCCAGCATCTTGAACATTGCGCGCTTGCGCGCCAACTGTTCTTTCTCTCTCTTATTTGCAGCCGCGTATTCGGTGTCGCTGATTGCGCCGTCCTTGTCAGCATCAAGCAGCGCGAACATTTCGGTTTCTACCAAAGCGCGCATGTCGCTGCGGTCTGTTCCAGCGTTCATCAGACCGAACATACGACTATTATGTCCGCGCTTTCTTTTGCCGTGATGAGGCCTCTGTCCGTGTTGGTGCTTGGCGTCATTATTCCCGCGTTCGTTGCCGGCGCTAGGATGCCCCTTACCCTTAACACCATGCTTGGGGTTGTGCTGTTCAAATTCAGCCAAGGAAATCAGACCGTCTTTATTTAGATCAGTCAGCAGGAACTGCTCCAAGCTTTGAGTATTGATGCGCTGTACCATCTTGTCGATGACGATAGGCCCGCGCTGGTGTTTGCCGCCGTGGTGACTGGCCAATAAACCGGTGCTAACAACGATAAGGCCAATTGCTGTAAAACCTACGATTTTAAAAGAAGATCTTGAAGTGAATTTTTTCATAACTAAGACTCAATATTAAACGTTCATAAGCTATACGCTGGTCTAAGCATTTGTGGTCGAGCTAAATGATCGAAACACTATAGTCGAATTAGCTTTGCTCATACTCTATGGCAATAATTTCAAAACGATTGAGCACCTGTTGATCGGCGAAGCTGAGAATACGCGTGGTGCCGGTAGATTGTTGAATGGCCACCTCGTCGCCAACCCCCTTGCCCAGCAGTAATTTGGCCATGGGCGCGTCGACACTTATGTACTCTTTTAGCGCGTCAATTTCATCCGGGCCGACCAACCTATACTTAACGGTTTCAGGCGCGTTAGTTTCTGGCTTGATCTCCTCTGCCTCAAGGGTTACCCATGCGCCAAAATAAACCTTGTCGGTTTGGCTAGGTGGCCGATCCACAATTTGTAATTCCGCCATACGTTTATCTAGGTAGCGAATTCTGCGATCAATTTCAGCCAACTGTCGCTTGCCGTAAATATAGTCTGCGTTCTCCGAGCGGTCGCCTTGAGCCGCCGCCTCGGCGACCTTGCGCGTAACTTCAGGTCTTTTCACCTTCCAAAGAAAATTCATCTCCTCTTGTAGCGTCGCATAGCCCGCAGGGGTGATTACGGCAGTTTTTTTGGGTTCCGGGGGGCGGTATCTACCCATGCAGATTGGCTCAACTCAAAGATAAGTGCCTATCATAGGTGAAAGGGCATTTTAGTCACCCCCAGGTAACTGATTGCCGGAGCCTGTGCTGCGATTATTAGTGCTCATTGGCCCACGGCTTGGTTACAATCTGCGCCATAGGCGACCACAGCAGAGGGTGAGATGGTTAAGCAAATAAATACGGTGAAAGCGGCAGGGGCTATTGGTGCCCATGTATCTGGTGTGTCCTTGGCGGATATTGCAGGTTCAGATGCTGTTTATGCTCAAGTGCGCCAGGCAATTGTTGAGCATGAGGTTTTGTTTTTTCGCGACCAAGAGCGAACCCCGCAGGTTTTTGCCTCTTTCGCCAAGCGTTTTGGTGAGGTGCTAGGTCACCCAGCCTATGTCACCGTTGACGGTGCAGACGATGTACAGATTTTGGAGAGCACGCCTGAGCAGCCTTCAAAAATTGAAGTCTGGCATTCAGACATGACCTTTATGCCCATGCCCCCCAGTTTTACATTATTGCAGGGGCAAATTATTCCAGCCCACGGTGGTGACACTTTGTGGGCCAGTGCCACGGCAGCCTATGATGGCCTGTCAGATAAGATGCGCGGCTTTTTAGATGGCCTGGTAGCAGTACATGATTTCCGTCAGGGTTTCCGTGAAAGTCTGGCCGAGCCGGGTGGTGCCGAGCGCTTGGCAGACGCCGTTGCCGCCAACCCGCCGGTTGAACACCCGTTAATCCGCACTCACCCAGAAAGTGGTCGCAAGAGTATTTATGTGAATGCGCTCTTCACTAGCCACATTAAAGACCTGATGCCGCGTGAGAGTGAGCAGTTGTTGAGTTTTTTGTATCGCCATATTGTCACTGAAGAATATACCGTGCGGCTGAATTGGCAGCCCGGCACCGTGGCTATTTGGGATAACCGGTCTACCCAACACAAGCCGATTAATGATTTTTTACCTCAGCACCGATTAATGCATCGAGTGACCATTACGGGTGATAGACCGCACTAGAACCGTATTGCACCGGTGTTAACACTGCCAATATCTAAACTGATTAAGACCAAAAGAGATCAGAAAAACGAACTCAAAAATGAGATCTAAAACGAAACCCGAAATAGATTTTACAAGAGACACAAAATGATGAATAAATTTTTCCGCACATTACCCGTCGCCCTATTAATGCTCTTCGCCAGCGCCGCTATTGCAGGCCATCACACAGAAGATGAGGCTGCGCCGACCTTCACCCAAATTGTTGGGCAAACTGAAGCAGAGCAAGCGGCGCTTAAAGTGATGTATGAGTTTATGGCGTCTTTTAATTCCAGAGACGTTGCGCGCTGGGCTGATACGCTTTTGTTTCCGCACATTCGAGTGGCCAGTGGTGGCGTTACGGTAAATCAAACAAAAAGTGGGTTCATTGCCGAAACAGATTTGCAGGAATTTGCGCGCATAAATAACTGGCACCACAGCGAGTGGAACAGTATTGAAACCATTCAAGCCGACTCAGAAAAAGTGCACTTTAAGGTGCGCTTCACGCGCTTTAATCCAGCGGGCGAAGCTTATGTGTCATTTAACTCTTTATACGTGTTGCAAAAGACCGACCAAGGTTGGGGTATTCGCGGTCGCTCAAGCTTTGCGCCATAAAATAGCAAAGCGAGTATTTGTTAATGAATGACATTTCGGCACTGCAATACGCCAATGTAGACGAGCACATGAGTGAGGCTGGCTCGCTACATAAGGCAATGTTGCCCTTGGGCTTTGTTACCGCGTTTTGTTTTCATCACGGTTTGCTGAGCGCTCAGTTTGTACAACAACATGAGTCTGTTTTAGCGCGGGTGCGTTATCAAGAGGGCCAGGTTAGCGAACTGTTTGCTGCCAATGGTGCGGTCCTGAAAAAGCAAGATTTAAACGAACGGGGACTGGTGTTTTTGCAAAGCTACTTGGCTAAGCTGACCGTCGACTTTAAGGCGACTTTCGGCGCGGACTGTTACGGCATAGAAGACTCTTGGGAAAACTACCAGCTGTTCGCCAAAGTATTAGTGCGCGCTCATCTGGGGGCACCAAAATCTCATGGTCTCTTCGGTAGCCGGTCGTCGGCGCAACCCATTGTTCAAAGTATAAAATCTAGTTGGAAAAAACTATGGCGCTAGGGTTTCGAGAAATAGAAGTTTTCAGTGCGGACCCTAAAGATCTTCCTGCAGACCTCAGCGCTATTTACGCGCAAACCGTTGCAGCGGGCACCGCGCAAATTCTTCGGGTAGCCAAGCTCAATGAAGTGATCATTGCCTGCTATGCCATGCATGGACCGCTTCTAGAAGAGGGCGAGAGTGACACCGACTATGTGCTGCAAATGGTCGCAGTACAGGAACAGTACAGGCATCAAAATGTGGGGCGCTGGTTAATGGGCCATGCGATTGGGGTTGCGGAGTCTAAGGGCGGGCGAGGTTTGCAAGTGCCTCACACGGCTCAACAAGATTTTTTCCTAACCTTGGGATTTAAGGCGGATGAGACTATTGGTGGGTTTCGCTTTCAGATGATTCAAGAATAAGCGCCTGCAAATTTCAGGCGCTGGGGTAAACAGTTGCAGGCTATTTTTAACCGGCTCAATCTTTCTCTAGCCTTTAGGTTCGTTGTCAGTACGGGCCGCTCTGCCTAAATATCCGCCGTGATGGCGCAAGCCATAGTCTTCTCGGGTAACACCTTTCTGCTCCATCAGCGCTAAGGCGATAGCGTCGCTGATGGTCAGCATCACTGCCATTGAAGAACTAGGGGTAAGGCCCAGCGGGCAGGGCTCTTCAATGACACCCATGTCCAAGACTAAGTCTGAGTGCGTGCGTAATTCAGAGTCTGGGTGCGAGGTAACACCGATAATCTTAGACACGCCAAGGTGTCGGGCCATTTCTAAAATTTCTATCACTTCGCGACTTTTGCCGCTGGTTGAAAAAGCGATAAGCACGTCGTCGTCGCCGACAATGCCTAAGTCGCCGTGGGCAGCTTCTGCTGGGTGAACAAAATCGGCAGGTGTAGCTGTTGAGCAAAGGGTTGCTGCAAATTTCTTTGCAATGTGGCCTGCTTTGCCGATACCTGTGGTCAATATTTTCCCGCTACAGGTTTGCATAACTTCCACGGTTTTGACGAAATCTTCGGTGACATTAATGGCCTGAATTGCCGCTGCTTCAGCTGCAATTACTGCCTGCATACGTTGTTTGATATCCATAGAAAATTTCTTCTGTTGTTCAATTTTTTAGTTGATTTGCGGCCAATGTTTTTCATCGCGACTACGACAGCAGCTTCCAGGTATGTTGGTCGCAGCGCTGTAAGTGTGCGGCTCAGATTATAAACAGATATCGGTCAGATGGGCGGCTAAATTACGGCGATAGTGATTGCGCCTAGGATGAAAATTATAAGCAGCCAAACTACTGGCAACTGATACCAACCTAAGGGCATGGCGCGGGTTGACGCTATTTTGTCCGCAACTCGGTGCCGGTGTCTTTGCTGGGAAGTGGGGAAAATTCTTGGGCGATAAAGATACAAACCAGGGTGGCGCACATTTGTTTGAGCATATGGTTACCCTCGCCGAGACAAAATAACGCAACCAGCATTATGAAAGACAGCGTACATAGAAGTAACAACCCACTGGATAACGCCGCGTGTATTGGCAAATTTGGCGGACCTTCCTCTGCTTGGTGCTTTAGGTGGTCGGTTTCTGACATGGCTTTCTCGCCCATTTTTCCCCTATTGCCTTTATTCCCTGTATTTCCTTTCTAGTGCAGCCCTAGCGCGTCGCTATTTTTCTCCTTTACAGCGTCGCGACAGCCCGAAATTTAACAGTTGCATAGCCTCCGCTTGCCGCCCATTTCCTCAACGGCGCATAACCCGGGTTTGGTGGTGTTTTTGCCTTAGTGCGCGCCTTTGTGCTGTTTTCTTGGTTAAAGTCATTATCATTAGGCGATGCTCAATCAAAATCCTATTTCAGTTTTACCAAAACCC
>Ga0206682_10000987_pt1 | contig 28841 bp, 28 predicted proteins | sample M240m12015metaG_FD_155444 | JGI IMG/M metagenome (GOLD analysis project Ga0206682, IMG submission 155444) | Ammonia-oxidizing marine archaeal communities from Monterey Bay, California, United States - M2 40m 12015 | ecosystem: Environmental > Aquatic > Marine > Intertidal zone | place: USA...
TCTGCGCTCATACTTGCTACTGTATATACTCCTGTGCCTGAATTTATAGATACATCTACTCCAGTTTCACTTTGTACAGCATAAGTACAGTTAGCAGTCTTATCTGTAGTGCCAACTAATACTTTAAATGTTCCGCCAGCTCCTGTAAAACTTGCTCCTGTTCCATTAGAAGCTGTAGAAACAACATGTGCAGAGTTTGTTAAAAATGCTGTTGTAGAGTCTGAACCTGATTTGAGTCCAAAAATTGTAACAGAATCAGTTGCTTTTATAGTACCGCTTGTAGACCCGTCTCTTACTTTTACTTTAACTTCTACAGTTTCGCCATCTTGAGGCTCACTTGAATCTGGTAAAGTAAAGGTCGAAGTAGTAGTAATACTTCCTGAAGTTGACCCATCAACTAAAAATTCATAGTAGGGTGTTCCAGAAAAAGCAGAGCTACTCGTACCTGTATTTCCCTGTAAGTCAGTAGTAAAAGTAATAGTTGTTTCAGGATCTTCTGCGTCTGGGTCATTTGCTCCATACGTTATAACATGAGTACTTGGCTCTATTTTAACTGAAGCCGCTGATACTCCTATGCTTCCTGAAGAACCATCTTTAGTTATTGATAAAGGAATGAGATCCGTAAATACTTCTCCGCTTACATCTGTTGTTGTTACTTTTACAAATTTATTAGTTGTAGAACTACTTGCAGATGAAGCATCTACTGTTGCTACATATGGACTACTTGTGTCTGTAACTGTTGTACTTCCATTTGTAAACTGTACATCTGATTGAGTGCCTTGATTAGTATCTACGAGAGTAAATATGACTCCTGCTGCAGTCGGTGTAATGTTTCTTAGTGTTGCAGTTAGTTGTACGTCTTGTGCTGTTCCAGAGGGAGTCAATGCTCCACTATCATTAAATTTAACTTGTATGCTTGATACATCAACATCTAATTGAGGTGATAGAATTTTTGCTTCACCATTTACACCGCCTGTTGCACTAGTAGGATGATAAGCACTTAGTAATTGTTTTACAGAGTTATCCGCAGTAGAAGTGCTTCTTCTAACGTGTCGAATCCAGAAGTATTTACTACCTGCTGCTGCAATAGCGTATCTAAAAGAAACAGTATCATCGAGTGTAGCTACCTTGGCTGCATTTGCTCTATTGTTGTCGTCACTTACCCATATTTGAGTACTGTCAGTAGGCTCATTAAAAGTACTACCGTTTGTCCAAGATAGTATTACTACTCCAGGCTTATCTGAAGTTGCAGAGAGATTTGTAGGTGCAGTAGGTGCTGCTAATGGAGCTGTTTGAGTAGAGGCTTCTTGCCTAACTCTAGAGGCTCTTTGTTTTGAAATAACATAAATGCTACTATCGTATTCTCTTGCTTTTATATTTACTGTACAATTAGGATTAAATGTAGCATTTTCTATTCTAAATAATTTTTTATCAAATCTAAACGGGTCGTATGTGACCGATATGACTTGTCCTGCTTTAAGTAATAATCCTTTTTGTCCTATAGTAAAAGATATTTCTTTACTGAATCTAGATTGTATTAGTTCTTTCTCTACTCCAATTCTTGCATTATAGTAATTTGTTACTCCGCTATATGCAAAAGTACCTGTTTTTATAGTGCCTCTATCAGCTTGTACAAAGTCAGAATTAAAGAAAGATACACTTCTACTACTCCAATTATTTTGAGGGTCAAATATACTTGCTTTAACTGTATTCTTTGATTTCTGAGCAGAGTTATCATTAAGAGTAATAGCACCAATAATATCTGTATTATCTATATATTCTGGGTTAACATTCTCGTCATAGGTTTTTGAATTAAAAGCATTAGATATTTGAGGCACAGAAGCTTCTGTCTCAACATCTAAATTGTATTTTCCATTAGCATAACTTAATAACCCATTGAAATGTGATAAGAAAGCATTTACATTTGCAAACACAGATTTAGTAGTATCAATTATAAAATTAGTTTGATGTCTTGTTACCCACATTTGGTCGTGGTATTCCCATCCTAAATATCTCCAATATTTGATAAAGTCAGCATCATATAAAGAGTACCCTAATTCTAGTTCTCCATCCATTACTATAGTAGCAGGTCCGGAACCTGATTCTTTATGTAAAGTTATGGTAGTTCCTATATATGTAAGTCCTGCGAGAGTTTGGTCTAATGTAGTGTGAGCTGGTTTAGCTGTTTTATATCCAGAAGCAGCTACTCTATAAAAGTTTCCCTCTGTAGTATATACTATGTCTCCAATTTTATAATTTATATAGTTAAAGTATTTTCTAAGGAATTTTCCAGAAACATCTGTAAGAGTAACTTTTGTTTTACTGTTTACTAACGAGGATGATAGAACTTTTCCAGAAGCTATATGCGTACCGCTTGATGTCCCATCAGAAGTAAGCCTATATACATCTCCAGTAGTTACAGTAGCATTAGTTGTTAATGTAAAATCTACATCTGACCTTGTATCACAAAGTCTTGCGGAAGATATAAAACTTCCAAGACTTACATCAGTGGTTATATCTAAATCTTTTCCATATTTTTTACTGGACATATAATCTAATAACTGCATTGCTGGATTATTAGAAGCTCTTTTATCTCCTTTAGTACTTGTAATAGTATATGTTAGTCCATCATCGAAAGCACTTTCTGTTAGTGTAAAGAAAGCAGAATTAATTGTTATAGTATCAGTAGTTGTATTAAAAGAGGTTATTATTCTTTCTTCCCCTGTCTCATTTAAAGTTATAGTCTCTCCTACTAAATCAGCAGAGTTAGAAAGTCCTGCAACTGTAGAATCTGTAAGTGTGAAAGGCTCAGCTTTAAACAGTTCTAAACTTGTTAAATTAGAACCAAGCGTGGCTATGTTAGCATATCCTGTTAGGCCTGTAAAAGTAACTGTGTTCCCACTCCACGTTCCTGTAAGTATGCTTCTTTTTAATCCTTCTAAGTGAGTTGCATTATTTAAAAATACTTGATATATTTTATTAGAGTTATATTCAACATATCCTGCTTGCAAAGCTGTAGCGTCTGAACTTGAGAAAGTCATTTGCAAAGTACCAGAACTGTCTGTTACACTAGTAGGATTATATTTTTGTAAGTTTAGGGCTTTATTATTTATAATTTTTACATTATAAGTTCTCATGTGCCAATAATCTGAAGTGCCTGTTTTCTTTAGTCGCAAAAAATGATAGGAAGGAGCTCCATCACTGTACCCTAAATCTGGTTTAGAATCTAGTCTAAATCTGTAATATTGCTCTCCATCTGTTCCTGTCCATAAGTATTTATCTAAAATCTTGAAAGATGTAGAAGAGCTTCCCAGTACAGTAGCACTACTGTAGCTTGAGCCGTCTGTACTTCTTTCTACTGTTACAGTATCTCCTTCTAAAAAGTTTGTATGGTCATTTGTAGTTAAGAAAGGATTCGGTTCGTAAGTATTATCATAATTGTAGCACTCTACTAACTTCCCTTTTAGTACATATTCTAATTCAGGTACAGTCGTTTGATCTTCATTTATTGTCATAGCAGTTACTACATAAGCAGTATCTAACAACCTATGGTTAGGAGACCAGTAGGGTAAAGTGCCTTCATAATAGTCTGCTTGTCTTTTAAAGCCAGTTGCAGCCGCTTTTGTAGTTAATAAATTAGAAGCTCTTTGGTTTGGTTTTCCAGAAAAGAAATGAAATTCCATATTATAAGGGTGGTTTATACTACCTATTTGTTCATGATACATTCCTTTTGCATTAGTATTACCCTCAACTTCATCTGCTCCTAATGTAAGTGTTTTGTATGCTTCTTCTAAAGACCATAGTTCTCCTTTTAATTCTAGTAATCTCTCGTCTTCAGGGTCACCATTTGTCTCCTGCTCCATTACTCTAATTTTTCTTTCGAGTTCAGATATGGCTGCTCTTACTTGTGTTAAAGTGTTATTATTTTGACTTGCAGAACCCCCTAAAGTGTCTCCTCTATCTGCTCTACCATAACATTGTAATTGTGAATTATCTTTGTCTGTTCCATTTGTTGCATTTCTTATATCAAAGTCTGCTTTATCAGTACAAATTAAAGGAACACCATCTATGTATAAATTATAAAGTCCTTGTACCTCTCCTTCTGCTATTGCATAAGTTACATAGACTTCTTTTGAATTATTACTTGCTGTATCAGCAAATATAGGTATACCTTGTATTCTTTGTACTCCATATACTATAGGTAAATGTTTTCCTTGTAAGTTTACGCTTAGGTCTACTTCATTATCTACTTGATATTTTTCTTCTACTGTGTAATATTTCTTGCCTCCAAATAATCCTGCAACTCCTCCTCTTTTCTTTGATTTCATTACAAAACGAGACTCTGTTGTTTGATAGATAGCTATCTGATTAAGTGTTGTCTCTGCGTGCATAAAACCTAAGTCAGACGCATATTCAGGTCTTATTGCCATATTTGGCTGTGGCTGAGATTTAGCATTTAAAGCTCTATGAATCTCATCAGTCGTAATTCTTCCATTAATTTGATTAAAGTCTGCCCAGTGACTAGAAAGACCCCATTTAACTCTTGAAGCTGTTTCCCCTTCGCTTAAATTACAAGTGGCAATTATACCTCTAAATATAAGAATACTTGAGTTTCCTGCTAAATCGCCTGTGTCTGGGTCAATAAATACTTTATGTACAAATACTTCTCTATTTAAAAAAGAGGGATTGGATAAATCTGAAACTATCTTTTCATTAGTAATTGCGCTCAGTTCTTCAGATTCTAAAGAAAGAGTAACTTGAGTATTAGCATCAGTCGGATATGTAGTAGTGTCGTCAGTGTCATTGCCTGTAGTAGCTAATGTTATAACAGAGTTATCTGTTGTAAATCCAGTAATAATATAAGTAAGTGTAGATACACTAGTGCTAAAATTACCTGAACTTTTTGTAAACTTTATTTTGTCGCCTTCTCTAAAACCAAGTTCTACAAAGTCTAGAGGTTCGCCTTTATAAAGTTCTGTAGTTGCTGTAAAAGTAGCATTTGTGAAAGTACCTTGTAGTACGATAGAAGTTCCTAAGTGCTCTCCCGATAAAGTTAGAGCCATGTTTGTAGCACGAGGAGTAGTAGTTTCTGAATAACCGCCTAGACTTAATATTCTATTTGCTCTATAAACTTGGGAGCCATTTGAGTTTCCATCTTGGTCAACTGAACCATCATCAAAAGAGATGTCACGAGGTCCATCAGTATAGTAGGCATACCTATTTGCATTTGTTCTAAATTGTGAAGTCTCAGAATCCTCCGCAAAAGGTCTCTCAAATTTTACTAAGTGTGCGTACTCAAAAGGTGAGTTACTAACTAGAATTTCTTCTATTGCGGTGTTTATTACTTTCTTTGTCATCTTACGGCTGAGCCTCCTCTAAATTAAGACTGAATGTATATAAGTTATTTGTGCCTAAAGAGTACTCCTGTACATCAGAAGTTTGTACTACTCTTATCAAAGGATTAGTGTATGTTAAGGTTGAGTTGTCTCCAACATCTTTTTCTACTGGAGGAACAACGTAGAGTCTTCTTTCATCGCTAGAATCTAAAGCTGAATCACTGGACAGTTTATTAGTATTAGTATGAACTCTTACAATTTTATATGCTTTCTTATGATTTGAATTTCCCGAATCTGAGAAATTTATCATGTCACCTGGACGCAATCCTCCAGTGACACTGTCCATGCCATCTATTAAAAAATTGCTATCCCCTGATGTTATACTACCCGAAACTGAGATTGTTCCACTCGTTGCCGTTCTTGCTGACGCGTGTTGTGGTAGTGCAACAAAGAAAGGTTTTAAACGACCTCTTTTTTCAAGTAAAAAATTATACACAGGTTCAAATTGGTCACGAGTCATAGGATTATAAGTTATTTGTACTTTCCACTTATGAGCTACGATTGCTCTCGTTATAACTCTTCCGCTATTTGTTCTGCTTATTGCAGTTGGCTGTTCGCTTGAAAACTTAACGCTTTTAAAACCTGGGCCTGCTACTGCACTATTAGAGGTTGATCCGTCTTCTCCAATGCTGTAAGTAGGGTCTGGTAATCTATTTGCAAATGTTGTAAATGTTGCCATTAGCTGTTACTCCCGTAAGCCATAGGGTCTACTTGTGTTAAAAAGTCTTCTCCGTTCTCGTTGGCTGCTTCTCTTATCATTCTAATAATATTTCCTCGTTGATTTACTAATAAGTCTTCTACACCCGTTGCATCTACTGCGTTGATTGAGAAGTTAACATTAGTAGTTCCTCCGCCTAGTGCGAAGTTTGGTGTGATGTCTACAGGTTCTGTTGGAGTAATAATCTCTGGTCCTCTTTCTCCAACTACGATTCCTTCTCCACCGTTTGCGTAGCCTTTTCTACCCATGGCTCCACCTGCTCCCCCTAAGTTAGTGCCACTTGTGTTTCCACCTCTTAGGTAGTTAAGTTCTCCACCCGTTGCATTCTGTGCTACGTCTACGTTACTTGATCTATCCCCAATACTTAAAGCAGTAGTTGGAGTCTTTACCTCTTGGCCGCCTCCACCGTTATATTTAAGTTTTGAAATTATACCAATTTGTGCTAGTCCCATTGCACCTATCATAACAGCTAAAGCTGTTTCCATTCCTGGAGGCACCTTACCTGCTAAACTCAGTGCTCCAGCAACACCTGCAGCAGTGGAAGCTACCGCATTTGCCAACATTAATTTTTTATTTGTTTCAAACTCTTTTCTTTTTAGTTGCTCTTTTTTTGCTTCTAACTGTTTAATTTTTTGTAAAGACTTTTCAGATTGCCCGTCTCTTGCTTTCTCAGCTTTTATCATGTCGTCTACATGAGATACTCTTTGTTGCATATAACTAGAATAAACGGCTTGAGTTTGCATTATTGCACCTGATACAGCAGCAAATCCTGCGGCTAATCTTTCTGTTTTAGTAGCTTCGCTATTTTCTCCAAAAATTTGACCTAAGTTTTGAAAAATATCCAACATTCCAGCTGAAGCAGTTCCTAAAGCCGCTGCAAAAGCCCCATCTTCTCCGAAAGCTTCTTTTATTGTATTAGCAAAGTTTATCATATGTTGTTCTACCATATTTATTCCAGCTGCGACTCTTTCGGTTTCTGATAAGACAAAATCTCCTATTTTTTTACCTTCAGGTATTTCATCTCCTTTTTTATATTTTGCTCCCATTAATGCTCCTCCTGCCATAGTGTTAAGAATTGGAGCCATTGCATTTTTTCCTACGTCAGAGCCAGGATTTAATTTGTCTATTAAATCTAATAATTTTGTTCTCATTGTATCTACTTGATTATTAAATTTAATACCTATTGCATTAAGTGCCTGTTCTTGTGCATCTGATAACTTTATTAAATCATCAGCAAAATTTGTAGATATTTCTGTTACTGTTGAGCCTGTGTCTTCGCTTATAGATTTTAGTTGACTGTCTACAGCATTCATAGCTTTGCCAATAGCTAGTGCAGTGATATTGAATTGGTCTTGGGTAAATTGACCACTCTGAAACATTAAATTACTTTTGGCAAGCTCTCCTTCTAAAGCTATTCTTGAGGCTTCAAGTGTAGTTTTTAATAAATCTTTATTTGATTTTTTCTTTGCATTAATAATTGCATTTTCACTAGTTTCGATTGCTTCCATTGTGCTAAGTTCGGCTTTCATAATAGCAAATTTATTAGTTACTATATCTTTTTCTATTTTTTCTTTATCTCTTAAAGTAGAACTCTCTAAGGATATTTGTTTGAGTAAAACTTCTGCTTGTCTAACAGGGCTTAGAGATGTTGAACCTGTTTCACTAAATTGTGCTATTTTTGCCTGTAGTTCCACTTGTTTCATTTTTTCTTTATTGAGACTCTCTTCATAGCCTAAAAGATTTTTCTGAACTTCTGCTTTTTGTAATAGTAATCTAAATTCTTCTGTTGCAGTAACAAACTTCTGTTTTAATTCAAGGTTTTCTAGCTCTTGCATAGCATTTAAAGCTGCTTGTACTGCTGCTATATTTTCTTTCGTTACTAAAGTATTTCCAAGTAAGGTTTTTTCTTTGCTTAAGGCTTCTAAATTAGCCTTACTTAATTGTGTTCCTTTGAGGGTGGATTCAATAGTAAACTTTAAACTTTCTCTCTGTAACTCTACTTCTTGTTGTTTTAATTGAAAAGACCTATCAACTGCACCTTCTGATATTTTTGTTAACTTTGATATTGCTTGTTGAAGTGTTTTAATTTCTGCTAGTTCTTGTTTTTGTCTTATTAAGGTTTCTTGTTGTCTAAAGTAGGAATCCTCTATATCTTGTAGTACTTGCCTTTTTACTTTATCTTCTATATTTATTGATTTTAATATTGTTCTTTGGTCTTCTGTAGCTAAAGATAATACAGCAGTATCATTTGCTATTTCCGCTAATACATTTTTTCTTTCTTTTTCAGAAAGTAAAGCACTTTCAAGTACTGTATTTAATTGTCTGAATGTTGCCAAAGGTTTGTCTACATCGGTTTTAACAATTAAACTATTAGAAAACGCTCTTGCTGAGTCTCTAGCGCCGTCAATGGCTGATCTTATATTCTCGAAACCTTGTGCTTCGTCTTTTTGTCTAGCAAGTATAGCTGTTCTTATTGCTTTGTCGTCTTCTCCAGTTGCAGTTGAACCTGCTGCGTCTAATTGCTCAAATAATTTTTTCATTTCTGGAGTTAGCATATCACTCTGAGCTCTTATAGTTTCTATAATCTCATTTGTATTTTTTTGTATCTTTCTTTTTGTTCCACCACCAAACATTGCAGGCAGTTTCTCACCCCAGAACTGTGCCCAACCTGAAGCGTTTTGTGTGTATTTATCAAAAGCATCTATTTGATTATCTAACGCACTGATCGTTTCTGCTATAGAGTTTTTGAAAGCTTCAGTACCTTGATTGACTGCTTTAAAATTACTTTCACCTAATAATTTCATTTGCTCATTAACATGTGCTACTCTATCAGGCAGGAGTTTCATAGCACTATTCATTTCTTTAGTTGCATTTGTTAAATTTTCTGACTCTTCGCTTCCTACTCCTAAGAATCTATTAAAGGATTGAAATATCGGTAATATCATTAGAAATACTGTTAGAGGCCCCATTATAGCTGTCCAAAGAGCTTGAAAGGATGTTGCTAAAGATATTGCGCTTGCTTTTAATGCAAACATTCCTGCTCTTAATGTTGCGGAGGCTTTTCCAAATAATCCTGTTGCTCTTGTAGTAGCAATAATATTTGTTCTTACGTTTGAATATTCTATGGCAACTTGTTTTAAAGCTAATTTTAATCCTTGGTTACTTGCAATTACTTGTACGTTTGCAAGTCTTTCCGCTGTCATTGCTTTTATTTTTGTCTGTATAGCTGTTCTGTCTGCTTCCGTACCTCTAACAGGGCCTGTGAAAGGGTCAACCTTTTTATTATCTATAGCTCTGATTTGTTCTAAAACAATCTTTTCTTGTTGTAACATTGAAAGCTCTTCCATAATTTCTTTATTAAGCTCTCTTTGTTTAAGTCCTCTAGGGTTTGTGATATCTGCTATTCTTTTATTTACAAGCTCTAGTCTTCCTTTAGCGGCTATTTCTTTTTGAAGGGCTGCCTCTATTCTCTTCGAAGCTTCTCTACCCCCAACTCCTATGCTACCTGTTTTAGTGTTTTTTTGAATTTGAAGTCTTTCAGTTTCAAGTTGTTGTCTTCGTAAAGCTTGTTGAGCTTTTGCTTCTGCATTAATTAAGGCTATTTTTGCATTAGATTGTTTTTGTTGCTCTCCAGCTGCTTTTCTTGCCGCAACAGCATTTTCTACTGTTCTTGCAGTGAATTGAGTCATAGCTGGAATAGCCATTCTTAATAGTGTAGTTCCTATTGCAGTAAAAATTAAAGTGAATATTAATTTATTTTCTGCTAGAATATTTACTAGAAACTTAATAGGGCCGTTTACAAGAGATAGAATATCTTGTGATAAATCTGAAAAAGTAGTTTGTAACTTGGCAAATGCATCGATTTCAATATCTTCAAAAACAGCAAATTTTGCTTCACCTTGCTCTAATGCTTCATTTAAAAATGCTTGACGTTTTTGAAACTCTGTTAAATCTCCAACTGCAACACCTAGATCTGCGGCATATTTTGAAGCTGCTTCATTTACACGAACAAATAAACCAATTTCGTCTAAAAGTTCTGGTTCAACTTTAATAACACCACGAAAGATTCTATCAAGAGCATCTGGAAGGTTTCTACCTAAGGATATCGCTGCATTCTTTGCTACTGCACCGAGCCTTTCAATTTCAGGGCCTCCAAATCCAGCACTTGTTGCAAGAGATACTGAACGTAAGGATTCTGCAAAACTTAAACCAAATCCTGCAGCTACTTGTAAATCTTTTGCTACATTTTTTATACCTTTTCCAGACACAACTTCTAGTCTTTCTATAGACTCTGTTAATGTATCTATCTGAGCAGAACGAGATAAAATACCAAAAGCGGCTGTTAAAGCAAAAACGTTAGCTGCTAGTAAAGCATATGCACGAACAAGACCCCCTGAGCCTCCTCCGCCTTCAAGACCTTGCTGCATTTTTGAGAAATTTTTAGAAACATTTGAAGACATATTTGCAGTGCCTTTCATGCCTCTATCTGCAGAAATATTTGAATTAGCTAACTTTTGATTACCTTGAGAAGCTTTTCTTTGAGATGCCGCAAGTTTATCTAGCTCTTTTCTAGTGCCTGTTATATTCCTGCCTTTTACCTGAATTTCTACTTCATTTTTGCTTTTTGCCATTATCTTTTATTTTTTATTCTATCCGTCTCACTTTTTATTCTTTTCTGAGATTCTTTGATAGCTCTACCATCTAGCCATAGTATAGTATTAAATACATATTCTATTTGATGTTCTTCTATATTATAGTGTTTTATTAAAAATTTAAGATTAGTAAAATCTTTTCCCACATAGCCTACATCTCCGTATACTCTATCTCCTAAGGAATTGAATATACTAAAAATTGATATTACTATGTCTGGGAAGTCCGCCCAGTCGGGAGGACATTTTTCCCAATCTATCTCTTCTCCAGTTTGCTCACACATCATGAGATACTGGTCTTTTGTCATACCTATTTGTTGATTATTTAGGTATACTTCCAGCCTTTTTCTTATCGTTTCCTGGCTCCTTGCTACGAAAGTTTTCCAGGTCAAAGACTACCTCATTGAGCCAATTATCAAACTCTGATGAATTTTCTACAAGTACTAAAGCATTTTCTAATGTATGTTCCATTTCATTTTCTAAGTTCTGACCTTTTAAATCTACTAAAATTAAATCTTCTAAGTATGAAAGTTTTAATCCTTTCCAATTTTTTATAGTAGATTCTGAAAATTCTTTTACAAATTTTTCATCATCAAGAGTTTCTTCAAAAGCTCTTGTTTTTCTATTGAACTTGCTTTGTGTACATTTCTTTCTTAAGTTTACTAATTCTTTTCTTGATAAATTTGCAAGTTCTACTTCAAATCCATCTAATCCTGGGAATTCTACCCAAGTAGTTTTACTGTCTACCAGTAATGATTTTAAATCCATTTATTTTCTCCTAATATGTTATAATGGTTCCTAAATTTGCGGGACTATTGACTAAACGAAAGTCAATTGTCTGCGTGTAAGCTTCAGCAACATTGCTTCTTTTTGTAAACATACAACCTGTTAAGTTGGCGTTTAAAAAATTGGAATTATTTACTATTGTTTTAATTCCTACATTTGCTGAAGTATCAAATGATTGAAAAGTAGCAGAATTATTACTAGTTAAATACTGTGTAATATTTCCACTTACTACTCTATCTCCTAATGTATAAGTTGTTGGGTACATTGCATTTCCTGCATTAGTAACCGACAAGCTATTTTGTAATGTTTCAAAAGGAGTCCAATTGATATTGTTTTGCACTTGTAAAGTTGTGGCAGCAAGATTCGGTACATCTACTGAATCCACTTCTACATCTATAAGTGATAGGGTGGGAGTTCTAGTTGAACTGGCGCTTACCAGAGAACCTGGAAGCGAATAACTAGCATTTCCTACTCTACTTAACTTTTTCGCAGCTCCACTTACAGTTAATATAAGTGGTGAGCCTTTCGCTAAGTTAAACTCTCCTTGAGTAATTACGCAACCTTCTAATTTGAAGGTGCTTTCTCCAGTTACGATATATAAGTCGAACGATTTTAATAATTGTTCTCCATTACTTGTATCGTAATCTGTTAGAAGACTTTTTACGATTGATTCATCCTTCTCTTGAGTTAGATGAACTGCAAAACTAAAGTTCGCAGGATTTGCCTTTGTTATAGTTGTTCCCTGAAACATCTTTGTCTGATCGTGCAAAGTCTTAACTTCATATGCATCTTCCGCAAATGTCTGTGAGAACGACACCTCAGGAGTCGTTTTAATTAAATAACGACTCCCATTGTGTACGATGTGTACACTACTTTCTCGAAGTAGATTGTACGCTGTCATTGTTATACAGTGACGTCTGTTGTGTAAGCAGAATCAGAGTGACTTGTTAAACCTTTATATTTAACTGTCATTTCATCTCCTGTTAATAAGTCAGTACCTTGAGCAGCAAATTCAACAGTTGTTGAAATAATGTCCGCTGTTTCAATTGTAGGTATCTGTAAATGAGCTTTTGGTAAGTCAAATTCAACTACCGGAGTAGAAGAAGACCCGCCGCCCATAAATAGACTCATATCAAATGCGTTGTTAACTAAGTCAGTAGCTGCTGTTAAGTCAGATAATAACGAGTTAGAACCATTTGCCTTAGTATCTAAATACATAGTTAAAGAACCACTAACCTGTCTAGCTCCTGAGAATGATCCTACTGGAACGTCTACAAGACCTAAAGTTTCTGGTGTTACGTAAGTAATGTTATTAGCAATAGTTAGTGAGCCACCTGTGATATTAATATCATAAGTAGTTGTACTATCTGATGCTCCAACTTCTAATACTCCCGCTGAGTTTTTAGTATGCGTTAAGGTTAAAGTTGATAACTTATTTCTTAAGTAATCGCCATCGCCTGGTGCAGTAGTATCTACGTAGTTATACGCTTCGGTATATGTAGCTGCTGAACTTATTGTTTCAGTTCCATCAGTAACAACTGTTATAGCTTTTGATGGGTCTTCGACAGCTGTACTTACCTGGTCGATTGTTGTTGCATTTCCTGACCAAGAGATAGTAGCAATACCATCAATTGAGAAGTCAATTTCTGCTTGGTTTACTTGACATTCATTTAATCTGTATGTTGTGTTTTCTAGTGCAAAGAATATTGAAAGTTTCAATAATTCATGGTGGTCAGACCTTGCGAAAGATACATCTGCATCAGTTGCGTCACATACTACAGCAGTTGCTGAAGTTCCACTTAAAGAACCTCCAGTAATATCTTTACCTGCAATTGCAGCCCAAAGAATATTTTCTACCATATCATGAGTACCACTTGATCTATGACTGTTTGAACCATGTTTGAAGGGTCTTACATAAGTTTGGAAAGACCATTCTGCTGGTGGTAAAGAGTCATTGAATCTTTTTGAACCTCTATTTGGAGCAGCACCCGCTTCACTGATTGTTACGTCAGTAGCATCACTACCCTGTGAGAAACTATATCCATCTAATACACCTAATTTAAATGTATTTGCATCTGTTCCGTTGCCTTTAAAAAGTCCTGTAGCTATTCTACTTCCTTGTGCAGTTAGAGCGCTAACTCCGTCTACTACAAGAGCAAATCCAGTACCTGAACCTGTTGTGGCTGATTGAGCAGCAGTTTCATTATCTACGAAAGCTGTTCCTCTAAAGTTATTAATAAGTGCTACGGAAGTAACGGCACCAGAATTAACAGCATTTACAACTACTTTTAACCCTGTTCCACTCCCACTTGTTGTTCCACAAGTGATAATATCTCCTACAGCATGTCCTGAACCTCCTGTGAATCCATCCACACTTAATACTGAACCACCACTTGCGTGTACTCCATTACCAGTTGAGACGAATACCGAGGTATTTCTTGATAGATTTAAAGCCATTTTGCTTATCTCCTATATTTACTTTGGAAAGGGTTTAGCTAGAATTTTCTGCTTTACCTGTTTCCTAATATCGTACTTCGACTACCATTTCGCCTATACCTAAAGGAGATATTACTCCCTCATCTGTTCCTATTGATTGAATAGTTATAGATGTTGTTTGTAGGTTTGGCGATACTGTATCGTCATACACTAGTATGTCATTATCGTCAATTACTCTTTCGAGGTCTTCGAGTAATAGTGACAAAACTTCTTGAGGGTCATTTGCATCTTCTACATATGCCCTGATTGTTACTGTTAAAAATCTCCATTTAAATCCGCCAGGCTGGTACTGTCGTATCTCATCGCCTGCTACAACACATACTTTAGGGTATTGTTGAATTTCATCTAAGAATACTAAATGTGAGTCAGCATTATTAAATACATTCGAATTAAAAGGATGGTTCCCATCAATTTCTTTAAATTTGTTAACAAGAGCTTCGGCTATTTTCTTTCTTTGTGTTCTGTATGCCATTATACTCTCCTAAGTGTAAATTTTTTCTCGGTATACTTTAATGCTAAGTTTCTTATGCTTTTAGCTATTAAAGGTTTCGGATTATATCCTCTAGGCCATTGTTTAATACCTAGATTTTCAAAAGTTGAGTAAACTCCTCTTTTATTTTTACTTTGTCCTCCCCCTGTTAGAGTATAAGTATATTCACCTGTTAGTGTTTTTCCTGTATCTCGCAAACTTAAAAGCCTAGCACTATTTGAAAATTGTCCTGTTCTATTTATTAATGCAGGTCTTCCCATATTTCTTCTAAGTTCTGCACCTAAACTTCTATTAATATTATATTTAATCTTATTAAGAGAAAGAGCTTCATCATCACTTGATTTACTTACAGAAGCTGTTGTTAGTACTTTATTCTGTGCTTCTAACTGCTTTGCAATTATAGCTGCTCCTGTTCCAACTTTCCTTGCTTTAGTAGTTACTTTTTGAGTATCTACCGATATTTTTGCTCTTTTCTTTCCTTTAGTTGTTTTTTTATAAGTTCTTTTCTTTTTGCCTACTGCAGCTTCTACTAATTGCTCTCCTAATTCCTTTCCAATACTTTTAGATCCCGTAATACTGGTAATATCTGCATCACTAAGTGCTTTTGCTAAGTTAGAACTCATACCTGCGGAAGTTCCAGACACTAAAGCTTTTCTCATTGCTCCCAGTGTTTTTTGTTTAACTCCTTTTATACCTTTGTTTAATTCTTCTGTTTCGATTTGATACCTTGCAAGGGTTCCATCATTCAATTTTAAGTCTAACTGTTTTAAATAACTTATATCTATATGGCCATCTTTTTTCATCTCTTTTAGCTTAGCAACTATTTGTTTATTTTCTAAGTCATTTTTCTTTTCTGCTTGAGAGATAACATGTCCTATACCTCTTAGTTTTCTTAGTCTTTCAGCTGTTATTTGCTGTTTTCTGTAAAAAACTGTATTTGCTTCTCCTTTTGCTTCTAGTTCTAATAGTCCACTTTGTATTGCCATTATTGTTAAAGAAATAGAAACATTAATAGGCTCCATTGTTTTATGCCCTATATTCCACTGCGTAGGTAGTGCAGACCCTGCTCTTTTTAGGTGCCCTGCTAATTGAGCTAGTGCAGAACTTAGTTGTTTTTGGGTTGCTTCACCTGTCAATCTTTTATATGCTTTCATTACTTCAGGGTCATTACTTAACCCTGTTGCAGCAAGAGAATCGTTTAACTCTCTAAAAAATCCTTCACTTCCTTCTAATCTACCTAGCTGAACATTTCTAAGTTGCTTTCCTAAATCTGTTGCAGTTTTTCCTAAGTCTTTTGCCTGCTCTTGAACTAATTTTTCGTAGCTCACTCCAGTATCTTTATCTCTAGATAAGTACTTAAACTTGAATTTGTCGGCCATTACTTATGTATCTTATAAAAATCCAATATACGTTTAATATGGTCTGGAAAACCTATGTTTTCTCTTAGACTTGTTGATACAGGATTTTGTATCTGGGCGCCTGATATAGATAAGTTTGCTTTTCTTTCATCTTTTAAGTAATACTTAGTTAAATCAAAACACGCTAGTTTTAAATCTTCCGGTGTTGCTGCATACCCTGAAGTATACACAACTTTTACCGCTTTTCTTCCTTGTGGAAACATCTTGTCTCCTGATTCAGTAGTTCTAAAAATAGTATCTGCTACTTCATCTACTATGTATTCGTATTTTCCGCTACTGTCGGAGTTTTCTGTTACTAGTGTCGTATATGAGTCTGATTGCTTCTTCCTTTCGGCAACTGAAGTCACGCTCACAATTGGACTTTCATCGAGTATTATTGCATTAGTGTACTGATCATTGATGTCATAGTATTCTGTCTTTGCACTTGAATAATAGTCTACAAAACTCGTCCCGCAATAAGTTTTTACTGCTTGACTGATGGCTGGTATAATTACATTAATCTTTGCGTCTTCAGACTGTCCTGTCAGACCTGCAAAGTTTTTATACTGTTGTAATGTTATTAAATTCGCCATAATTAAAAAGGGGGAGTGTTAGGTACACTCCCTGAAACCGTATTGCGCTAATATTAGCTAGCTTTGTACATCCAAGCCCATTTAGAAGTTGCACCGTCAATTAAGTCAGTGAATCCTAATCTCTGAGAAGCCACTAAGACTCTTCTTTGATTAATAACTTCGTAGTCAGATTCTACAGTAACGCCTCTTAATCTTGGCATTACATAGTTTCTTGGGTTAACAGCGATAGCTCCGAACTTAGAAACTGCTGGTGTAGCAAACTCGTCACATAATAGTACTCTTGAACCGAATACTTGACCAATTTCACCAGAAAGCTTAGTAGCCATGTCGCCAACTAGGTTAGCGTCTTGGAACTCTGCATCTTCTAATAGTTCGTAGTATGATCTTTGTGAAACAATATATACTACTTCACTTGGGTTCACACCATATTTACCCATGTTCTTTCTCATTTCAAGTAAGTCAGTTGCTACAATTTTATCAGTTGCAAAAGCAGTTCCTGATTGTGTGTAGTCACTGTCATTTCTTGCTAAGTGTAGTAAACCTTCGAAAGAAGCTCCACTAGTACCGAATACTCCGTCAGCATCATCACCAGCTAGGATTGAGTTTTCAATTGCTCTAGCGTGTGATCTTACCATTGATTCTCTAATTAAAGGAAGGATTGGTAAGATTGCATCTTCTTCAGTTTCATTACCTAGGAATGATTGAGAGATAAGTTTTTTAGTTGAAAGAGTTCTTTCAGCCATAGATACCCCAGCATCGTCACCATAAGAAGCAGACCTCATATCTAAATTGTCGTTTGCTACAGCAGACCCTGAAGTAAATTCAGCGTAACCGCTATCTGGTAAGATTGGGATAATCATGTTTGCAGAAGTCATTGGTACTTCTCTAAATAGAGGAGCTAAGACTAATTCATTTTGAATATCTCTTTCTATGTTTGTTGAAACGATTTGTTCGAAATCAGCTGATGAAACTTGCACACCTGAATGAGTGTTAACTTTTTCCATCACACCTTTAGCAACTTCACTGTCCCATCCTTTACCAGTCGCTAGACCAGCAAATTTTGCGTCAACGATATCTTGCTCAAAAGTTTTCTTCCAATCGCCTTGACCATTTCTGTCAGAGAAATGTCTTTTAGACTCTCTGATGTTCATGATTTCTTCTGATTTCTCAGCTAGTTGAGATTCAAGAGATTTAACAACTGATTCTAAGTTAGAATAGTTCTCATTAACTCTAGATTCCACGTCATTCATTAGCTTTTCAGCTCCTGATAGACCTGCTTCAACTATAGTTTTAGTTTTTTCCTGATCTGCTACTTCAGCAGCTTTTTGAACTTCGGCGTCGTCAGTTGCTTTTTGAGCAGCTTCGTCTGCAGCCTTCTGTTCAGCAGCTTTTTGTTCAGCTTGTTTCATTGCAATTTCAGCAGCTGTATCTGCAGCTACTTGCTTTGCGAATGCCTCAAGATTGAACTCTGAGTTGCTTTCAGGAGATTTATTTTCTTTTGACATATTTGTCTCCATGTTATGGGATTCCTCCCTTCTTGGCTGCTCAACATTAACAGCGTCTGCTGATTCTGCTGGGTTAGCCTTATAAAAAGTTTGCTTATACTCGTTGTATTGCTCCATACTATCAAATGACTTGCTTAAGCCAAAGGTTGCCCCTTGGTTGCAAGGTACTGATACTACAGAAACTTCAAAAAGCTCCGCGTCCTTTATTTTGTATCCATCGGTTTCTGTCATATAATCGGCTTCCTTGACTTTGAAACCGACAGAAAAAGCTCCAAGGACACCGTCTTTAATTAATTGTGTTACATCTCCAGCAGCTTTTGATATCTTTGCAGATATTTCTAAACCGTTTTCTGTAACTTTTAAATCTTTTGCACGACCAATTGGTTTGTCGTAGTTGTGATTAAACAAAATGATTGGATTATTTTTGAAGTTCTCTAATCCACCTTTTGTCCATGCATCGCTTTCAATAATATCTCCAGCTCTGTCAATACCATTTGTACTTGCAGAACCTTTAATATCTATACCGCCATCATCAGTTTCACCTAATGATTTGAAAGTGCTAGTCCAATGATAAATTTTACTTGACATCTTTTTTCTCCACTTTCTTAGCAGGTGCTTTTTTCTCAGCAGGTGCTTCTTTTACTTCTGGTGCGACTATTACGTCTACTGGGTATCTTTTTGAGACTACACTAAGTACTCTACTCCAAGAACCAAATGCTCTTCTTAATAAGTAATCTTTAACAGGAACATCAGTCCCTTTTGCTTTATAAGCAGGTAGATCCATTATACCACCTTCTTTTTTAAAGTACTCAGAAAGAGACTTTACCATCATATCTTTTGTCATAATTATTCTTCCTCGCTTGGGGCAGCCTCTTCAGGTCTACCGCCTTGTTCCGGGTTTACGGCTGAGCCTGCTATATTTGCAGGTACTCTTGGCTCGTCAAATCCGTCAACAGGTTCTTTTCCTAATGCTTCTCTTGCTTCGTTAGCACTTAATATACCCGTGTTAACTAGAGTAGCATAGTATGCTGCCTGGTCTCTCAATTCTGGTTGTAAAGCAGGAATCCCTGTTACATCTTCATTTAGTGAAAAACCAAAAAATCTTTCTAATGCATATCCAACTTTTTTAACTACTGGTAGTACTGTCTCTAAGTAGTACAATCTATGATTAGGTCTAATGTTTGCATTATTACCCCCATCCATTAAAATTGGTGGTATGCCCATTGCTTCGAGAATAATTCTTTCATTTGATTTAATTGATTCTGCAAAGTCTAACTCTTTAAAGTTAATTTTTGATAGAGCGTCTACTTCTAGTCCGCCATCAAGTATAAGAGGTCTTTTGCCTCCTGTTGTTGGATTATATCTAATACTCCAAGCTCTCATCATTCTTTCTTTTACTTTTTCTGAAAGAGTATTGGGTGACTTAAGTACTAATCCTGGAACTGCTCCATTTTTGAAGAAGTTATCCTGGAAGTTTCTCATGCTAGAGAGTAACTGCATAGTTCTATATGCTGGTTTTAGTCTTGGTACACCTCTATAAATTGAATTAAAACTATTTTCTTTTATATGTATAATTTCATTCGGGCTGTAATCTATTGAGTTATCATATGAAAATCTTTCTATATATGTTTTGTCGTCAGTATGGATAGTTATCTTGTCAGCAGGCAAATGATACATATGCGCTCCATCAAAGTAAATAAATATATTTCCATCTATAAGTAAATCAATTATAAGATTTCTTTTAAAAGTACTTACATCTTGAAATGGGTTAGGCTCTTTATTAAGTAATAAATCAACTTTAGATCTACGAATATTTTTTACAACATTAGTAGTACCTAGTACTTTTTCTCCGACTGCAAAAGGTATTTCTGCTACATCATCAACAATCATATTTACTGCACGGTTAACGATTTCTAATTGTTCATAAGCATTTCTATAATTTGTTACAATTTCACGAGAGTCGACAGTCATTCCTTCATTTCTAGAAATAACGTATTGAGAAGGATTAAGTTTTTCCTCCTTATCTCCTCCTAAGAATCTATCATACCATGCCATATTTATCTCTCTGTTTCTCGACCCATCTTTTTTGTTTCTCTGCGTGTATCAACTTGGGTCTTTTACCATATATTGAGTGTAACTTCATATGGTGACTATGGCAGAGTGTGACTGTATCCTCGTAAAGTTCTTTCTGATGTTCATCAATGAAGGCTTCTCGAATCTCTAGTATTTCTTGTTCGTTTTTAATAATTAATTTTTTCTTTTTTATCCAAGTTTCTAGTAGTTCTGTAAGCCCGTGATAGTGATGAAAATCTAACTGTTCAGTCGAATCACAAATAAAACAATTGCTTGATTTATTATATTGTGATTTCGCTTTGTCTCGTACGTATTTAACTAAATCTCTTTTGAAATTCATATTTCTACTCTTAATTAGAATTATACCAAAAACATACAGCAAATGTCAAGAACTGTTTTTTGTAGGTCTTGTTAGAACGATGTGGCTGTAGTTTCAAATGTATACAACGCATATCGCATAGCATCAGCCATATGGGATGCCATATTGTGTTTTGGTTTCTCTTTTAATAAATTAGGGTTAGGATCCCATTGATACTGGTCCAATGAGATAAGTGCTTCTTTGCAAGTTTGATCAACTATTATTTCATCGTTATCAACTACAGTAGCTACATGTCCGATTCCGTCTAGTACGGATTTCTTGGCATTTATAGTACTGATATCATAATTTTGTGCAAAGTCGTATCTTGTTTGTTGAGCTGCAGAATCAATATAAATATAATCAATGTCCCATTTATGAATTAATTTTTGAATCTGAACCGCATGTTGTTCTGTTGTTTTTTCTGAGTCCATATACTCATCTATAAGATAGTATTTCTCTTTGTCCCAGTCGTATGCTATAACGCAGAAAGCTGTAGGATCTTTATACCCTACGTCAAGGCCTGCAAATACATCCATATTACTTACATCTATTTCAGACAAGTCTGCTATACATTTTTCATGATTGAAAGCCCATACTTGACCTTCGTAAACATTAAAGTCTGCCATATACTCTTGGGCAAACTCATTCTCAGACATCGTCTTTTTAGCTTCTATAATATCTGATTCTGCTACACGAGGATTCTCGTGGTAAGTTGCTTTTACTGAGCACCATTCAGGAAACTCTTCGCTGAAACCTCTGTAATAAAATTCCGCAAAGTAATTATTTCTACCCCTTGGAGTAGATATAAAGATTGCTTTTGAGTTTTCTTTGTCTAGTGTAGGTCTTAGTGCGACATTGAAGGCATCCCTTCCATCTGTTAGAGCTGCTTCATCGAATATGATTAAGTCATAACTTCTACCAACAACTGAATCTACTTGGTTTATGGAACCCATTCTTATAGTAGAATTGTTAGATAGTTCTATAACTTTATCTTTTGCGTTATCTCTAAGCACTTCTAAGTCGAAGTGCTTAATCAAGTTTCTTTGTAAGTCAAATGATATTTGAGATAATGAATAGTTTGGAGACATTAATAGTACATGACTGTTAGGTACTAAACAAACTAACTGCCCTATTATGTTTGAAATATATGTTTTGCCTTGGCGACGTGAAATAGCCGCGCATACAAAACGATATTTTGGATTATTGATAGCATTTATAATTGCTCTCTGTGATGTATTAGGTTCTATTCCTAATAATTCAAGGTACTCCATTATAGGGAGTTTAATGAATCGTGACTCTTGTTCCAAGTCCATTAGATAGTTACTAACTATGTCGCTACGGCTAATTTCTATCAATGTAATGTCTCGTCTGGGAATAAGGTGTCTTCGTCATCTATTAGAAGGTCTAATTCTTGTAATTTAGTATAAAGATAACAATAAGTTGCAGATACTTGTTTAATTTTCTTTTCCGCTGGGGATAAAGTTCTAAACTCTTCTGCTTTTATCAAATCTTGTAGTAACTTTCCTGCATGTACTATACCTTCTTCAAGCCATAGTCGTGTTCCGTTTGCAGTTGTCATTATTTTCTCCTTCGTTTTAATCCTAATGTTCTTTTTTGAGACTTTGGTGGTCTCTTCTTTGAGCCTCCTGGGCCTGCCCAGAAAACTTTGTTTGCCCAGTAAGCAGCGGAAGATTTTCCTTTTCTAATGTTCTTTGCGTGTCGCGCTTTGAAACTTTTTCTTGCTTCTGGACTATAGTTGTGACCCATGCCTTGGGCTCCGAACCTAATAATCTTTATTTTACCACTGACTCTTACGGCTACTACAGCTTTCTTAGTCTTGTGGCTGGGAGTCTTCTTAGGTTTATTGAGTCCGCTAAGTCCTGCTCGTTTTAGCCTTCCTTTTTCTGCGTCTGTTAGTGCCATTTTCATCCCTTGTTAGTAAAGATTTCTTTACTACTTTGTCGAGCCTACCCGACTTCATAAGTTTATTTATTCGTTCTAAGATATTATCTTCTTCTCCTTCTCGTCAATAAAGTAGAAGGTGTTTTCTTTCCAAACTTTGCTCTCTTAGGATTGACTGTCTTACCAAATCTTGGTCCTACTGCCTTTGGAGCTGCCCCGTAAAATCCACCTGGTGTGGACATTGGAGACTTAGTGTTAACATAAGTTCCTGCTGCTGCATTTAAATCACGAGTTAAACCTCTTTTCAATACATGCTTTCTTAGCTTGGAAGTTGAGTGGACGCTTGGTCCGCTTAAAAATCCGCCTTGTCTTGCCATTTTTAATTCCTATCTACTCTTAGCGAGTACTTTGGCTTATTAGCCTATTAATGAGAACCTTATTATTTGCGGTTCTCGGTAAATTTAATAATTTTTGCAAGCTACAACCGTACTCTAGTTCCAGTTGAACTGCTGTTTTTAATCGTTGTGATAAATCTAATACTTTCTCTATTTCATAAGTTAGACTATTCATTGTTTTACTTCTTTTTTCGACGTCTCCGTTTAGTAAAAGTACGTACGTTAGTGGGTCTTCCACCAACGCCCTGAGGTACTGCCCTCTTACGGCGAACTGCCGACCTTTTCTGAGCTTTGCTCATTGTTCTTGCACGTGCTAAAGGCACACACTTTGGGTATCCTTTTCGTGAGGTTTTTGCTTTACCTCTTCCGCAAGGTTGATACTTACCTTTTTTCTTGGGTCTAGATATATCTACCCACTTTTCTTTGAACCATTTTGATAATCCGCCTTTAGGTTTAGCCATTTTTTGCTTTCTGTTCAGCTGCTATCAATTTGTCTTTGATATCCACTGACCCGTCCCAGTTCTTATCTTTTCCTGTGACTATATTTAATATTTGTGTTAGTTTAGTTTTAAACCAAGTTGTCATTTTTTCCTTTTCCTTGCAACGCCCATTCTATATTTTCCGCCACGTTGCTTATATGTTTTTACTAACCATCCGTTTGCATATGCACTCGGATAGACCTTAAATTTTCTTTTTGCTGCTGCCTTTACCCTTGCATATAGTGCTGGGTTTGTAGGTACAGGTCTTTTCTTAGCTGCTTTCCTTTTTCTTGCCATGTCTTAGTTCCATCAGTCTTGCCCTGTCTTGCTGTATAATTATACGCTTCGGGGCTTGGTTGTTGCCACCTTTTGAAAAAGATGGGTGTGACCATAAGTATTCACAAGTGTTTTGGACTTCATTTCTATGTTCTGTGATAGCGTCCATGTCGTCAAGAGTATAGTCATCACCCATTAGATAGATAATCACCTCCCATGATTGTTGATTCCAGTTAGTCTCATTTTCTAGTAGTAAGTCTTCTCTGTAATCGACAAAATTTGTAGTACCTGATAAAAATGAGTTATATGACCAGGGACATACTTTATTTAATTTTCTAAAATAAAATAACCAAATTATGTAATCCGGGAGAGGCTTAACCTCTTGAACGCTTCTTTTTTCCACCCTTTTTCTTTTTACCTTTCTTTTTCATTTTTTTCAAAATAGCTTGTTGTAAAGCTTTTGGTAGTTTCTTCTGTTTAGCAGTTAGTGCCATTATATACTCCTAAGTCCAACGAGGTACTTCCTCAGGACACTCTGCCCATCTAATCTTTGTTTTGAGGGGCATAAAACAGTTACAAACTTTGCAAACCTTCCACTTGTTTAAGTTAGGACATTTCTTGCAAATTTCATACCTTTGTTCAGGTGTTTGTTTTTCCACTTATCTTAAGCGTTTAGGTAAATGTTGTCTTTTCTTTCTTTGAAGATTTGTTTTTCTTGCAAGTAGTCTTTTTACTCTTGCTGACAGTGGGGAAGCTTCTGCTTCGGACCCCTTGCCTTCTTGAACTGTTCCTGATTCTACTTGCTTAACTGCATTTTTCAATGCTTCTTCTATTGAGTTTGACATCTATTCTCCTTTGAGTCGGTTTAGTGCTATTTCAGCATTTTCATGTTTTGTAAACCCATGAGTTTCGCCATCATAGTCAAAGTAGAAAAGTCCATCTTTTTCCTCTCTAATTTCGCTGCTACCTTTTGTTTTTGTAGCTTTTATATCTTTTGTTTGATAATCTTTTTTCATTATTTCTCCTAGCTATGCATTGAGAACATAGTCCATATTATGCCAGCGCCAGCAACTATTAAAGTACCTGATACGCTAATAAGTATTGTTTCTATTCTTGAGACTTGGTTGTCTATGCCTGTGAATCTTCCATCCGCACCTTTTTCCATGGCCTCTATCTTATTGAAGATAGTTTTCCATCTTTCAGCGCATACCGCTTCATGTTTTGCTAATTCTGCGGCCACCTCGTTGACATCCATGTTTACTCCCCTAATTTCTTGAACTTTTTGTTCTTTCAATAATTATACCAAAATCACAGCTAAAAGTCAAGAACTATTTTCTGATGGTATATATTTTAACTGGTTCGGTCTTTCCTTTTACCGTAACTTCTGCTAGGAACTCGTAATCGAAACCGTCAACTAAACTGTGCTCCGATATGATAAGATCCGCATCATATTCTTTACAAGAGGATTCTAAACGAGCAGCTAGATTAACGGCATCACCAAGTACGCTATAGTCGAAACGAGTACTAGACCCAAAATTTCCAACAACACATGGTCCTGTGTTGATTCCAGCCCCTGTGTTAATTTCGTCAAGGCCTTCTTCCCTGAGTTTTTCATTTAATTCTCCTAATGCTATTCTCATTTCAATAGCACACTCTGTGGCTTTTCTTTCTTGTTCTTCTACATCTAAGGGAGCATTCCAGAAAGCCATGATGCAATCTCCCATATATTTATCTATTGTGCCTTCATGTTTCAAAATTATTTCAGTCTGATTGTCTAAAAAGCGGTTAATTAAATGAGTAAGACCTTGAGGGTCTTTTTGGTATTTTTCGGAAATTGGTGTGAATCCTCGAATATCTGAAAAAAGAAAAGTGAGTCGTTTAGTCTCCCCACCCAATCTCAGCAATGTGGGGTCGTCCTGTAATTTTTTTACCAAGGCCGGACTAACGTACGTGCCAAATTGTTGTTTAATTTGTAATCGAAGCAAATATTGCGTAATGAAATTACGGAAACTTTCAATAGCCCAGAAAACAAATGCGACTAAAATAGTTCCAGAAACGTCAACCAAGTAAGAAGATTTCCACATTTCCAGCGTAAAGTAAATAAGCCCTCCAATAGTAATTGCTAAGACTGGAACTGATAACCATATACGAGGTGCAGTAATCGAAAGTAATAGTAGAGCTAGAAGGGCGGCTCCTAACTCTACTGCTACATTCCATGTCGGGATGGATGGACTGTTTCCCTCTATCAAAGAGTGGAGAACATTTGCTTGAATTTCGTGCGGATATACAGCTCCTTGTGCTGTGGGCACTGGGTTAGTTACTCCTTCTGCTGTAACCCCGAAGATAACAAAAGGTGCTGGTATTGGATTTTGCATATACTGTGATGCAGTTTGTCTATAAAATTTTACATTTTGTTGAATCCATATTCGTGCATTTGCATCAGTGTTTACATTTGGATAATTAGGTATTCTTAACCACTCTACTCCTGTTTCATTAGTCTTAATTTGATAGCTTGGGTCACCTACTGCTACTCTTAACATTTCAAGTGGAAAACTTGGATATAGTTTATCTCCGCTTCCTACGACTACTGGCATGCGCCTGACGACGCCGTCTATTTCTGGACTTGAGTTTATTAAGCCTACGCCCCCTGCGTTTAGTTGTAAGATCGATAGTTGTCGTAAAATTCCCGGATAGTTCAATAGCCATGGTAATGGATTCTCCCCTAATTGAGCTGTACCTACGTGAGGCCCTGACTCTGTTGCTTGAGTGGAAGCTGCATAAGCTAACACGGTTGGTTTAACTGACATAGCAGATGCTAACTTATAGTCATTTCTGCTGTCTCTTAAATCAGGGTCTGGCATTAATAAAGTTAGCCCAGATACTCCTTCTGTACTCTCTATCATGCTGGCAAATAAACTTCTTGGCAGAGGATACCCTCCGTAAGCTTCTACTATCTCTTCATCTAAATCGACAAGAAGTATATTTTCATTTTGAATTGTTGGGGATTTTGACATTAAGTAATCGAATGTACTTAGTTCAAGTATTTTGAAAGGGTAAGGATTCCAGATAAGAAGTCCTAGCAAGGATGCTGCTATAGCAAAGCTAATTAAATGTTTCATTGTTGTGTGATAGATATAGTTTTTGTGCAGTCAGCTGTGCAATTGAAAGTTGCGGTATATGTTTGATTTGTGGCCCCAAGTTGGGTTACATCTACATCATACCCTGTTGTATAGAATTTCATATTTGCTACGTGAGCTCCTGTTCCATATTGTGTTAAGTCTACTTCATTATCAGAGTTGTAAAAGAATATATCTGCATCTTTGTTACCACTACCATACTGAGTAACACTTACCGAGTTATTGTGCGCACCGCCATTTCCATAAATATAAGAATTATGTTGGCCAGTCCCATACTGATTAACAGTAATATCAGAATCATCACCGAAAAAGAATATTTTGCTATATTTGTTATTTCCTGTTTGAGTAGTTGAATAAACATTGTCGTCTCCAGAGCCTAAAGCCTCGGCATGATTATCATTACCTGTTTGAGTAATAGTTACTACATTGTCGTCTTCATCTTGGTCAATATATGCATAGTTATCATTACCGTCTATAGTTACAGTAGAAGAGTTTCCTATATTGTTTGACCATACAGTATACATCTTAACTGTATTACTATTGCCTTCTATAGTACTGCTCCATACGGCGTTTGTGCAGCTATGAGCGCTATAGGAAGCTCCGGTTATAGTTCCGCCTGAGTTTGCTCCACAAAGAATAGTAGTAATATTACCATTACCTACTTGCTTAGTAGTAATTTGATTATTTGTTCCTTTTGTAATAATCGTAGTAGAGTTATCCCCAGCAAAGCTAAGGGGACTGATTAATAATAATAACGTTATCACCCGCACCATTGATATTCACCTCCAATATTACTCCTGCGTTGTTTATATATAAATAAGTACCTGCGTTTATATCGATACCTATATCGTAGTTATTCTGCCCTTCGTGAACAAAGTAAATCATTCCTTCTTCCACAAAAGTGTATGTCTGGTATATAGGGTCAAAGCCTGCTATTATACCTTCAAGTTCTACTCCATTTAATTCTGAAGTCTGGTTTTTCTTTTTACTTGTTGTTTCTACAAGTGCTAGTAAATCTATTAGAAACTCTACACTCAGTAAATCAATGTCTAGTCTTGTGACTTCTTTATCGTCTTCGTCACATTCCTCTACTAGAGCATCGCAGTTTAAATCTGGCGCATCTTCAAAGAAGTCTTTATCTAAGTCTGCTGTTGGTGAGACTCCAGCTTCTTGTTCTTCTATTGCTTGTTCGACTTCTTCAGGTCTTTGAACAATTAGCATATTGTCAATTAGTCCAAGTGTCAGGCCTCCAAGAGTTACTTTTGGTGTAGGTGGTTGTTCCCACGCTGAAACCATTGTTGCTTGAAAAGGCTCATTAAGTACCTCTACTCCAGATGCAGTTGTTACTGTTATCTCTCCTGAAGAGTTTCCATTCTCATCTGGTAGTAAGATTACTAAACTTCTACCTAGTTCATCTACTGTTGTTGTAAAATCTGTTCCACGAATACCTATCTTAGCTGTAGGAGTATTAATAGTTATGTTTTCTTTATTAATTTTTCCAAAAGCACCCGAAATGAATCGAGCTGTTCCAGATGCCATGTTAAGAGCCATTTTACTCTTTGCTGGGTCTGGGTCAAAGATATATTCATCTATAATTAACTTTGAGTGTTCTGTTAGTTTAACTATAGAATCATCTAGAAACTGTATCGCGAGTCTTCCGTTTCCTGTTCTTACATCATCGTAGGAAAAAATATCTGAAGCTATCTCCGCACTGAAAGAATCATTAGAGTTTACTCTAGTAATTTCTCCATTGCCTTTTAGTTCAGATATTTCTCCTATCTCAATTGAAAAGGCTGGTATACTAAAAAGTATTAACAGCCAGAAGCGCATTGATCTACATCAATAGTACCATTTGAGGTGGTAGATATTATATTTGCAACGTTTGTACTTGCAGTATCAGTTTGGTCAATCGTAACAGTATTTGAACTACCAGTTAAAGATGCTGTGATTTGATGGTCAGCAGAACCTGTCTGTAGTGTAGTAATACTATTACTGTTTCCACTAATAGTCCAATTATTTATACAACCCACAACTTCACAAGTACCTGTTACAGCATTTGAAGTTCCTGTTATAGTAAAGTCAGTGTTAGCTCCGGTAGCTGTCGAAGCAGCACCCTGAGTCCATGTAAGAGCATTACTGTCACCGATTGTAATATAGTCAAAATCAGAACTAGCAATGTCTCCGGTAGCTC
>Ga0206682_10000988_pt1 | contig 28824 bp, 46 predicted proteins | sample M240m12015metaG_FD_155444 | JGI IMG/M metagenome (GOLD analysis project Ga0206682, IMG submission 155444) | Ammonia-oxidizing marine archaeal communities from Monterey Bay, California, United States - M2 40m 12015 | ecosystem: Environmental > Aquatic > Marine > Intertidal zone | place: USA...
ATGCCAGTACACACCCAGTACACATGGCCCTGTAGCCAGTACACACCCCAAATTCCGACCGCGAACCACGGTTCGTGAGTCGTAAACCACGCGTCGTCGTCTGTCCCTGGCAGCCGTGAACGACGCATCTTTTAACTATAAATATCGGAGTAATAACTATGGCTACACCCACTTTCAATCAATGGTTCGAGACGTACTACTACGACCTCGTTAAAGGCTGGTATCACGAGATGTTTGGCGACGAGTCATTCATCGAATACAGCTTCGACATCTATCTTGCCACTTTCAAACAATAACTATCATCAATATCGGAGTAATACCTATGTTAGTACCTAGCATTGAACTACTAAGCATTCGCATGAGTGACGACGCAATCAACTTCATGTTCGATTTGCCTGCACGTGAACGCATTCTTTCACCCACTCTATCAACTCGTTGGATGCAACTAGCCGTCAAAGCTAGTGACCGAGCAGATGGCACTTTGCCAGACGCTTACGATCGCTACGAGTTCCACCTTCTAAACCTGATCCTTGGTATCAACCTTAATACTGACGATATCGACTGGTCCGACTTCGTCGACAATGGAGACACGCTATGAACAAGTTCAAACGCACTCAACATCGAGCTAACAAAAAGCTCGTTAACTCGCGCTGGACATACATACCGTTCCGCACCAGTTGCAACCCACGCAACAACAAACACTACTGGATCAACCTTTACAAACCGTACTGGTCATTCCTCGACAATCGTCCCAAAGGGACAAGATTCATTCACCATATGGCCGCACTCAGACTCACAAACCACTGTCGTCAATCCGTCCTCACTGGGCGGTATTGGCAAGGTGGTTCTAGATTACAAAGAGGTCTTTACTCATGAAAACAACAATACAACCAAGCATTCCTGATTTCCCAAATCACATACTCAACCTCTATTTGGCAACCCAAAACATGTATCTCATGGATGCCATCAAAGTAAGTCACCCAAATGCTTACAACATCATGATGGACGACTCTCGTGAAGACCATCCTCACCTTAAAACAGCCAACGATATGGTTCATTACGCGCAAAACTACGCGATGAATATCCTCGATGACTTATTGGTAGATGCAATGCAAGACTTCCTGCCCGAGCCACCACCTTGTTCGCTTGAAGATGCGTTAAACGATTGTTATCGCCAATCACAACTTCGTGACCTTATGCACAATGGAGAATACATATGATGATTTTTGCAGTTGGTTACTTACTTGGATGCGCCGCTACTAGTGGCATGTACTTTTACTTTATCAATCGGGAGTTATCGAAATGAACACTATCACTGACATGTTTGACTATGTGACTAGTAACTTCAAAGAGTTTGTTACTACTTGCTTATTCTTTTGTTTTTTATTTTTTCTTATCTATCTCGTGTCTTGTTTATACGCATATAACGTGCAAACCACTGTGTATTCACAGGACATACCTAACAACATGATCTGTATCAAGGACACAGTCCCTGACGCTTATCTATGTTCACCCGATGCCACTGTCCCGTGGTATCTATCATCAGAAGGAGTACTAGCTAATGTTCAGTAAACTCAAACACGGAGCACGAACCGTGTTCGCTAAGCGTGATGCGTACATCGCCAATGCCAAACCATATGCAAACAAAGCTGTTGCATACGCTAAAGAAAATCCTAGTGACGTAATGCTAGGTATAATGACATTGTTGCTCATGGATATTGAGTCCGATGTTGACGAACTAGAAGCTCACACTGGCTTATCTGCCGCAGTCGATCTTCACGATTACCGTACCCGATAACAATTCCGTAGGAGGAACTATCATGATCAAACCACTTAACTTAAATATCGACCATTGGTCAATGCTCGACTTCACCGACTCTTCAGAGCCGCAAACATTCACCCAAGATATTGTTTCTACGCTTGAAAGTATTAGTGTAGCTAATATTGACGATGTTCTCTGCGACTTTAACGACCATGAGTACGTTAAATAAATAGCTTCACGCCTCCGGCGCTTCAGCGTCGGTTGTATAAGTGGGTCACATGGGTGGCTCACTATCATTTAATTAATAGGATTATTACTATGAACACTTCAACTTCTTACGTTTTACCAGCAGTACAAGCCATTTCTTCTTACAAAAACCAGTACGGCTTGATTGCCGCATACGCACTACGTATTCAGGCAGACAACCCCGCTTGGGAATTGCTCAACTGCATCGCTGTTGCGCATGACCGCACTACGGTTACCGCTACCGATCACAAGTTCAACGGTGGTGAAGCACCAGTTGCTCAACCAATTGCGTTTCTCGACTTCGTTCAAGTAATCATGAACAAAGTATGTGGTCTTGCTCGTCAGGACATGCGTGGCAAACGCACCGAAGACTTTGGTAACGGTATCGATTTCTCTCAGGAAATCACCGACCAGATAGGCTTCAGCGTTGATCATACTAAGATCGGAGAACTAGTCGACGAGGACTTCTTCACGCTCAACAATGTTCATTGTTACATCGGACAGGGCATGGATTACCTCGACAACATCGACGCACTGCGGTATCACGCAGAAAGCGTCAAGTTGGAAGACGGTACGTGGATCAAAGATCACATCGCTGATTCATTCGACGATGCCATCACTATCATCAACGACAAAGCCACCGCCTACGCAGAGTCTCAAGCCGAGATACGCCAAGGCGAATCATCCACTATCGACTTTAGCGCCAAGCTACGCGATACAACAGACGCACCGCGCACCACCCAGCGTCTGACCAACGCATCCGACGCGTTCGAGACTGTAGTCACTACGCGCAAGTCCAAGAAAGCCAAGATCGAGAAACAAGTCGATCAAATGGCTGGCAAAGTTGCTCGCAAGGCCAATCTGTCCAAGGCCGCAGTCAAGGCCAAGCTAGGCGCTCTCGTCGACAACGTTGCTACTTCGTAAATCATTACTCCCCCTTACCCATCCAGCCTTCGGGTTGGGTGGGTTTTTTTATGCATCTGTATAGGAGCAAACCATGCACAACGAATTATTCCCCTGGGTTTCTTTCAACGACAAAGTAGCAATCTACTTTAAAGATGGATCGGAAATTATTCTGAAGCACTTGTACTTCGACAACTCTGCGCTCCATGACATCTGCTGGGCGAACGTAGTCGATTGCCACGAAGTGTAGCCCTTACCATCTGGCCTTCAGGTCAGGTGAGTTCGTGACTACCCTCACGGGAATATAGTGTGCCTGCTTCACTATCATCATTTACTGATCACGTGCGTGTGTGCCCGTGACCACGAACCAATGACAAAGGACATATGCCATATGATTAATCTCGAAGAATTATACCCCAACGTTTCTTTTAAAGACGGATCAATTGTTGAACTAAAGCATTTGTACGACGACGAATTTGCCACGAAGCATTTGTACCCCGACATCTGCTGGGAAGATGTAATCGAGCGCAGTCGATTGCCACGAAACATAACGGAGGAATACATATAATTTTGACTTGTAATATTAGTACTACTATTATTAGCCACGGTACTACACGAGGAGCGTGAACCATGAACCGCGAACAACTAATCCTATCCACGAAACGTTATGCGTCGTTAGCCGCAGCCAAAACATGCGCATCTTTAGCAACCGTCTTTACCTGGTTGTCTAACCGTTGCGACGACGCAAACACATTCTTTGTATCTATAGAAGCACGGAACAGGGGATAACCATGAGTAGAATATATAACTACGATTTCCCATTCCAAGAACTACGCATGCATACTGGTGACTACTACGACAACCGCACCCAAATGCAACATGCAGGGTTTATCCAAGCACAAATGTGGTCAGTAGTAGAAGCAGACTCAGACGACGGTTCCCAATACCTCGTCTACGGACCTGTCCATCATTACGTCAACATAGTCGGATATGTCGCCACCGCTGAAACTCACGACGGCAAAACCTATTACTACGAGTGCATCAAAACCGCAAAAGAAGCGGCCGAACAGGCTGCCTTTTGCGACGCATGCGACGACTAATTCTGGGTAGGGCTCAATCAATCCCTCTCCTTTGGGATGCTCCACCGCGGCGGTCACCGTGGAATTAAGTTCTGATGCTTGTTAAGTCGCTCCCCAAGGGGTTTACAGTTGGCGACGAAAACACGTCAAAAATGGAGCCCGTAATGAACATACATCAAATCAGAACATGACCACTAATCATCCATTAACAACAGGACAATGTTATGACTATCCATCAATATTCAACCAAAGAGCACGTGATGCAACACGAAATGTTTGACAAGGATTTTGTAACTACCGCCATCGAGTTACTTGAAAACTATTACGGCGATATTGACTACATGGCGAATTGCAGTCTTAACACTTGCAACGCCATGACCGATGGCACGCCTTATTTCGACAATGACCAACAAATGCACGACTACCTCAAATTCTTAAAAGCGTTCATTCTCGTGTTCAAAGAGGAAAACGAATCATGACAAGCGACGAACTATGGAAATGGCTAGACACATGCCCAACACATAAATGGGACGTAGTTGAAATTGAAGGCGACTACTGCCGAGTAATTTTCCCTATTGATGACGAGGAAGACGAATCATGAACAAAGAATATTCAATCGCAGTGTGGGACATACAGTTCTACAAAGTAGACGAAGACGGCAACCCACTCACTGATAACAAGGGCAACGTCCAGCTATTCACCGAGGGAGGCAACATGGACTTATCGTATGTAGCTGAACACGTTACTGACGATGAGTTATGGGAGGTCGAATCATGACTAAGACAAAAGCGTTGGATTTACTCAACAACGCAGTAGCTTGCTATGTCGAAGACTGCATTTCAACCTCCCGAAAAAGTGAAACACACGAAATATGGCACGCATTCAGCATTGTTGAAGACATAGTTGAGCGCTCAATCGCAGAAGAAGGAGACGAATCATGAGCGAAAAAAATAGCTGGGATTGCACAGAACCCACTGAAGACACTCATCGAACCGTGCGCATATCGGCAACGATGGAAACCAAACTGTATCTAGACATCAACGTGCCAATAAACATGAGCGCTGACGAAGTCTATTACTTCATATGCAAAAACGGCATTGATGCTGAAGATATGGTACCAGATCCCAACCCCTGGTCTGGCGGTTGGACGTGGGACGACGTGCCCAGCGCCAAGGAGTTTAACCCCACAGCAACTGATTATTCAATACAGATAATGGAGCGCAAATCATGAACCACGCACAGATACAGATATTAACGGACCTCAACAAAACTATCGAAAGTGCATTGCAGGCTGGCTTGCCGTGGGTTGATATCGAAAACGAAATCTACGAAGCGCGGGAAACACACGACCCCTACTACGACGGAGATCACGAGTGAACCGCATGCCGTGCAGCATAACGGACGGCCCGCAATGGGACGACGACGAAATGTTCCCAGCACCGCCCGAACCCAATCCCGACGACGCATATGACATGTGGCGCTCGGAACAAACCCGATGCCCTAGGACGGGGAATCTTGAACCACTAATCACACCTCATGTAGGAGATAAAGTATGAGAACCATCCGACCATCCGATCTCACAGCAGAGATCAAAGCCAATGCACTAGCTGGCTTACCAACAATGATCTGGGGAGGCCCAGGCGAAGGTAAGTCCGAAATTGTTTACGGCGTAGCCAAAGAACTCAATGCAAAGCTGTTTGAAATACGTGCCAACCTGTTCGACCCAGTCGACGTACGTGGCGGCTTGAAAGTTGTTGAGCAAAAAGACGGCACCTATCGCACTAAGTACGGCGTGCCTGAAGACTACCCCGACACCAACTACCAAGGCACTGTAATCATCTTCATCGATGAGCTTAGTACCGCACCCAAAGCAACACAGAACTCGTTGTTGCAGTTACTCACCACCGGCAAGATAGGTACTTATCAAGTTCCCAAAGACACCATCTTCATCGCAGCTGGTAACCGCGCAATCGACCGCGCCGCAGTTCACGAGATGCCGACGCCCGTTAAGAACCGCTTCAGCCACTTCACTCTCGAAGCAAACATCGATGACTGGGTAGCATGGGCCGTGAACGCGGACATCGATCCAAGTATCGTGAGCTTCCTGCGCTATCGCCCGCAGCTCCTCAGCGACGCAGACGCCACCCAAAACGCGTTCCCGACGCCTCGTGCCTGGGATTACGTCAGCCGCAAACTACCATTCATGGCCGATGAGTTTTACGGCGTCTCCTCCCTGGTAGGCGACGGTGCCGCAGGCGAATACATCGCGTTCAAACAGATATACACCGAAGTACCTGACATCGATGACATCCTCGCCAAGCCAACCACCACCAAAGTTCCAACAGGAACATCAGTACTGTACGCAGTTTGTGGCGCTCTGACGGCTCGCGTCGATCAGAACAACTTCGAAGCAGTAATGAAATACACAAAGCGCATGCCACCTGAGTATCAGGTCATTGTACTTCGTGACGCACTTGCGAAGGACCGTACGCTCATGCAATCCGAGCACTTCACCAAATGGACCCAAGAAAACGCAGACGTACTTCTATAGGAATCAAACCATGAAAAAATTAATATTAGTATTAACATTATTAGCAATGAGTTCAACAGTATATAGCTATTGTTTCTGGCAAAAAATCTCTGAATCCAATGGTATGAATGGCCAAAAGATTTGCCAATGGAAATGCGGTTACGGCAGTGATGCTCGTTACACCACCACATCTGGCTACGGTTTTTGCCCCAACCCATAACTAGGAGAATACACATGGCCTCAGTAAGAATGACTAACGAATTGCGACACGACATACGCCGTAAAGCAGAAGAAGCGTACGAGTTAGCAAACCCTCGACCCAAACCAAACAACGAATATGTAGCCGCAGTCCGCGCCGCAGTAACAAACAGTCCCGAGCAAACATATCTACGCGACATCAAAAAGCTAGGCGAAGAACGTGAAGTAGATGCAAGTACTCGCTACGGACAAAACATCTTGCCCCATACACCAAGAGAATCTGTAACAGGCATCGACTTGCGTATAAAGACATTGGCTGGCGTTGTTAGTCGTCACGATCGTGACTACAAAGACTGCAACGTTAAGTTTGATACCCCCCTCACTAACTACTTAGTAGTAGACGGTGATCGCCATCGATGGGGTGATCCAACTGTATGGATCAATGATCTGCGTGTTGAAGACAAAACTCAAATCATTGAATACTTCGACGCGCACCAAAAAGCTGACGAAGACTACACAATGTCCAGACGCAACTATGAAAGCAGTATCCATGATCTGGTAAACAACGTCACAACACTCAAGCAGCTTCTAGAAATATGGCCAGCAGCTGAGTCACTCATACCTAATGACAAGATCCAAAAGATGCACGTCAAGGTGACCAGGGCACAACGCGCTGCTGCAATCAAAGAAGAAGTTTGTTTCGACCCAACCATCGCCAACCAAGCCGTACTCACAGCCAAAATGCTAGGAGGCTAATATGTCTGCTGAAAGCAACATGCTCAAAGCTCGAGCTCAGCTGCTAATGGATCAACCGTTCTTCGGTACGTTAGCGCTCAAGCTCAAGTTGGTACAAGACGATGACAACTGTGATACAGCCGCTACCGATGGTACGCGGCTTATCTACAACAGTAAGTTCATCGGTAAGCTCGACACCGTTACACGCAAAGGTCTCATTGCTCACGAAGTCATGCACTGTGTCTTCAACCATATGACTCGTCGACAGCAACGTGACAACAAGTTATGGAACATAGCCACTGACTTCGCCATCAACAACCATCTCATTGACTGCGGCTTTGTACTACCCGAAGGCGGTCTCATTGATAAGCAGTACGACAACATGACTGCCGAAGCTATCTACAACAAGCTCGACAAAGACAACCCACCCAAGCAGTGCCCGTGGGGCATGGTCATGGATGCAGGCGCGGGCCAAGTACAAGCTGGTAGCAACGCCGCTATGGAATCCGACTGGCAAGTAGCTGTTACTCAAGCCGCAGAAGTTGCCAAAAACGCAGGCAAACTCCCAGGCAGCATGGAACGCTTCATTCAAGACATCGTCAAACCTGTCGTCGACTGGCGAACCGTACTCTGGCCGTTCTGCACATCGCTCACCCGAGACGACTACAGCTGGCGCAAACCAAACCGCGCGTACATCAGCGAAGACGAGTATCTACCAAGCATGCTCAGCGAAGCTGCAGGTCACGTTGCAGTCATCATCGACTCTTCAGGATCATGCGCTGACTACTGGGAGCAGTTCATGGGCGAGATGTCAGCTATTCATTCAGAGCTACGACCATCTCAAATGACCATTCTCCATGTAGATACAGAAGTCGCACACGTTGACGAAGTTATGCCTGACGATCAGTTTCCAAAGACGCCCGTAACAGGCGGTGGCGGCACTGCGTTCAGCCCAGCGTTTGATTACATCAACGAACACTGTCCGGAAGTAGAAGCAGCTGTGTATCTTACCGACCTTGAGTCACATGACTTTGGTCAACAGCCGCCCTACCCTGTGCTATGGGTCTCAACAGAACGTCAAGAAGCCCCCTGGGGGCAGACGACGTACATACAACTTGAAGCCGCATAGTTTATTACTTGAACTAATATATTAGTATTGGTACTATTTTGCTCTAACTAGGAGAGTTTAATGAGCATAGATAACGCAACACCTCAAGATTGGGACAGGCTTCGCAGCCAAAAAACAGGTTTAGAGCATTGGCAAAAAGACCTGTCAATCTCTGACGGATCAACAGCTAGTTATTACGAGCTTCCACAAACAGCAAATGAACTCCAAGACCTAATATCTGCAAAAAATATGAACGCTCAAATAGGTGAAATTTTTCGCAGTTGCTACAGGTACGGAGAAGTATCACACAGCGACATGCTTCGTGATGCTAAGAAAATAAAGTACTACGCAGAAGCAGAAATCAGACGTTTAGAACTTAAATGACTACTCCCTTCACTGATGTATCAGCAGCAGTAGAAGAAGGCCACTTTATCCAACACGAACTCAAGAAGACTTGTTACCTAGTCTGCAACGACGACCGTGAACTATTTGTAATTACCGACGATCAGTATCGTCGTGACAAATGGAGTGCGCACACAGTCATAGAAATATTCCATCGAGGAGGATGCAATGAAGACAAAAGAGTTTTTCCAAAACCTGTCGAGCCTAGAAGACGACAACATACACCCCGAGTTCCACGTCTATACCGCAGTATGGATGAAGTCGCGGATGCCCGAGGCATATAACGAACTAAAGTCACGCTTCGAATCCATAGAAAGTGAAATTATGGCGCAATATGCATGCAATGACGCTAGTACGGAGCTACCATTTTAATGTTTGTAACTCTCGACTTCGAAACATACTTCGATACAAAAGTATCACTCACTAAACTAACCACAATGGACTACGTCAGACACGAGAAATTCAAAGTGTGGGGTGTGGGCATCAAAATTGATAATGAAGAGACCGAATGGTACGGCGAAGACGAAGCCGAAGCAGCTATTTTAGCTATTGATTGGCCAAACTCTGTCCTTGTTTGTCACAACACGCCATTTGATGGTTATATATTAACCAGACACTACGGCGTGATACCAAAGTATTACGTTGATACTGCTGCAATAAACCGCGGGCTGTTCCCAGGGCAGTCAGCGCGTCTTAAAGACTGTGCTATAAGATGCTTCCCTGATGACGAAGCTATGCGCAAAGGTGAAGAACTCGCCGATGCAAAAGGTATCTATGACCTCGATCCAGAACTCGAAGAAGCAATCGCTGGCTACTGCATACAAGATGTCGATCTTACGCACGCTATATTTACTCGGCTAGTCAAGCAAATGCCAACATCAGAGATGGATATCATAGATCTCACATGTCGTATGTTCTGTGAACCAAAGCTGATCGTGGACCGCGAACGACTAACCACGTTCCGTGACGAAACAATCGCGGCCAATGAAGCGCTCATCGATGCAGCAGGCGTGTGCCGCAAAGTACTAAGCTCCAATCAACAATTTGCAGAACACATATATAGTATGGGCCTAGTACCGCCGACCAAAGTCAGCCCTACTACAGGCAAAGACATCCCTGCATTAGGTAAGAGTGACAAGGCTTACCAACAAATGCAGAACATGTACCCCCAGTTCCAGCATGTATGGGATGCACGTAAAGCAGTAAAGAGTCGCATCGCGGAGACCAGGGCACAACGCTTCATTGATGCAACACATGATGACGGAACCATCAGCGTGCCGTTGCGTTACTACGCGGCGCATACCGGACGTTTCGGTGGTACTGAAAAAATTAATATGCAAAACATGCCGCGCAACTCTGAGCTGCGCAAAGCGTTGTGCGCACCGCCTGGACAACTCGTATTCGTTGCTGATTTATCAAACATCGAAGCCCGCATGCTTGCGTGGCTTGCAGACGAAAACGATCTGCTACAGCAGTTCCGCAACGGCGACGATATCTACAGCAACCTTGCATCAGTAATCTACGACCGACCTATCAATAAGAAAGACGACCCAACCGAACGGTTCGTTGGCAAGACAGCCGTGCTCGGTCTGGGATACGGCATGGGCGCACCCAAGTTCCAAGCAACATTGGAAGCTGGTGCAATGGGCCCACCCATGACGTTCACTACTGACGAAGCGTACAACGTAGTAAATACATACCGCAGTACATACTCAGGTATACCTTTGTTGTGGAAAAAGTTGGAACTCAAGCTCGCAAATACAATCAACCCAACGTATGACGAGACTTGGCACGGTCTCCGTTTCCACCAAGGCAAAATACATTTACCCAACGGTATGGCTCTACACTACAACAACCTGCGCTTTGAACGCGGCAAGCTCACGTACGACTCTCGTGTTACTGAGTCCACTTGGGGCGGCCGCATTGCAGAAAACGTAGTACAAGCGTTATCACGAATCATTGTTACTGATTCAATGCTTCGTATCGAACAAGATACCAACCTCGATGCAGAAGTTGTACTTACCGTACACGATGAAATCGTTTTAATTAGCCAAGCTAATAAACCTGATGCTACAATGGACAAACTTATAACCCACATGTGTAAACCACCTGATTGGGCCAAAGACATCCCCCTAGATGCTGAAGGGGGCTACGACGTTAGCTACAGCAAGTGACTTATGCCACGATTAGTACTGACAAGGAAACTTATGGAGAAGGTTGTCATCCACGATGACAACGGCGTTCTGGCGAGAGTAACAGTCTCAAAAGTTGACAGGAATCAAGTCCGCTTAACATTCGAAGCGGATAACAAGATCCGGATTGATCGACAGGAAGTATTCGACAAAAACGCAAATCCTACTAAATAATTATTAGCTATGCTAATATAGCCTGCTCTGTAGGAGGAGCCATGCAACTTACTTTTTTAGAAGCCGCTAATGGACAGCGGTTAAGCAAACGTCACTGCCCAAAAACGGGCTTTACCCCATACCCACATGTAAAAAACGTCTCATCGCACGAACATGACTTGCCAATAGATACAGCTGGTTTGTCAGTACTTGAGCAACTTATTCGTGACCACGGAAAGAAAGGTCACTGCCTGCTTAAAGGTAATCTTAAACGCCCAATACAAAACGAGTCACGAGCAGGCAAAACCGATCGTATCGGTTACTCTAATCTACTCGTACTTGATATTGACGGCATTACGATACCTAGTCACACCAACCCTAAAACATTTACTGACAAAGATGTCAGTACGCTAGCAAAAGCTGTTATGCGCGAGCTACCAGCAGAAGTACAAGACTGCAGCTTCATAGCACAAGCGTCTTCTAGCCTTGGGCTAAAGGGTGACAAAGTATCTCTCCATATATTTATTCTGTTGACACATGCAATGCCTGCCAAGGCAGTCAAGTTGTGGCTCCAGAACTGCAACTTTGAGTCGCAGCTGTTCTCGTCACAGCTAGAACTATCTAGTAACGGGCACTCACTAAAGTACCCGTTAGACACCAGCGTAGCTGACAACTCAAAACTAATCTTCATTGCCCCTCCTACCTTTGAAGACGGGACCCACGATCCGTTCAGTTCCTCCGCTGAGCGGGTCGTGCGCGTTTCCGGTATTACGGAGACACTTGATCTAGCAAAACTCATGGGTGATATCAGCCCAGAGGTAGTGCATCAAAAGAGCAATGAACATAAAAACAAGCTACGTACACAGCGTGGCTTCAAAGCTAAAAAAGAACGCCTAACCATAGCTACCGTCGACAATAAGTCGGAAGAGATCTTGACTAATCCGGACCGCATGTCGATACAAATTACTGACGATACAAACCCTCCGTACATACGGTGCAACGTCAATGGCGGCGACAGCAACGCGTACTACTTCAAGCTCGAAGACCCAACGTACATGTTCAACTTCAAAGGCGAACCCATCTGGTCAATCGAGCAAGCTGACCCCGACTTCTACAAGTCACTGTTTGATGTGTACCAAGAAGAAATGGAAAAAGAAGGCCGCGCTAACTTCCCTGTGGCAATGCGGGACTTCTACACAGACACCTATTACAACGGTGTATTCGATCCCAACCTTAACCAGTTCAGCGACGAGTTCCCATTGATGCCTTGCTCATCAGCTAGCATCGAGGGGTTCATGAGATCTCATGGTCGAAGCAAGCCTGACTACATACCTGATGCAAGAGTCGTCTTTGACCCGGCGTCGGACGACGCTGCAGTTAACCTGGCAAACGTGCCGTATCACATCAACATGTTCCGCAAGACGGAATACATGCTATCTAAACGTGAGCACGAACCACTAAGCATGGGTGACGCAGCTAAGATCGCGGACTCTTGCCCACTGATCTACAAGTTGATGACTCACATCTTGGGAGGACAAAGCCTCGAGGTTGAGCACTTCACCAACTGGCTGGCCTATATCTTTCAGACCAAGCGTAAAGCAATGACCGCCTGGGTACTGCAAGGTGTCCCTGGTACAGGTAAAGGTATCTTCTACACCAAGGTACTCAGACCACTATTCGGCAACGAACACGTACCAATGCGTGCATTGCAGAACATCGAAGAGCAGTTCAACTTGTACATGCGACAGGCACTGTTCTTAGTAGTTGATGAGTTCCACATGGCATCAGCCAACTCAGGCACCATGAAGATTGCTGACAAACTCAAGAACGCTATTACAGAAAACACAATGACTATCCGTGCAATGCGCTCCAACCAAGTTGAGATGCCTAACTACACAAACTTCATCTTCCTGACTAACCGTATGGATGCAGTAAAGATTGAAGAAGGCGACCGTCGATACAACATCGCGCCTCGCCAAGAGCAGAAGCTCGAGCACGTATACCCAGAAGTTATTGATGGCATCGATGACATCAGCACTGAGCTACATAAGTTCGCTGCATTACTTCGTAACTACAAAGTTAATAAGCAGCTTGTACGTACGCCGATTGCTAACAACGCTAAAGCACAGATGGCTCAAGTCACCATGTCTGTAATGGAAGAGTTCTTTGCCGCAGTACGTCATGGCAACCTTAGCTTCTTCCTAGATATCTTAGACATCAGCCTTACCAACGTACTGCAAGGCCAAGAAATCACCACCGCACAACGCTTTGTTAAGCAGTGGGTAGCAGAATCTCAATGGCCTCATTCGGTTATAGCAATGGAGCACCTACGTGTTGTCTACGGTGTACTAACTGATGACCGCCTGTCTCAACGCGAGTTCCAAAAGAAAGCAGCGAGATGTGGCATCAGTAAAGAGCGTAAACGCATTCATGGCGCTCCACGAAGCTCAAGTGGAATTAATGGTGTTGTAACGACATGGAAACTCGATTGTGAACAATTAAAAGAAGTTACTGATAAGTACTTCGATGACAAGGATCGTAAGTTACTTGCTGTTAGGTAATGTTATTAGCTATACTAATATAGTAAAGACTATATCTAGGACAGTTTTATGATCAAGCTAACTCAGGACACGAGACCAGACGACGTAATCGATTTCGAAAAACCAGAGGCACTAGGCGATGTTAGAGCGTGGAGTTATTCAGCACTTAAAGTATATGAAGAATGCGCTTATCGAACATACATCAGCCGTGTCAAAGGCGTTAAAGAACCGAGCGGCCCAGCTGCAGATCGCGGTACGCAAATACACCAATACGCTGAAGACTATGTCGACGGCACTATGGGTGAAATGCACGATTCTCTATTCAAATTTAAAAACGAGTTCGAAGAATTACGTGAACTCTATGCGCAAGCCAAAGTAGAAAACGAAGGCGAATGGGGTTTTGATCTCGACTGGGCAACAGTCGGTTGGATGCAAAAAGAAACCTGGGCGCGTATCAAACTAGACGCTCTAGTTCAAGAAGACGATACATCTGCACGCGTCATCGATTACAAGACAGGCAAGAAATGGGGTAACGAAATATCCCACGGACAACAAGGTCTGCTCTATGCCATTGGAACCTTCTTTAGATATCCCCACTTACAATTTGTGCAAGTTGAGTTCTGGTATCTCGATAAAGGAGAGACTACCAAAAAGACTTACACACGTGACCAAGCAATGGTCTTTGCACCAGGCTTCCACAGACGTGCAGTCAAGATGACAACTGAAACAGAATTCGCTCCAACACCCAGCAAAGACAGCTGCAGATGGTGCCCTCATCGTAAAGGTGACGAACCAGAATGCAGTTGGGGTGTGAGCTAACCAGCTACGTATCCCCCGTAGAAGAAGTAAACCTTGCCCACTTCGGTGGGCTTTTTTATTCCCGATCGGAATCAAACTGATCCCCATGAAACATGAAGAGAGAAACCCTATGAAACTATTCAAAACTCTACTTAGCAACGCGTCCATGTTCATCATGGGCGTAACTGCTTTGCTAATCGTTATGTCTATTGTTGGGCAAGTCATAATGCTCGGCTTCTATGCAGCAGTACTTGCACTAATTGTAGGCGCTGTTATGTACCTATTTTTCAGGAGAACTAATTGAATCAAACAATAATCGCACTATTAACTTTTTACGAAACCATTTTTCTAATCGCTGCAATACTAGGAGTTACTTATGATTTTTGCCGGTCTACTTTCAGCACTGGGACTATTGTTCCTGATCTTTAAATTCGGGGTACGACGAGTCATTGCGTACGACATACCAATAGATATTGGCGTTACAGCCTTTCTTATATATGCATTCGCTGGCACATACAGCGGCATGTTTGCTGCAATGGTTGGTGGTCTGATTGTCTCAGTCACTCTATTCGTCATGAAACGCACCATGCGTCGCGAAGAACTCAAGCTCGTCAAGACATCAACTTTTCCATACCGAGCCATGCGCTGGATCGGGGTGCAACCATGAAAGAGATAAGCGCGAGCCACGAATCACGAACCTATGGCCAACGAATCAGATTCCAAATCGAATTTATGCACACCATGTTAGCGTCAGGCCGTGAGGTCGAAGCATTAACCGCAATCAACAAAGCACTGGATCTCTGCGATGAGGTACATGAATTGGAGACAAAAGATGACCTATAAAGAGTTACTAACAGGACACGTAAAGGAGATGTTTGACAATGCGCATGCACTACAAACGCGATGGGAGCACAGTCGAATACAAGCTCGTAACCGATCCAAAAGAAGCGACAGTGTGGAGTACACACCGTTTGAAGAAGTCCGAGATCAAGATCATAACCAAGTGCAATCGGGCCACCGCAGCTGAATATAGACAGGAGATTCTTGATGACATCCTCAGCCTTGAACCTAATCCCAGTAAAAAATCTGCGCCCACCCAGGACGAGATACCGCAAAGGCGTAAAGCCCGCCAGCCTCAACATGTTAAAACGAGGCAAACAAAACAAAAAACTAGGCGATAAAGTCGCCGTCAAGATGTGGAAAGGCATGACTATGTACTCGCTGTCACTAGAAGAGCGCGCTACCTGCCCTTCTGACTGTGAGCAATGGGACAACTGCTATGGCGATAACATGCCATTCGCGCATCGGTTTGATCACACTGACCCTAACTTTATAAGCTATCTCGAGGTTCAATTACGTGCTCTAAACGAGAAACACAAAGATGGGTTTGTTGTGCGCTTGCATGTACTTGGCGACTTCTATGACGGGCTTTACATAGTACAATGGCAGTTGTGGCTAAATCAGTACGAAAACTTACGTGTCTTTGGGTACACGCATCACGAATACACCTCACAGCTAGGCTCTATGATCAGCAACGTTAACCGGATCTACCCGCAGCGCTTTCGTATTAGATATTCAGATGATGACTCAACGCCGTTCAATGCGTCGGTAGTGCAAACAACTGCTGAGGCGCTAGCAAGACCAGGAATTGTCTGCCCCGAGCAAAACAAATTTACAGACAGCTGTGCAACCTGCGGATATTGCTGGAGCAGCGACCAACCTGTAATATTTTACGAACATTAATATTAGTAAGGCTAATAATGATCCTCACCGTTTACGAAAAAAAATACATTAAAACCAAACCTAACAAAGTAAAAACCAGTGGCAAATATGACGTAGAAGAAAAACACAGCCATAACGGCTGGTGCAGCTGCGCACCACAATACCGCATAGGAGAATGGCCCAACAACTGTTTAAGTTGCGGAAGTCGTATCCGTGTTTGAATCGTATTATTAGCTATGCTAATATACTAAACCATCAATGAGTGATGACCTATGTACGAACCTTTCGAGCATCAAAAAGTCACGACTGACTTCATAAACAACAATTCACGCTGTCTTATTACATCTGATCCAGGCACTGGCAAGACGCGCTCTGTACTTGATGCAATCGCGGACCGCGGTACACGAACCTTGGTTCTCGCACCCTTGTCCATACTTGAAGCCTCGTGGGGCGACGACATCGAGAAGTTCCAACCCGATCTAACGTACGCCGTTGCGTACGCTAAGAACAGAGAAAAAGCATTTACCGAATCAAACGCTGACGTTGTGATTACTAACCACGATGCAGTGAAGTGGATCGCCAAGCACTACTGGGTGTTGTGCGGTTTCGATACATTAGTCATTGATGAGTTTACTGCATTCAAAAACAAAGACAGTCAACGCAGCAAAGCATGCCGCAAGATCGCAGAAGCGTTTACTCACCGCATTGCCATGTCTGGCACACCAAACAGTAACGGCATCCTTGACGTGTGGCACCCAACGCTAATCGTTGACGACGGTGAACGACTCGGGCATCGCTTCTACAGCTTCCGCTCTTCCGTATGCACACCTAAGTTCAATGGCTTTGCCAACGAGTGGGTTCAAAAAGATGACGCAGAAGAAGTAGTCGCAGCGGCGCTTAGCGATATCAACATCAGATACGAACTAACCGAATGTCTCGACATGCCAGAGCAAAGTGTACAGACCATGTACGTAACGCTACCCAAGAAAATTATGCAGCAGTACAAGCAGCTCAGTGACGACTCCGTTTTGTATACCGGACAGACAACAATCAATGCAGTACACGCAGGCAGTAAGGTTAAAAAGCTCCTGCAGTTATGTACTGGCGCTGTATACGACGAGCACGGTGAGACACAACGTATTCATAAAGAACGCTACGATCTTGTAATGCAGCTAGTAGCTGAGCGCGCACAGTCACTCGTTGCGTTCAACTGGAAGCACGAACAACGATACATGGTTGAGTTAGCAGACAAGCTAGGTATCAAACACGCAACCATTGACGGCAGTACAGCCGCGCACAAACGCAAAGAAATTGTAGATAGGTTACAAGCAGGCCAGCTGCAGGTGGTGTTCTGTCACCCCCAATCAGCAGGACACGGCCTCACTATGACAAAAGCAAAGGCAGTCATATGGGCTTCTCCTACCTACAACGCAGAACATTATCAGCAGTTCAATCGACGCATATATCGAGCCGGTCAAACTGAAAAGACAGAGGTCATTCAGATAGCAGCGCGTAACACCTGGGAACCAGATGTGTACCAAAAGTTGCAGGGCAAAGTCGATCGTATGGACCAGCTACTCGGAATCCTAAACAAACTAAAACAAGCAGCCTAAGAGAAAAAACTAATGAATATTAATGAACTAATCGAATCAAGAGCAGAGGTCAAAGACGCTATCGAAGGTCTTAATCGCGAGCTTAAAGAGCTAAACAAGTCTAAAGATGAACTTGATTACCAGCTCTTAAACCAATTGGACGAGCAGGGTTTGTCGCGCACCGCGAATGACAAAGCCAGTGTGTCCATTAACCAAACCATTGTACCTGACGTACAGGACTGGGACGCGCTGTATGCGCACATTACAAAGACCCAGGACTTTGCGCTGTTACAACGGCGGGTATCGTCGACTGCATACAAAGAGCTTCTGAAACTTGATGAAGCAGTTCCTGGTGTGGAGACCCGTGAAATACGACGCATTAACTTTCGTTCCCTATAAACATGAATCATGAAGAGAAAATCATATGAGTAAATCAGCAGTAGCAGTAGCATCAAACAACCTCGTAGCATCAACTGACAAGTTACCAGCACACCTTGTAGGTATAGAGGGTGGTCGTGGTAACGAGAACGTTGGTCAAAACGTACAAATCCCACGAGTTAAACTCTTACAAAAGATGTCTAACGAAGTGGACAAGCATCACGCCGCGTATGTCGAAGGTTGCGAACCAGGACATCTGGTCAACACCCTTACGAACCATAACTACGGCAACGATCTATATTGCTTGAGTTTGACATTCAAAACTGAGTTCGTTGTATGGCGTCACTTAGAGGCTGGTGGTGGTTATGGTGGCGCATTCAGCTCGCAAGCAGACGCACAGGCTTATGTCGATGCGCAGGACAAGCCTAGCGAGTACGACATCAACGAGACTCACGCGCACGTCATCCTCGTTAAGAACCCTGAGACTGGTGAGCTAGAACGCTCTCCCGCCATCATGGATTTCGCTAGCTCCAAGCTGCGTGTATCCAAAGCATGGAACTCTCAGATCGGTATGAAGGGCGGTGATCGATTCGCAGGTCTGTGGAAAGTATCTGGAGTACCTACCGAGAACAAGATGGGCAAAGCATTTATGAATTGCGAAGTCTCGTTTGTTGGTTGGGCTCAGGAAGAAGACTACAAGACCGCAGAGAACTTGTACGAGCAGTACGCCGCCTAAGTATATTAGCTATGCTAATGTTATCCCCCGACTGAAGGCTTCTATCCTAGGCCTAGTAAGCCAGCTTGATGCACTGGTAGTCACAACGCATCTTTAACCAGGCACTCATGAACGAACACAGCTTCATAAGATCCATACATAGATACCTCCATCCAGACGTATACTCATGGAAAATCCATGACACATACACAGGAGGAGTCCCCGACGCTATGTACTCTGGACCAGCTGGTGTTTTGTTTGTTGAGTATAAATATGTTAAAGAATTACCAAAACGGGACTCAACACCAATCAAACATTCGCTTAGCGCACTTCAACTGCAGTGGTTAAACCGCATGAAAGTGTCTGCCAAAGCAGCATTAATCGTCGGAGTTGGCGATACTTGCATAATATTAGTAGATGACTTCGCAACTAATATATGTAAAACTAGGTATATAGAACATTCGGTCGCTCGAAAGGATGCCGCTCGTTTTATATATTCTGAAACTCACACAATCACATAGAAGTTAAACGTTATGCCTAAGTCAACCGAACTGCCCGTAGCAGTACAAAACTTACGTAAGATATGGGAAAGCAAAAAAGTAGAAATGGAGTTCACGCAAGTTGAAGCCGCCAAAAAACTCGGGTGGTCGCAAGGCGCTATATCACATTACCTAAATAACTTAACAGAACTTGGTTCTGGAGCTGTCGTAAAGCTAGCTAATTTTTTAGGTGTTGATCCTCTTGAAATAGACCCTACGTTAACATCGAAGCTGCCTAACGTATCTGCAATAAATATAGTAGCAAGAACAAGCGATATGTCTAAGAAGATAAAAGAAACAGTGTACATGCGCGACGATATAGATTCGTTTTACGTACAAGTCGAGCCTGACACTACTGTAGTCGGCATAAAAGCTCGTGCTCCTAGCGAAGATTTGACTGTCTACGCTAAGCTGTGTAATCCAGCGCAATACACCAACAACGTACTTTGTGCAGTACGCCTTAAAGGCTCGAAAGAGTTAAGTTTTTACGCTAAAAATTCTCTTCCAGACGCTAGCACTATAAATAAAAAATGGGCTGTCATCGCCTTTATAATTAAGTAATAAATAGAGATAAACATTACTAGTTATATCTATGTACCTCTGTATAATTGACTGACAATATTAGCTTTAGTAATAATAATTTACATCCATAAAGGGATTCAACCACAATGATGACAAGTATTTTAGCAGAACAATATGGTCCTTTTATGGACATGGAAGAACTAGCTAACCTCTTTAAAATAAAAAAAGAATCAATGTACCAACAAATCTATAACGGAAAACTTGACCTGCCACACGTTCGCCGAGGTAAAAAATACTTATTCCCTACACATGAAGTTGCCATATATCTTGAAGTCCGTTTAGATGAAACCCGTTAGTGTTTAAAACTTAGCTGCGATATCTTCAGGTTTAAGGTTCACGTAGCGAGACAACTGGTCAAGACTTGTGTGCCCACTAACTGAACGCACTTGCTCAATCGTCATACCCCGCTCAAACATCCTTGATATAGCCTCGTGACGCAAATCATGAAACGTAAGATTTGTTATCCGCAGGTTAGCTGTCAAACGAGCGAACTTGTCAGAAATCGACGCACTGTGCTTTACAGCAAACAAGGTATCGCTACTGCCAAGTTCATCTTGTGCGCGTAGAACCGCCTCTCTCACGCCTTTTAAAAGGGGTATTTTGCACAGCCTTTTCCCCCCTTCAGCCTTCGGGTCTTTCCGTAAAACCTTTATAACACCCTTATTAAAATCAATATCTGACATCTTTAACGCATGTATTTCACCTTGTCGCATGCCAGATTCTAATGCTATATCGATAGCGTGCCCCACCCAGTGGTCCCCCGCCGCGTCCTTCAAACGATCATATTCACCAGGTTCCAGTCTCCTGTCTCGCCAGACACTGCTAAGAATAATTTTTCTCTTGATCAGCTCATCTATGGCAATTTGAACTACATTTTCTTTTACTTTAATTCTTGAGCTGTTTACAGCCTGCCTAAAATAATACATCTGTTGCTGTAGCGTACTAGCCGCAACGGTCGCGCGTCTCGCCGCTGCAAACAATAAAACATCTTCTACTGTTAGATCATGTATCGATACGCCTTTGAAATGCTCTGACACCTGCCTCAAAGCCGTTCGTTTCGATGCGGGTACGTGCAAGTTAAAACGCTCATAGCTGAGAATAAAATCTTCGATAATACCGTTCATGAGCACGGACCGCGTTTCGCGAGTATCGATCCACGAACCGTCGTCCATGCTCGTCTCGATGCGTCGTGCCCAGGCTTTAGCTGCTGCGTTAGATGTAAAAGATTTTGACTGTGTTGGGAAGTTCAAGCGCCTAATCTGCACCTGAATCCTCCCGCCACGTTTGCGAAATGTAGCCATTCTGCTCTCCTAGCTGTGACAAAATTGTGACACAGCCTGCATCTTGGAGAACAATCACTTGAAATTCAAGTGCTTATAAATATGGCGGAGAAAGAGGGATTTTCAAGGTTTATGAGAGGAAAGTTGTTATATATCAATAGGTTAAGCTCTATTTACTTCTACTTAGACGCTTCAGCCGTGAAGACGTAACCTATTGATATCTATATATATTTTAATTTACATTATTTTTCATTGTGACAGTGTCACAATGACAAGTCCTGCTTGGCGATAGCACCTAGTGCTACAAGGATAAAGCCTATTACGTAAAGAATCATGTGTGCCTCTGGTTAGTTGAGGCGCAATTATAAAGTTACTCAGGTCATGCGGCTAATGCATTAAAATAATGCAGGTCATGCAAATCTATACTTACCTCGATTCTTCTTTCGGCTAACCACCGTCACATTACTAGACTTGTTATTGCGAGGATTACCGTCTTTGTGATGCACATCCTTCTTGTCACCTTTCGTCACTTTACCGTTAGCGAGCGCAGTACGACGAGCCTTGTTACGACCCGCACGGTTCTTCTTCTGGTCAGCCTTACTGTGGTACTCGCTGTATTCCTTCTTGTAGTTTCGCTTAGTACCCATAGTTCTTCTTCACCTTCTTCTTAGTTTTCTTTTTTGCTGGTTTGTCTGACTGATTCAAAACACACTGCTTGCCTTTACTTTTACCTTGGTGCATGGTTATCTCCTATGCGTTATTTACTGCTTGGATGTTTGTGTAAAGCATCATAACTATTTGATACAGGCCCCCGCTCAAAAATAAGACTAGTCCGCTTTGCAAAGTTAACCAAAAAGCGTTCTTCCGTTTCCGCGCCTGGGCGTAGATAGTCTTCTCGCGCTGATCTTTAATTCGTCGTCGCAGGTCAACCATTTCTTGATAGCCCTGTGGGCCGTATGAGTACATAAGCAATTCACGTAGCTCTTTTTCTTGCTGCTGCGCACGCTTCTTAGCCGCGTACACGTCCATTGCTTCTTGTTCAATGCTCTTCCCAGCAACTATCTTTTTAAAAAGCGGTGGGTTCTTAGCAATGCGCTCGGCTTCGTTTAGGTCAGAGATAGCTCCGTACCATTTACCGATCTGACCGAGCGTGTCTTCCACGTCTCGCCCCATTTGAACCATTTTTTTGACGGTGTTAAAAGCAGCTGTCGCTGTAGTGATCGCTGTGATCGGGTCCATATCTAGCCCTCTGGCTTAGGTATATCGTCTTTAACTCCTTTAATGGTTTCGTAAAAACTGCCTGTTTTACCAAGTGTGCCGTTGTCAATGTCATGAAACAGCTTGTCTAGTTGCTCACCAATCTTAGGGTAAGCATTTCTGCGCTGTGCCGCGTAATCAAATACATGCTCGTCTCCAGCAATTTGTAAAACCGCATCCAGCTCTTCTATCCATTTAGTGTAAGATGCCTGTCGAGGTTTTAAATTTTCTGCTGGAATAAATAGCACCCACGTATCGTCAGGCTGATTACCCTGTGGACCCATTAGCACTGCTTCATTATCGAAATCGTATTTAACAAATAACTGTGTCATCGTAAACTCATCATTAGGCCATCAAGGTCAAACACTTGGTCGTGTGCCCAATTATTATTATGGGCCACGTAAGGTAAGGCTTGGTAATTTGTGCTTAACGTGTCAATCATAATCCTAGCATCAACAGTAGCAGTTACACCTTGTGACAAGCCCCCCGTAATAGCAAAAGGTTCGGGGTGATCATCATAGTCAGCCCTGAACATAATAGTTGATACGGTTTGATAAGAAATAACAGGAGTGCTTGTCACCGTTTGACCCGTTGCAACCCCCCCGCTTGTAGGGTAGTAATAAACCTGGGTAACGTTTGTAGAAGAATTATAATTCGCAAAGTTAACAGTCCCTTTATTGGTACTACCAACTTTTAATACAGCTCCCGATGGCAACACGGACAGTTTGTCACCAGAAAAGGTGGCGATATAAAATGTGCCAAACGCAAAAGTTGAAGTAGTTGCGGATACAACAGTACCTACAGTACTAGTAGTAGAGCCGCTGTTAACTTTCATCTGTAGATCTATTTTATATACAACGTCGTTTTCCCAGATCCCAAAACCTACAGCAGATATATAAGGTTTTTTAGCTATTGTTTGTGCGGGGAATTGCCCTGCCCACACTTGTGTATTGCCTCCAGTGATCTGCACAGGTGACGCCAGAGAAAATGGGACTAAGGTATTAATATCACCAGCAATATTTTCGGCGTACAAATTAGTAACTGTAATTAAACTCGCATTAAGTGTGCCTGATTGAATCGAGTTGGCAGCTATAGCGCCAATAACAATCTGCCCTGCTGCGTTAGAGGTTATCGATGCGCCATCAAGCTTGATCTTTGACGCGTCTATCGTATTGGTAGCAATTTCGTTACTAGTAATTGAACCCGCCGTAAGCACATTTGCATTAACACTACTTGCCTGTATATTAGCCCCTGTAATAGTATTAGCTGCTATTTTGTCACCGATAATAGTGTCATCTGCAATGATGTTAGTCGCGTTGATCGCGCCCGCAGCTATCGCGCCAGCCTGAACAGCACCCGCTTGAATCTTATTTGCAGTAACTGCATTGGCAGCTATTTGTGAAGCGCCAATTGTACCGCTCAGATCACCAGTAGGAACCGCTGCTGTCCAAGATCCACTTACTAAGCGATAGAGCTTGCCATCAGTGCTTAACAGAACTACTGACGGGCCTGTGTAACCTGAAGTTGACGGCAAAGAATTTACAACTGAGATAGGCTCTAACCCTGTAGCGAAAGCCACAGCGGGGATACTGCCTTGCAATTCATTTAATAGCTGATCTACATTTGCAGCAGTAGAAGCTGTTGTACCTGTACTACTATTAAACGGGCCTACAACCGATGCAGTAGAAACGTGCCTAATCCAGTAATAACGAGTGAAACTTTCCCCGACTGGATCAATGTAAACACGGCCAGTCGAAACACCGACTAGCTGTGCGTCACCTATAGTGTCAGAACTATGGCCATATATTTCAGTAAAGGAATGATTACTGTATGAGGGGTAATCCCAACTAAGAATTATCTGGCTGTAAGCACCCGCCGCCAAAAACGAAGTAGGTATTGGCGGAGCGGTCAAATTAACTTCGGTATCTGACCCTACCGGCCCCATACCTATGTTGCTACTGTTTGGGTTGTTAGGGTCAAATTGAGTTGACTTCAGGTCTACTGCAAGCCCAGAGTCAATTAACTCCCGAAGAGTAACTGCTCGATCTTTTGGATCACCTCTGCGGCCAAGCCGTATCTCAACTGCTTCAGCTAAAAACTCAAGATACTGGCGCGTCGCTGGGTCTAACGACGGCGGCGGTTTTGGAATGCCAGGTACTTTAGTTGGCTTGCTCATGAGGTGCGGATCTCCTCCATGCTCTGCGCTAAACAGAACTCGTTAATATCAGTACCTTCAACCTGGATCTCCCACTCCTGCGCAACAACCGCAGGCATACGCATAATGGGCTCACGCAAAGTGCCGTCACTAATACCACTGGGTACAGTAGTAGCTTGAGTAAAAGTTGAGCCAGACTTGGTCAGGGTGTAGTGGGCAAGCAGTGTGCCATCGCCATACACTTTTACGGTCACTGGATATACATCTGCATGGACTGAAACCCAACCCATAGACACGGGAGCGGGAGTCACGAACTTCTTACTCTTGAACTTGAGTGTGTTGTTGGTTGAGCCGCCCTGGTACTTCTTAATCTTGTTACCGACGATGATGTACAGCTGTCCATCTTTAGGGTTGCGGTAACCGCCGCGTACAACTGTCGAAATGTCTAGCTTTGAAAGAGCAGCCTCGCCACCTCTAGGGTCATATACCCAGCCACCACCAGCATGGAAAGCAACATAAGTACCCTCATGCCTGAACGCGCGATAGGTAGTCGGGCTAAAGTCAGCGTTCCACTGCTTTACAGATATCTGCCCTTCAGTGACCACGGACCCCTGACTACTTTCAATAGCGCAAAGGCCATCTGGCCCTGCATAAAGGACATAGGAACCCATGTCCACGACGCTATGTTCGTTGACACATGCCTGCGCTAAATCTATACGGATCGCGGTCATTGCACTCGGATCGGTGCCCGTGATGAAGTAAGGCTGTCCATTAGTCAGTGCTGCGACACCGTTCGCTGTAGAAGCAATCGCTACAATGTCTTCTTCAGTCGTAATCCGGTACTGGATAGGCCAAGCATGGGGCAAAAATGGCTCACTTAAACAAAAGCGTTTGCCCGTAAATCCAGCCATTACGCCTTGTGCCAATGGAATCAGCCCTTTTAGCTGCCCGTCAGGGTATAAGCTCGTGTCATCATCAGGTGGACCGATCCACGTATCGCTTGGTAGTACTTCACCGAGCGTTGCTGCATCAGACGAGTCCGGCTCACTTTCATCAGCAATAGGTATCTGTTTAACAAACTGAAACTGTGTATTAGTAGAACCAGTGTTAGAGCGGTATATGCGCTTGAGTGACCCGCTGCCTAAGTTATGCCCAGAGGAAAAAGTCTCATTGGTCATCCCTATAGTCGCGGTCTGCCCATCAACCATCTCAACCACAGTAGAAGGCGCACTTGGTGGACCTTCTCTACCATCAGCAGTAACGTACGTATACACGTACGACACGTCGTTGGGTGTCAGCGTTGCGTCTGCCGTACCAGTAATAGCGACCGTGGGCGCGGACGACGGAGCGGGAACCCCGAGCCGGTAAGAGTTATTCGGGTATGACGAACCGCTAACAATGGTGGTAGACCAACCGATACGCGGGTAGTCATCACCAGTAAAGTACAGGCGGTCGGTTGTATCACCAGGTATAGGACCAGGGACAACATCAACTTCTTCGTTCCACTGGAGCCATACGGATGACGAGCTGCCGTACTCGTACTTGTAGACACTTCTTCGAGTAGAGTTGGCTAATGTGAATTCATCAGTGTCTGTCTTAGTTGATACAAGCCTACCAGACTCAAAGTCTATGTTCTCTGCTATCTGGCCGAACTGGTCTGCCAGGAGTCGTGGACTAACTCCTGGTGCAATGCCTGCAAATCTGTCTCGTTTAAAATACGCCATATGCGCCTCATTATATTAGCTCTACTACTATTTTACCATCTAAGCCGCAGGGATAAGGTCAACGTCTTTTTGTGAATATTGTGCAATTCTGAGCATGTATTCCAAGTTTGCAGAGTGACCGCCCTCTAGCAGTGAATCTAAAAAATCTGTACCGCCTTGTTTAGCTAGCGCCCACTCAACAATGTTAGCTTTTGTCACGTCCGAAAACGCTATAAAAGATTCAGCAGCCATACTGTCTGCATCCAACTCCGTTTGGATATGGCCGATGCTGTAATGATCTGGCAGGCTAGTCTCAAAAAAACGCACCTCCCACTCAACGTACTTCACAACATCAGTGAAGTCGTCATTTGTTACGCACCCGACGCGCTTTAGCTCTGTGCTGTAATCAATTGTCATACTCATTTGTTAACTCCCAATGGTAAATTCTCTGCTAGCCCTTTTCTTAACTTGGCGGCTCTATGTAATGTTTTTAATGCTACTGCTTCAGTTTTTTGTCGCGCATCAGCTGGTAGCCCATCTAAAAAATCTAATGCTGCTTCTAATCTATACGCAAACATCTCGTTGCAATTAGCTGTCCCCGTCTCGTAAATAGGCGCATAATTCAACACAGATGCTCGTTCTCCTAACATGCCGTAATCCATAGCTACCTTTGCACTTATAGCTTTTGGAATTATCAAATCGCATTTATGGTTCATGTGTCTCGGCATTCGTAACCTTTTCACATGAGCGAGGACACCTACATCAGCGTCGGGTATGCGTATCCATCGCTTTGGGTTTATACAGAAAATCGACAAATCCATAGACTTCTTATTTAAGTCGCTACCTATCAGCCCGTATATATGTTTGTTGTCGGGGTGGTCTGTAAACACTCCATCTCGACTTACGCATATGTCGTACTGCTCTAGTAACTTTCTGTCCGGCAAGTCGCCTTCTTTAATGTCTAATATGACCCCGCTCTTAACGACCAAACAAAGCTCGTCTGAGTTCATTAAGGCTGTCCGTACAAAGCCGCCCCTGTACTGGACTAGTTCGTAATCCCAGTCAGGCATATTTTTTCGAATACTGTTAAGCGTAAGCTCGCTTAACTGATTGCACTCGACTACTAAAATTTTTAGGCGCAACGTGCTCCTCCTGACCGTATTGAAGAAAGAATCTATTTATCCGCTCCTGCGGGTAATCGGTACTTGCGGGGATAAGCCCCGAACCCTTACAAGACAAAATTGCCTTTAGTCTGTCTGCGTTCAACTGACCGTCATGCAGCAGAGCTTTGTAAATCGCGCTGTAGGTACACCACTGCTCTTGCTTACCAAAACGATGGACAGTCTTGCCCTTTGCCAAAGCTACAATACCCATCTCAGAGTTATCACAGCATCCAACTATCGAAGCGTTATCCAAAAGCTCATGACCGGATGCTTTTTTATCAATTACTGCATCGCCATACTTATGAACTAAATGCTCGTATGCAGGCGCTGACGTTAGCGGATGGCATTTTAGCTTCGCCCCCTGTTTAACTGCGCTATCTACCTTGTCCCAATCAGTCACCTTGTCTAGAATATTTGTCCCTGGCAAAAAGATAACAAAGTCATGCTTTAAGCCTTTGCGCCTGAGTCGATACTTATCACCGCTGTTATTCGTTATTTCTTTAAAGAAACGTTCGCCTTCTTCTGTAATTTCCGTAACCGCCGCCCTCTTCATAGCGTCGATTGCCCACATGCTGCTCGCTACTCTTAGATATAAGAACTGAGTAAGTACATCTGTGTACACATACCCGTGGATTCGCTTATCATTTGGAAAGTCATACCAAACGTCATACTCGATCTTGGTATCGTTTATCCACTTCTCTGGCATCAACGACTTCAACTGCACTAATTTATCGTTGTCTTTGCTTCGCAATACGTTCCCCGACTTAAAAAAATGGGCAACCGGATTACCAAGTTCATCGTTATCCGCCAGCTTCTTCAAGCGCTCTCCTAAGTGTTTCCACCTGGTCTTCGAGATTTGTAATACGATCCTCAGTCTCGCTAAAATGCTCCATGATAATTTCCAGAGCATTTTCTAATTTGCAATTAATATCTTTGTAGTCCATTAATCCTCCGTCCACTGAGAACCGTCCCAGTAGCGTTCGTTGTGAGCGCTTCCGCTAGTTACTTCAGTCTGATTTCCAGTTGCAGTAAGTCGTTCGTAAACTACAGTTGCTGTATTGCGACTGGTCGTTGTTGCTCGGCTAGTACCAG
>Ga0206682_10000989_pt1 | contig 28788 bp, 14 predicted proteins | sample M240m12015metaG_FD_155444 | JGI IMG/M metagenome (GOLD analysis project Ga0206682, IMG submission 155444) | Ammonia-oxidizing marine archaeal communities from Monterey Bay, California, United States - M2 40m 12015 | ecosystem: Environmental > Aquatic > Marine > Intertidal zone | place: USA...
TTAATTGATTATCTATTTCTTCTTGTACTTCTTTTCTTGTTGCTAGCATTTTAAAACTAAGATCAGCCTGAAACCTAGCAACTTCTACACCGTCTTTAAATATTATAATAGTAGGTATAACCGCTATTTTATGTTTAACCTGCAAATCAGGGCTTGTACTTATGTCTACATATGATATAGTCTTGCACTCTTTTAAATCTTGAACCCAAGCAACTCCATTGGCTTTGTTCCACTCTGCATTAAACTGTGATACACGTATTTGGCCAAAGGCAACATTTGATGCTAACACGCATGCTAGCAAAAGAATATAAGCTATAAATAGCTTCCAGGTAGCATCTAGTTTATCTATCATATAATTTGTCTTCAATTTTCTCTAACGACTTCTTTATTTCCTGTACGTCTTTTTGAGTATCTATAATAGTGTTACGTATCATTTCATCTTTCATTTGAAACTCCATGCGAGTAACTTCTGGTGGTACTGGTGCTGGTAACTCTTTAGCTTCAGCAATATCCGCCTGTAGCATAAACCACATGCTAATTAAAGTTGCCATAGCAAACCCTATAGCTATCAATGTTTTTACACTTAATACAAAGCCAGTGTCTTCGTTTAACTCTTTTGCCATTTTTAAAAAATTGTGTAGTTTAATCCTAATTTAAAGTCGTACCACTCTCTGTTCCAGTACTTATTGTATTTTCCTTCCGCAAACAAACCTAGGTTTTTGTTAACTTTTATTCCAGCTATTAAACCTGCTGAGTAATCAAACCATTGTCCATCTACATAGTTATGGTATGAAAAGCTACCTCCATCATTGTAATGCCAAGGCATAAAGTTTCCCCACATATGCAGCCATTTTGACTTACTATATTTATAAAAGTCAAAACCAACGACTACTGATTGTTGTATTTTTTTATCTAATTCGTTTCTTTTTCTTTCGGTATAATCTGTCAAAACCCCTGGTACTACAACTGCCTCCCAAACCTCAGCACTAGTAGCAACTAATTCACCTTCTGGACTATAGTACTCACTGTTTGCTACATCGATATTGTAACCTTCTTCTATAGCTAGATACGTATAGTGTAAATTACCATTATCTAACATCCACTCGTCTAGCGGGTTATAACCATACGGTTCAGCAAGCCTTTGTACCGCACCGATGTTTACTGAAAAGTCTCTACCGATTTTTAACCTGTATCTCTCGGAAGCTTCAAAGTATTTTATATCAGCAAAACCATCCTGTAGGTATTCAAGCTTTAAAGCAAATACATTTATGCACAACCTATCTTGACAACCATCATCAGAGCTATATCTAATGAAATGGTGTTGGTCTATGTAATCTACACCTTCTTGTCTTTTAAAATCAGCCTCAAATAAGTATTCAACTCCTTTAACTTTACCCACAGTGGCCGCATCACTGTAATTAGATTCCGTACCGTCATAAAACGTTTGAGCTTTGTTTTCATAGCCAAACCTTGCGATCTTACGTAATCCTATGGTAAAATTGTAATCATAAGGAGTTGAAATAGTCTGTGTAGATAAACCATTATCTACAGAAAATACGTCAACGTCTGAAAGTGATGTTCCACCGTTAACAGCAGCATAGAACGTAGAGAACTTTAATAAGTCTCTAGCTTCTTGCAGCCCAAATGTTTGTGCCACTGTTATGTTAGACACGAACAGTATTAGTATAATTAGTCTTTTTACCATCTTTTTATTATCACTTATTTTTTTAATTGTTTACCTAATCGTGGTAGTAACAATACCCGCTTGAGGCAGACGTTTGCATTTTACATCTCTTCTTATTACTTTTAATCTTTCTACACTGTTTTTTCTCTCCTGATTTGTTTTGTTTTACCTTAGCGTGAATAGTACAGTATGAACTACCTGATTCCACTTTTGTTTTACATCTATTTCCAGATTTGCTAAAAGCTGCACAAATAACTGTTTTTCCTTCCTTTCTTTCTTGCTCTTGTTTTCTTCTGTTGACAGACTCGTTTTTAGTGTTTTTAGTTTTTATTTTGTTCTTCTTTTTCTTTTTCTTTATGTCAGTTTTTATCCCTTCAATATCTGCATCTTTAATACCAAGATCCCAAGTATTCCAACCTAAAACCAAAGCTACTCTCTGCCACCATTCGTTGTTAGCGTCTAAAGCATTATCTATGTTTAACATCTTTTGTGATAACCTACCTAGAGGTACATTTGTCACGCCCTCAACAACGTTACCAACAGCAGACCAAATAGGATTATCTAAAGTAAAACCTCTTCTTAAAAATACATCTTTATTAAACTTGTCTGTTTGTATTGACGAATACACTTTACGTAACTTAGACCCTATAGGCGGAGAGAAGCCTAGTAATTGTAATATAGTATACGTGTGATCAGCATTAAAACCTCTTTTTCTTTGATCTAAAAACGTTATCAAGGTGTTTTTCATAGTGCTAACCGCTTTACCACCATAACCAATGCCAGACAAAACTGAATCTACCATACCGTTTAATATTCTTTCTTTCTTTTTATCAAACCTTTCTTCATCTTCATCGTCTAACGAAGCAAATAACGCTGATTGTAACGCTCCAAATATTATACTTTGAACAAAACCATAGTAAATAATTTTAGACATATGTGTTTTTGAATCACCTCTGCCATTAACTAAATCTCTAGCTGCTTTGTTCATTATTCTAGCATACTGCATAGGTGTGTTTTGAAACGCTAGTATTAACTTACCAAGCGGTGAGGCTTGCTGTTGTGATATCATATCAGGTCTTGCTGACTGCTGAGCAACTTCAGTTGTTTCTTGGAAATCTAAAAACGCTTGTTTTTCAGCTTGTTCTTGTGTCATACCTTCCTTCACTAAAGCTTTAATTCTATTTCTATAGAAAGTTGCACCACCAGAAGCAATTGCAAAGCTATCCGCGATTTGTGTTGGCAAGAAACCTTTTTTAAGCAACCAAGTTATAGCCGCTTTAGCTTTATTTTCCGCGCCAGCAACTGCAGCTGAGAGTTCAGCCTCATTTACGCCTCTTTGGTTACCCGCTCTTCTTTGTTTTAGATAGTCAGAGTTAAATAAATACGAAAAATCTTTCCAATATTGTTTTTGATTAGCAAATGCAGCCGCCGCTTTTAATGGATTATTGTCGCTCCAGTTTATATAGTTAGTAGCAGATATAGTTTGTAGTAATGCAGATCTCATATTAAAGAACATAATAGCGCCAACAGAGTTGTTAACCCAATTAGTATATATGTTCATCAACCTACCACCACCTGTTGGTCTGTTTCTACCAGTCTTCATACGGTACAATATATCTTCTAGCGCTTCTCTAAAGTTGCTACCGTATATAGCCTCAATTTTATTTAAGTTTTCAGGTGAAAATATAATATCTGCATTTTGTTGCCACTCTGCTAAAAACTCAGCTCTAGCATCTCCTATTGATCCATCACTAAGTAAGTCAGATTTTATATTTTCTGCCAACCAATAGTCTCCAGGAGCGCTATAACCATCTTCTTTTTTAGATATTAAACCAACACTTTCAGCAAAGCTTTTTATATCAGAATTGTTTTCAACAAAATCTAAAACTGTTTTTAAATCTCTTTTAGATAAACCTGGAATATCAAACCCAGCTTTATTCCAAAGATATATTCTAGCAGCTTGATCATGAGTGTAATCTGTTCCTTCTATTTTTTTATTTAATAGCTTTTTAACTTTTGGGAACTGCTTTAATAAGTTTTCGTAATCATTGGCAGAAGCTTGTCTAGCGGCATTTAATTCGTTTATAGCTCTAGCAAAAGGATCTATTAAGGCTTTTTTAAAGAAAGCCATTTGCTTTTCTCCTTTTTTACCTTTACCTAAAAAGTTATATAGTAAACCTGCAAAATCTTGAGCTGATGGTGGTATTATACTTTTATATTTAGATTTTTGACCTCTAATTTTTGCCTGCGCTTCTGAAAACACTTTTTGAGATTCAACACCAGTGACATCATCTAGTATATTGTTAAACTCGTTACTCATTGACTCGCTAAACTTAACTTTAGCTTGTTGAACCTTAGACTTGACGTCAAATTGATCTAGCATGTTTTGCACAGCTTGCACGTTTTGTAAAGCGTCGTCTGCAAAGTAAAAATCATTGTATCCATCAGCAACTTTGTCAGCTATCCACAACGCCTTAGCTTCAGCAGTAGAATTAGCTAAACCAGTAATATTCTTTAAAGGTATGTTTAAACCATTAGCTTGTAAAAATTCAAATATAGCTGGAGCAGAATTAGCAGGTCTTGCTGTTAATACAAACATGTTTTCAGGACCAAACTTACCTTGTAATTTTATTGCCTTGTTAAACAGCGAAGCAACCTTGCCTTTTACAACTTTACTAAACTCTGAAAAATCATGCACCCAACCTTGATCTAGTAGATCAGCACCTTCTTGAGCAAATTCTTCAGCTGTTAGTTTTCTAACTGTACCCTCTGGCGATGTGGATATAACTAAAGATTTACTCGTAGCTAATGTATCATCAAAATCTAAAACCGTAATTCCTCGAGATGTTTCAGAAAACTTTGATGTTCTAGCTTTTACAATAGCATTGTTAAGCCTTTTATTTTTACCGATGTTTTGTTTTATCTTTGCGCTTACAGCGCCTCTACTACTTACGTTATAAACCTTATCAAAAGTTTTACCATTTATATGCTCTATACCTTTAGGATCTATACCGCCTTCTATTTCAGCCACAACGTCAGCAAAATACCTGTCAAGCCATAAATCACTTAAATTCCAACCAACACCCATGCTCGTTTGGTGACCAGCACCTTTAAGCTTGACCTCGTCGTCATTTTTATCTAAAGCGATTAACTTGTAGTTGTTTTGTATTAATACGTAAGATCCAGCAAAGCTATAATCTTTAAAATTTTTACTTTCTTTTAAACCACTTAATATAGAGTGCATTAGGTAGTTGTAAGCTCTTGATGCCGGCATAGCATGCTCCCATTCGTAAAGTTTAAAATTACCTGATTTTGGATTAGTATACCCCTTTGGATTTGTAGAAAAACCAAGAAACTCAGCTCCCATACGATGAGGGTGTTCAGTGTTATTTGCAACAGTAGAAAACCAGTTTGCCCAAACTTTAGCAGATTTTCCGTTAGTGTCTTTTATAGATTTATTAATTCTCTCCCACATCTGCTCATGCATACTCATGTTCATCGCGTTTATCTGCTCCGCTGTCATTATAACAGGATTTTTTGCTGTACCAGATATTTTTCTACCTTTAACGATTGTTTGTTTTATATCCTTTGCATCTAAACCAAATTGAGTGGCGTAAGTTACTCCTTGTTTGTATTTTGCACCAGCGCCATTAAAAGGCTTGCCCTTACCTATTTTGTTACCATCATAAGTAAGCTTTTTCATTTCCTGCACATAATACTCTTTGATAGTCATCTCTTTACCCTCAACAACTATGATATCTTTCTTTGTTTTACCAAGATGTCTGTCGCTAGGAACAAAAGTATTGTAAGTTAAAACATTACCAGGTAGTATAGGTATAACGTGCTTTTTAATATCCACAATAAGATTATCAATATCTTTTTGTGTTTTATAAGTGTGCATTTTTATACCTAAATGATGGTTTAAAACAGCGTTAATAATCTTTTGCTCTATTTCAAAGTTAAGCTCAACATTACCATAACCATCCATATAACCATCTACAGTTTCACTAAAAGCAGTAACATTGCTAATTCCAGCTCTAATGTCCGCTACTTGTTGAGTATCGTCAGATTTTCTTGCAGCCGCTGATAAAGCTTTTTTACCCGCCGTATGTTTTGCAAAACCTTTTAGATTTTGACCTATGACTCTATTGTAAACATTTAGTTGACCAACTGGAGTAATACCAAAAAATTCTTTTTGAGCTTTTTTAATAGTTTTAGATGAAGGGTTTATAAACTCATCTTTTATTTCCCACAACGCTACTTGGCTAGTTAAACCTTGAGACCTAGCTCTTTTACCGTCTGGCTTAAATTTTTTATTATAAAAGTAATTTAAAACACTGTTAGACAAACCTACGGCTTTTCCTAGTGTTTCTCTTGAAACTTTTACTTTGTCGCCGTCTTTATTTACCTCAGCATCTTTGCTAGCAACATTTGTTTTTGGTAAAGTTTTTATTTCACTTACAATAGCTTGCTCATTAGCATAATAATCTTGTATGTTACCAGCCTCAGAAGGTTCTGGTATACCATCGGTTATTTTTTTAGCATAAGTTAAATTTGCTGATATTGCTTTTCCATCTTCGTTTCTATCTAATATTTTTTTAGCAGGAACGTTAAATATCATTTCGGAAACTTTACCTGTGTTACCGTATATGTTTTTTATATCTAAAACTTGAGTAAAAGTATCACCTTTTTTTAATGTAACAATATTTAATATTTCTTGTCTTGTATCTTTTTTACCAGTTTTAAGTATATCTGTTTTAGGAGCTTTACCCTCGTTTAATGTTCTATCAAGATCTGTTAGCTTAGCTTGCTCTTTTTGAATCATTATTTCTTCAGGTGACAACGCTGTTTGCTGCGCATCGACAGCTGTTGTAACACCTTCTTGCTGTAAAGAAACTTGAATGTTACCGTATTTAGGATGGTTTTCAACAAACTCTTGAAGACGCATATCAAGCATTTTTCTACCCCTTATAGTGGCGTTAAAATAACCCATAACACCACCTTTGAAATCTTTTTCAAATTTCATTAATAAACCAACGGCACCTCTATTTTTTATTTTTTTAGGTATATTTTCTATTGGACCAGTAAATTGTAATTGTATGTCTTCTAAATCCTTTGTGTCAAAACCCTCTATAAGACCAGCGTCTTTTAGTTTTTTTAAGCGATCAAATACAATACCTTGCATCATATCAGCTGTAACGTTTGCTGCTAGCTGCTTGTCTAAATCAACATAATCTTGAAAAGTTTCATTTATCTCTTGATAAACTTCAGACGTTAACACCCCGCCTTCTTCTTCTTTTTTATCTTCTTGTTCTGTGTTTATTTTACCCTTTGGCATTCTAACAGTAACACCACTGCTTACGCCTTGAAAACCGTTCCATTTTTTTATATAATCAAGAGCGTTACCAGCATCAAACTTTGAAAAGTCAAGGCCAAGTTGAGTTTGTTTTTTAAACACGCCTCCAAACATTTTACCTATATTAAACAATGTTTGGGAGCTATTTTCATTTAAGTCAATAGCGCTAAAGTACTTCATGGCGTCTGATAAATTAGAAAACCACTCGTCGTAATATTCTTTACTATCTTTACTGTATTTACCTTCGTATCTTTTAGAGAATAAATCTAACTGCAGCACATATAGTCTTAAAAGTTTTGGATCAGTTGTTTCGCTTAATTCTTTTTCTATAGCTTCCTTTATTTCTTTTAACTTATCCTTTGACATGTTACTCTGTATCCAGTGAAAACCCTCGTGGTGAAACGCGTTTGTAGAAGTAGGATCTCCTTTTCTTATATTAGCCACAACATTTTCATCAATCACCCAAGCGGTATTACCTTGAACAGCAGCGTTCACATCGCCATCATACAAACGTTTTACATCTAAGATACTCTGAAGTTTAGTTGCATCACCAACAGTGTTAAAATCTTCAAAAGCTTTTTCCTTTGCTTCTTTAACGCTTAAACCTTTGTTTTGATATTCTTCAACTCTTTCGCTTAATCTCTGCGCGTATCCTAACCAGCCTTTATCTTCAAACAGCTTACTAAAATATTCGTTGGCTTGCTCTTTGTTTTCAAACCTTTTAAATTTTTTGTTTTTAAAATCACCCTCTTGGCTCATGTTTATCCACTCGGCAATTCTGCCATCTTGAAAATAATTAGATACTAACAGTTCTTTTATAACCTCCTGTTGGTATACGTCTAACTCTGCTTGTAAATCCTTTATTTTATTTTCATTTTGTAAGGTCTCTAAATTACCTAACCCCCCAACTCTTTCTTTTTTTATTTTTTTATTTTCACTTTCTAGCTGTAACTTTTGCCGTTCAACACGTTTTACTTGAGCTAAATTCTGAATAGTAATTTCTTTGCTTTCACTATCCATTTTTTTATACTTATCCACGTTGTTAACCATATCCTCTACAGCTTCAAGCTCTGTAAATATATCGTCTTTTTCTTGCTCTGTTAGCACACCATCTTCAAAAAGCATTTTGTATTTAGCCTTTTCTTTATTGATTAAAGTTCTAGCTTGCTTAGGGTTTGCGAATACTCTAGCTTTAAACTCTTTTATTCCAGTTGTAGACACCTTACCACTAGCGGTTAAAAAAGGTGTTGTTAAAAATGCTTGGCCAGCGCCCTCTAACATTCTTTTAACATTTTCCTCTGGTATACCACCGTATCCAGTGGCAGCTTCAACGCCTTCAACTCCTAGCTTTTCTTGTAATGCCTCTGTAACAGTTTCAAGACCAGTAGTACCGTAAACAGCTTTAGCGCCTTTGGATGTTAATATTTTTTTAAATTTTAATTTAGCTGCGTCTCTAAGTACGCTTGTTGGTATACCTTTAACCGCCTGGCCAAAGACAACAAAATTACTTACAACATCTAAAGACGCTGCTGCTGCGCCAAAATTTACCGCTGGATCAAAATCAACCTCACCGTTAGTTATAACTTGAGTTATTAATCTTGTTCTAGTTTTATCTGGTAATTGTGAAAAAGCTTGTTTTGCTTTTTCATCATCTAAGTTTGGAAAAGTTTTTCTAGCCGCCTCTATAAGTGAAGATTCCATAGCTATACCACCCGCTTCCTGAGCAAACGTTGGGTACATGAAAATACCAGCAACCATTTGAGTTGCTTGGGTACCAACCATTTTTTGAAACTCATCAGTGGTTAAATGCGGATCAAACATTGATTTATCAAATATTTCAGCTGGATCAAGAGCAGATATTTTTTTTTGATATTGCTCTGAGGAAACTACGCCTTCTTGTATTCTTCTTAAGTATTCTGGAATAGCCATTTTTAGAACTTCGATTCTATGACCTATAGTTCCTTCATAAACTATAGACTCACCAACACTCCCAAAAGCCCTTCCACTTCTTCGCATTACATGTTCTTCATCTAAGCTGGCACCATCTTTTACTCGCTGTTGTAGATCGCTTAATTCTGATTTTTCATGTTTAAGTACTCGCTCCATTTCTATTACATCCGTAGTTTCACCAAAACCCTTGGCTATTTGAAACCGACCAACACCAACCCCGTGAGAGGCATCAGCCCAACCATCTCCAATCAGTGGTATTTTTCTTATGGCAGCTGCAACTGGTAAAAATTCTTTTTCAGCTTCTAAAAAATATTTTCTATTTATAAGAGACCCTTCCATATCTTTAGAACCATACCTACTTGTAACAGCAGCGTTTATACTTCTAACTAACTTTTCATACTCTGGGCTATCGTTAATAAGTTTCTCGTTCTTTTTTCTAACTAATTTTTCTAACTCTTTATTAGCTTCCAAAACTCCATCTTCACTAGTAAGATCGTATTTTTTAGATATTATACTTGTTTGTTCTTTTGTATAAGCCTCCAACTCAGAGTTTATATCTCCTATAACATCACCCCAAACATTTTTATTTTCAAACATATCATTGAAAGCCTCCTGCTGGTGCTGCTCTAATTCTTGAGAAGTTAAGTCTTTCATCTCTTTAACACTTCCATCTTTGTTTTTAAATGATATAGGTTTTGAATTAACATATTTCATTGTTTCAGAATACAGCTTAGCATCTACTCCATTTTGAATTTCTCCTTTTCTATAGTGATCTTGTATAAATTTATTTATATCTTCTGTTTCTTTTGTTATAGAAGTACCACCAAGTAATCTACCAAATGCTATGTCACCACCAAGTACGCCTTTGTCAAAAGAAAAAGTTTCTTCAGTTTTCTCACCATTTTCACCAGGCGGGGCTATTATAGTTATATAATCTCCACCTGGCACAGCTTGTTTGAAAGTAAATCCTAAGCCGCCAAACCTACTTTTAAGTCTTTTTACAGCTTCTCCCTCTGTTACTTTAACATCTTCCTCGGTTACCTTTGGTAACTCAAGAGAAGTGTCTACTGGTTGAGTGTTTGTAACTTCTTTTTTATTAGCAACCTTAGCAGCCTTAGCTTCCTTCAACCTGTTAGCCTCAGCTTTTCTCATTTCAGCTAACTGCTCTTTAGTGAACATGCCAGAGTCTATATGGGCTTGCATGATTATATCTAGCTCGGATTGAGCCTCCTTAGGCTTATTTAATATGTCAAATTTAATATCATTCATATATTAAGACTGAGTGTTTTCTTTTGTGTTATTAGATTTAGCTATTAATTCTTCCGCAGCTTTTCTTTCGGCTGGTGTTTGATAGTTCTCGTCGAACGATTTTCTTATTCTGTTAGCGTAATACTCGTGAAGTCTATTATCAAAACTAGGGTTAAATGAATCAGGATGCAAAGCATCGTCTGGTATCTGCCCGGATTGTATAGCTTTTTGATTGCTCTCGACATAGTCGTTTAAAAAGTATGTACCACCAATTTTGTCAGATGCCATAACTTTCCATGCGTCTGATTTTTCTAGTATTTTACTTACTTCCCAGTCAATATCAAAATCTAAAGGCTCACCCATGTTGTTACGCTGTTTGACAGCACTTTGCTGTAACCTCATAAAATCGTTTTCCTCGGTACCCTTTACAACCCAACCATCAGTTAAATCCTCTATTTTTTTAAACCTAGGCTTACCATCTCCATCAATAACGCCAAGTGTAAACTCTAACTTTTCATCAATCATAATCATGCCTCTTTCAGTGAAAAAGTCACGATCAAAACTTTGATCAGTATAATTTGAAAATATACTCATACCGCCTCTACCACTACCAGCGTTCATAGCATACTCTTCTTTTATAGCTTTTAAGTTATCTAGTTCAATAGACCATCTTTCAATCTGCCCTTTAAAATGACCAGCTAACTCTTTATTACCGTCAGCCATGTGCTTGTCATACATTCTAACAGCACTAGCCACGCTCTTGTTTATTTGTTCTTGATTTGCTTTCCCATGTATCTCAGAAGATAAAGAGTTTTTACCGTAAGAAAGGTTTTCAAAATATTTTCTAACTTGTTTATCTTCAGCCATCTTATTTGTTTTTAATTTCCATATCTACATCGATAGCGTTATAGTCAACGGCGTAATACCCGTTGTCCATAAGAAGTACCGCATCGCCTCTACCCATCTCAAGCAAATCTTGAGCCATTGTTCCAGACCAAACTTGATCGTCATTTTTATAGCTAAAAGTATATATTGGTATTCCAGACTTAGATATACCTGTTTTACTTATATTTTCTTTTAATCTAATGTCAGATAAAAAAGATTTTGCTAAACCACCAATAGCACCACTTATAAATTGATCTCGCTGCGCATTCGCATTATCAATGTCTTGATCTGCAGCTTCTTTTCTACTCATCGCAAAGTCCATCATCTTCTCTTGTTTTTGCATATCGTACTGCTCTACCATTCTAGCGCCCTCTCTTTGTAGCATATCAGCTTTCTGCTCTCCCTCTCTATCTAACTGCTGTATTCTACCAGCCTCACCTCTAGCTCTAGCTTGATTAGCCTGCTCTTGTTGCCCTATTGAAGCAGCAGCTTGTTGAGCTTGTTTTTGCCCTTGGTTAGCTAAAACCTGTGCTAAACCAGCTATTCCAGAACCACCAGCCGCACCCTGCATACTAGCCATTATATTAGCCGCACCTTGTTGTGATTGTTCTTTAGCAAACTCAGCTGCTTTTAAATCCACCGTTTGATCTTCATATGTGTTCTCCATATTTTCATATGGATTTTTAACCCCAGCATAAGGGTTTGTCATTTTAGTGTCCTCCCACTTTTCCATTTGCATGTGAAGGTCCTCTTGCGCAGCTCTTTGCTCGCTTCTTCTAGCAGCGCCTCCGGTTAAAAAGCCAAGAAATTTATTTGGTGATGGTGTTTGATTTGCCATATTTTATTTTTATCTATTTATAATCACAGTTTTCACTGTTTTTTTACTATGCTGACGTTGATAGTAGCTTTTCAGCATCAAAATACAAAGTCGCATTCTCCGTGCCAGCTTCTAATATTTCGATGCTACCTGTTATAGTAGCCACCTTGCCAGCTCCTTCAAATAATAATGTTATACCGCTCTCTAAGGTCTGAGCCGCACTTAAAACTACTGTTCCGCCACCTGTCGCATTGCCACCACTGTTAACAGTTGGGTCTACAACTTTTGGATCTATACCTATACCGCTTACAGTGCTAACACCATTCATTATACCATCTAAAGCCGTAAGAGCAACACTAGTGCTAGCAGAGGAAGCTGATGTGGTAGTAGTTGTTATTGGAGTTAAACTTATAGCTAGATCTGTAAAAAGTATGTCGTAACCGCTAACGCTAAGTATGTTTTTTCTACCATAACCTCCTATCTTTATCGTTTCTCCAGCTAATGCAAAAAGTTGCTGGTTGTTAAATACAACGTTGCCAGGTTGAACGGTTACAACTCCATTAACAATAGTAGGTTTTTGGCTTTTAGTACTCAAAGCGTTTGATCTATTCCTTATAATAACAGTTTCTTGTGGCGTGTTTTCAAAGTTAACTATAGAGTCTTCATACAAAGAAACAGTAGTGCTAGCCGCTAAGTTTGCGTTACCAAAAACAATCATACCTGGTTTTATTTTTAGTATATTGTCAACTGGCCATTGGTAGTTTTTTCTATTACTAAACTGAATACTTTTATCATTAGAAATACTAACAGACACAGAAGATGTTATATTCCCAGCTCCTTCCGTAACAGAAACAGCTTCTACTATCTGTGGGTATACAGAGTTTGGAGCGTCAGTAATAAAAAATTTATCCCCAACTAAAGGCGTTCCACTTAAGCCGTCTAAAGTAACAGTAGTACTGCTCACAGCTCCGTTTATTTTACCAGTAACTGTTACGGCTGGAAATTCGTTTTCACCTCTTAACAACTCTGGTGTGCTACCTACTGTCAAGGAAACAAAAGAAAGTATATCGTCTATGGTTGGTTGTTTTAGTATTCTAAAAGATGCAGCAGATGCTGACGAGCAAGATATAGAAAAAGCTGTTTTAATTTTCTTCCTACCTCTAAACACTTCAATTGTATCGCTAGTGTTAGTTAAAGCAACAGTTCCGTTAGGTGAGTAGTTAGACAACGTTAGCGTAAGCGTAGTGTATTGATATATAATTTTGTTTAACATTAAAGAGTTAGAGCCAGTAGACGAGTTTATATCTAAAGTTCCATCTGCAAACCTAACCTCATTATATGCAGCGTGAATAGTACCTGGTTTAGCATAAAGCTGCACGTCGTAATGATCGTCATCTGTAACCGTTGGAAACTTTACAGTACCATTGTAAACACTACTTTTTATAACTCCTTCTAATTTTTCTTTTGTAGCAGAAAAACTATTTGTTACAAAATTATAATAATGATTGTCTTCATTTTTTATCTCTAACGTAAACTCCGCTCCCCTTTCTCCATATATAGTAAAACGCCTGCGCTCGCTTGTAGCTGTTAGGTCTGATAAATCAAGGTTAAAAGATTTAATAACTTTCCCTCGTTGTGGCATTTCAGAATCAAGCATTAAACTACCGTCTGGCATGTAGTGATACCCAGGTGGAGCTACTTGCCCTTGGCTGTTAGTTGTTCTTAGGTTCGAACTATTAGGTAGGTTGTGATATGACATAGTTATTATTTGTTATTTGCTGTTTTCAGTTATCTCAGTTCCCACTGACCAAAGCTTAGCCTCTTTATCATCATTATTTTCAAACTTAATCAAAGCATAATATCCTAGCAACTCATTGTTGTTAACAGCTCTACTCTTAGAAAAAGAAATATAAGCCGCTGGTGGAGGTGGATATATATTAGGTATAGGCACGCCTCCAACGTCGTATTCACTATACACGATAACGTCATGTTTACCAGCACTATTGGGTGATAATAAATTCTGCACAACGCCTAAGTGTTGTTGACCACTAATGTTTGGTTGTTGATCAAAACCGCCTAGAGAACTTGTAGAAGTCCAATACACGTTGTCTCCAACCTGTAAAGAAGTGTTTAATTCAAAATCGAAAGTTAACGTGAATACAAATGCCATTTTTTGAGTTTAATGTTAATTAATTAGTAAGTACAAGAACCATCGTCAGTTGTAGCGTTTGGATCGTAGTTATTTGCCGCTGCATCCGTACACCCACTAACATTTACTCCTGAGTAGCTACAAGTACCGTTGTCTGCAATTGTAGCTGTAGGGTCATGGTTCATTGCAAATGTATCCATACAACCAACACAATCCGAATACTCACAGTCACCAGCGTCTGGATTACCAATTGTAGCTAATGGGTTGTAATTACAAGCGGCGTGAGTTCCAGCTGAACCATCACTCATAGTGTAGTTGTTAAAAGTACCATTACCATCAGTACACCCAAGTACTATTCCAGCACCAGCGTTTACTTGTAACAAGCCACTAAACACTTGGACACATGGACTTAATTGGTTTCCAACATAAGTACTTGCTCCTTGAGTAATAGTCACGCTATAAACATCAGGATGTAATCCTGTGAACGTGTATACATTACCTACTATACCTACTGAATATCCAGAACCACCGCTATCGTGTAACACTAAAGCACAGTCGCTACCAAACGGAGACGTTGGTGGAATAGTAACTTGTATTATACCATCGTTGTTACCAGCAGTTGTTTCATGTGTAATAACAGCTTCAAAATGGTCGTTTATAAAACTTGCAGGAATAGCCGCATTAGGCATAGGAATTGGTGGCGTAACGCTGCTGCAATACAGACAGCTCCCGTCGTCGGTATTAGCTGAAGCACTATAGTTGTCAGCACTAGCATCCGTGCATCCAAATGTAGTTGGAGTAGGACCTAAAAGACAAGAACCATCATCAACTGCAAAACCATATTGGTAAGCTAGATCAGACTGAATACCAGTTGTACCGTCAACAGTAGTACCAAAGAAACTATAGTTGCTCGCAGTTGGATCTGTACAACCAGGATACTCACACGTGTTATTGTTTGTGTTTCCAGTAATAGCAGCCGCGTTAGGATCTATACAACCCTCTACGACTACCTCGCAACAATAATTGTTAACCTGACCAATAGGATCACCAGGTATAGGAACGTCACCACCGCAAGCTATAGTAGCCGTAGCACTATAGTTAAACATGCTAACATCAGTACAGCCAGGCACATACTCAATACAAGAGCCGTCGCTTGTATTTGCGTTTGGATCAAAATTACTATTAAGAATTCCGTTAGGACCATACTCGTCTATACAACCAAGGTAAATACAGCTTCCATCATCTGTGTTAGCTAGTGGATCTAGATTAGATGCGTCAGGATCGATACATCCATATTTTATCGGAATGCAACAATCGTTAGGTGCATTCGTGTTGCAAGGCGTGCTAGCTGCAGGAGAATAATTAAACGCGGCACTACCATCGCCGTAGCAATCATTAACTACACCGTCACACATACAACCGGTTGTAATGTTTATTTCTGTGCTTGTAAAACCACCTATTCCTTGAACGCTAAAATCCGATGTGTCATAGTTGTTTGTGATTACGCCATCAGGGTTTATGCTAATATCATTACCTATAGTGTGACCAAACCATTTTCCTTCTTTTTCAACAAAACCACTAACAAGACCGTCTTCTAAGTTAGAGGAGAAACTACTCACATACCAACCTTTTTCTGCTGATAAGTTAAAATACTCACTGTCCACAAGTGTAACACCGTTTTCATCTTTTGAGGTTACTTTAGCTTGAGAACCTTCGTAGTCCACTGTTTTAAAAGATTTAACACTACCAGGCATATCATTTATAACAACTTCAAGCAATGAGTTGCTGCTCTCACCACCGTAAAAAGTGTTTCTTGGAACTAAATCGGAGTGATGCTTCCAAATTTCACCATTTTTAAACGTGTAGTACTCATTAGCACAACTAATAGCGTTTTCAGGTACGAAGGACTTAAAGCTCACCCAACCTTTTACAGATTCTTTAAATGTAACTGTTGTCGGGTACCCAGGTCTATCTCTGTCAGTAATATTGTTGTCACCTTCTAAAGTAATATTGTACTCATCTTTTCTATCATCGTAACTACCAATTATTCTGTTTGATAACTTCAAGTTATCTCTAAACCAATCTTTCATACCGTAATTCGATATAGGTGTTAAACCGTCCATAGACAATCTCATAACAGTACCTCTAACTTTATCACTAAAATAAGCTCTATAAGCTTCTGATGCAAATGATTCTGGGTTAGTCGATATACCATACTCACCAGAGTAAGGAATTGCTTGGCCTAAAACCCTGTTTGTCGAGGTTACGTTTGTGTTTCCATCAGCGTTAAACAACGCGTCTTTATTGGCTAGTATCTTTAATACTCTATCTTCACAAAGTGCTATCAAATCACCACCTTGTCCCCATCCGCTATATAGCTTTTGAATACTACCATAAACAGGGTTAATGTCTTTTGTAATTTTTTCTGCTTGTATAAATTGGTTTAAATTGTTAATCCCAGATGTAGAGTTATATATACCGGAGTATATTAAACCATACTGTCTAAGCTCTTCTTCGTAAACAGTATCTAAAGTCGCTGATACCTTTGGTCCTTTGTCAATTATTGGAGAGTTAAAAGTATCTCTTATTCTATTAGACTCAACTCCGTTTCCAAAAGAATAACAATTATTCCAACCTAAACCAACAGGATTATTTTCAACACTAGAAATATCCATTTTTAATATCGTAAAACTAGCAACTGAAACTAGTTTTAACGAAGTATAACTACCATCTGGTCTTAAAAACCTTATAAAACTACCATAATCACTAGGTGTAAAATTGTGAAGAGTATCAAAATATACTCGATCAGCGTTGGCGCCAGTGCCCCATTGTATAACGGTCATGATGTTGCCATTAGCGTTTTTAGCTATAGAGCCAATAGGTGCAAAATCATTCTCACTAAAAGCAAGTGGTATAGTATCAGTAGCTTCGTGAAATATATTCAAATCAACACTGTCTTTTGGTTCGGTTTCAAATATAGCTGGATTTTTTGGGAAAGGAACATCTTCGTCACCAAAATAATCTAACGCAAGTATTTCTATAGGGCAAGTGTTTACCGTGCTAGCCACTGCAACGTTTGCAATTGGATCGTAACCAATATTTGTACCTCCATCTGTACCAATTGGTGCGCCAGGACTAACAATACACTCTAAAGTCAACCTATAAGTAATTCTACGATTAAAATATGCGGTATTGTAATAAGCTCTATAATTAAATCCAACATACGATAACAATTGATTGAAATTTTGATTCAGTGGCAACCAATTATTAATATTTCCAAAATCTGCAAAAGGATACTCGGTAGACCCTTTACTCTCCGCGTAGTTTGACTTGTAAAACGTTTTTACTCTTGTTAATTTATAGATTATGCTGTTTGGATCATTTTTAAATCTAATAAGCGCTCCGGGTATTAGATTGTCAACAAATTTTTGAGCGTCTCTAGCTATTGTGTCGTCACCAACACCGGTATTGGAACTTGAACTTCCATTTGTTATCTTGTAAAACCTTGGCCAGTCAGCCTCTGCGGCTGTGTATTGCCAATTATTAGCTGCTATTTGATTTGAACTAGGCGTTGTATCCGCGTAAACGTCAGCCACGTTTCCTATAGCTTTCCTACCAGGACCTATATAAGAAATATCTATAGTGTACTCTTGTACGCCTTTACCAACACTATAGTGTTCCCAGTTAGTGGTATTAGTACCATGACCTAAACCTCTAACGGTAGCAATATTATTAAGTGAAGATATTGTGTGGCTAGTAGGATCTTGATTGTGTTCTGCAGTTGTAGGGTTAGCGCTAAGAGCGTTGTGACCACCATAGGTTTTACTTCTACCAGTTTCATTTACACCGCCCATATTGGCTTGATTTATCGGCATGTTAAAGAACTCTGTTTCATTATTTGTGCTGGTTTGAGAGCCCCACAAAGGTTCTTCCCCTACCGCGAAAGCCTCGTCAATAACCCACCTAGAGCCTCTAGCATCTAATTGATTAGATATTCTCTGCCAAACAGAGTGGCCCCAATATGAATCTGTAGGAATCGCAGTTGGTGGTAACAAATCTGTAGTACCATTTCCATATGAAGACGCGTACTGACCTGTCCACGGTCCTGTGTTAAAACTATCAATCTCAGCGGCGTAGCCTGCTTTTGTATGTCCCCAAACCCCAGAGTTACCTATAATGTCTTCTTGTGTAAAATCTTTTAAATACCCACACTTTGCGGTAGCGATAACCTGAGCGTTATCATAAGCTTGATCAGAACCAAGAGATTGATCAATATACTCGTCTTTAAGTATTTTTACAAAAAATCTACCTTGGAAAAGAGCTCTGTTTTGAACTACATCTTGTGCTATCTCCATGAATAAAGATCCTGCCACTCCGTTTGGCGCAGTACTAACCAAGTGACTAGCATTGAAACCAGAAGTACCAGGCTGTTGAAGCCAAGTAGCATCTTCTCCAATTTTGTCTTTTAGTCTTATTAAATACCAATCACCAACCTTTATAACGTTGTCTATCTCATACCATTCAGTTCTATACGGTTGATCTATTTCCAAGTTAGAACTAAAACCCATTCTCATAAATAAAGTGTTATTAGCTAAAGGCCCGCCACCCTCCTCTTCTTCACTAGGAGAGTTTTGCCTTTTATGAAAATTTGCTAAAGTAGTGTTTGCAAGAGTATTTTCTTGTATTCTAACTATTTTTTGACCTACAACCGGCATTCCACCTTGTTCTATACTTGTAGGTAGATTACCACTCGTCAAATACGTTGTAAAAAGAGAAGAAGAAGAAAGGGATAAAGGGTGGCCTGTATTGTTATAAACCCTTCCTATCAATGATCTTCTTGTTTTTATAAACTCAGGTGCCTCCGCTTTTATATCAATTACCTTGTATTTTTCTAAGAAAGTATCAGGGTCGTTAGAGTTGTATTTCTTTTTTAAATATAAAGTGTTTTCTAAATCTATTTTGTTTCTATCGTTTGATGCAAACGAAAGCCAAATGTTCCCATCTTCAGCGTTGAAATGCCTGTCTAAAGATAAATTGTAATACTCGTTGGATGTTTCTTTTATATAAAATTTATGATGAGTTGCCCAAGAAGGTGGGGCATGATTAGGTGTTACCTCTATTTGAGTTGATTTAGAAGATTCGTACTTACTAACAGACAGAGCGCCGGTTGTATCAGTTAAAACTGGTGTTTGTCTATTATACTTATCAGTATACACAACACCAACTTGATAGTCTCTAATTGATTTTATAGATTTTTTACTAACACGCTCTCTCTCCCTTATACTTAAGTTAAAATTAGCTCTAAGGTCTCCTAAAGAATAATTCTGAGAATAGTTACCATAAACAATTCTATTACCACTAATCTCTTGAGCTAAAGCAGTTTTAGGTACGTTATCATAAGGTCTTAATAGCTGGTTTGAAGGTAGTATGCTTTTTATGTTTTCTTGTTGTATCAAATAAGAATTTGAAGCCCAATAAGTGTCGTTTGGTTTTATTTCATCTACAACGTAAACAGCTGGAGAGTCAGACTCTTTGTATATGATATCTATTTGTTTTACGTCTTTCGGTATGTCAGCTGGAACTATATTTTTTAACGTTAGTTCTCTAAGCTTATTTTCCATGCCTAGATTATACCCAGTATTTGGAAGATAAGAAACTTTTTCAGTGCTCTCGTCCCAAGGACCTGGGATAAAAGCAGCCTCGGAGAATGGTCCAAAAGAAGAATATTGTCCGTCTTGATATTTATACCTAATAGCAAATCTAGGAAACTTTAATTTATAAAGTTTTTCATAAGATTTATCTAAGTCACAAGAATAATTTTGAATACCAGGAGGTATTCCATCGTTTATAGATAAAATAGAGCAAGTGATTTCGTTTACATTCACGTTCTCGACAACAACTCTAATATCATAACCCGTCGTTATAGGGGAAAGATCAACAAGTGAATCGTTGAACGCTATCAACAGTACATCTCCAGCCTGGTGGTTTATTGTGCTAACCGCGTTTAAAACCACAGTGTCTCCAGAGTTAAGACCTGTAAAAGAAAACGGATCTAGGTCTGTATAAGAACCTCCAGGTCTTCCTGCAACCATGTCTAACTCAGGTGCTTTAATAGGTGCTTTTTTAACAACAGTAATGTGCTCTTCTTCAATTAGAACATTGCTACCAAAATTTATACCCTGATCAGCGTTGATTAATCTAGTGTGTTGAGTGGCAGGAGGATAAGTCCCTTGAATACTACGAGGTATATTAATTTTTTTAGGCTCAGTTTCATTATCAGTCCAAAACAACATGTCATCAATAATGTTTATTCCAGTTATTAAAGTGTTAGAAGCGAAGCCTAGCACGCCGTTTTTATCTACAAAAACAGGGTTAACGTTTACGCCATCACTAGCAAGTATATAACTTGTTTCGGCTCCAGTATTGTCAACATCCCAAACCAAATAGTAAAGCTTGTCATTTTTTTCATCAGCAACACTACCTAGGGTTTTAGCTGAGTTACTAATAAAATTAGATGGATATTGTGTCAAAATTTTATTACCTAATATGTTTTGAACCGTACCAACATCAGATCCTTCCGAGGTTGATACCTCAATATTCACAGCATCTCTATACTCTCCCTTAGGGACGAGACGCTCGTTAAGATCTTTGTTCATTTTACCTGCAGTAAAATTACGCTTAAATTCTGGCATGTACTAGTGTTTTATCCACTTAGATTTACCTCTAAGTATTTGAGTTAATTCTTCTAATTTTAAATTAGATAATCTTAATTTTGCAGTTCTAACAGCTGCAAACCTTTCTTTTTTTAATCTATTTACTTGGTATTCAGGTATATTAGATTTACCCGCCAATACTGCGTGTGCTATACACTTGTACATCGCTTCTTCTGCAAATTTATGAACCTGCATCTCAGCATCGTTACCAAGGCTATCACTTATATAGTCTAAGATTACAGTTTTTTCACTAATATTAGAGCTAAAATGTATTTTTCCACCCACCTCATCTATATAAAAAGATCCGTTACCTTGAGAATGCTGTGGGTCTAATCCATATCTACTGTTAACCCTATGGTCGTAGTGTGAGTGAGAGTGAGAGTGAAGATCATCATGATTGTCTACTAACGGTTTTGATGACTTGTAACCTGACCATGTAGCAGAGTTCTCACTACCGCCTACTCTTACAACTCTTATATTATCTATTGCACCATCAAAACCAGAGCTGTTCCATAGCTTGATTTTACCCGTGTTACTAGATCCTTGTAGCCACTCAACTGAGTAGGTTCCAACTACTGTTCCGTTGATAAGATCAACATTGTTATCGTTCGAACCTGAATTTAACGTACTAGCATTAGTAGTGTGATTTGCTAATATAAGCTGTCCGCCAGAGCTAGCAAAAACAACATCGTATGTTATTTTGTAGATTCTTCCTTCTATAATTTCAGGGGCTTCTATTTCTATATATCCAACCGCACCATTATTTCCATACAAAACATTTTTATATGTATAATCAATCCCTGCTCCACCAGCGTTTAAGTCAACATAATCTCCTACAACCCATGACGTCCCCGTGGTGCTTGTAATTGTCCAGCCAGTATCATCATTAAAAACTCCATTTGCAATTAAATTAGTAGTTGACATTAAGTTTTCACTCTCGTCAAAAACATAATCATTATTAGAATCTGTCTTTATTGGAAACGGATTTGAAGTTTTACTCATAGGATATAAAACGTGTTTAATACCAGCGGAATCTACACGGCTAATTTTAGTGTAGTTAACATAATCTTGAGGTAAAATCATTTGTAGCGACGCGGGCACCGTTATCTCTTGTGCTTTAAAAGACTTTAGAGTATCAAAAGATAATTCAGCCAAAGCTCTTTGCGCATGAAAAGCAACATCTGTTCTACTTGTTTTAGATATAATTTTATCTTCTCCAACATAAACAAACATAAATTGATTTATAATATCTGCCAACGAAACAAACTGATAACCCCCATGATCATTTTCATTGTAATACTCTTGTGCGGTTTGATTGTCTAATAATCCCATTTATTTATTGTGTTTTTGGTTGTTGCTTAGTAGTAGTCATATCCATCTCGTGTCCAGCTCTCATAACCTCTAACTGCTCGTTTGATATACCAGCTAGTCTTAATATCTTGTTTACAAGTTGGTTTTCTTCAGAAGGATGTAATTCAAAGTTTACGGTTGTTGTGCCGTGGTTATACAGTGCTTGTTTGTTTATAACAACATAAGTCCAATTGACCTTAGCGGGTTTTCTAAAGTAAATAATATTAACCGGTGTCAACGGAACACCACCACTCCCAATACATTGTAGAATATTGTCTCTTATATTAGCTACAGGTCTCCTGCTGGTTGGCGCTATTAAAGGCCCACCAAATATACAATCTCTAAAATCTTTAGTGTTTAATATTTCACAAGTGATTATTGGGTTGATTGATGTCTCTACCCTGTGAACCCTGTAAAGTTCTTTTGGTAAAAAAAGACCACTAGGGGCAGCAGCATAAGTGCTTATAACAGTAGAGTTGTCAGTTGTTTCGAAAACCTGCATTTTCTCCTCGAGCATATCATCAATATCAGCATACACAGTATCATTACCTTGAACTCTTCTAGCTCCATTTACATCGTAAAAATATTGTTCAAATATTTCTAACTGTGCTTGGCTAGCAAATAGATTAAAATCTTGAGGTGTTATATAACCCCTTTGCTCTTTGTTAGCGAGTGCTAAAACTTTTTGATATACCGTGTCTACTAGTATCATATTTTTTATTTATTATAAGGGAACAATCTATTTAAAGTATCTTTTCTCTCTCCACATCCACAGTCTTTTTTAATAACCTTACTGACTGTATCTACAACTTTTTTTATTCCCGTTGCTTTTGTAATTTTTTCTATTGAGTCTCCTAAACCCTTTGATTTTTCTGTCATAAAATTAAATTTTAATAAATGGTCACCCCGAAGGGCAACCATATTATTTTGTTGTTAATTTAATCTTTTCTCTATATTAGAGTAGATCTCCATACCTTCATCAGTTTTAAACCAATGTGCTAAAGCAGTGTATGGGTGTTCGTCAAATGGTATAACCATTAACTTTCTTCCATTGCTACCCCACAAAAAGTTTCTTTGATCAGAAGATAGTCTTAATATACCAGCTTCAACAGCTCTAATACCAAAGTTTCTTAGCATTACATTTTCGTCATCCGCTAACTCTAAGAACAATTTAGGGTTGTTTCTAGCAAATATAAGTAAATCACGCCTAAGCTCCTTAGAACTCAACTCTGACACTTTAGATCCTCTTTCTACACGCATGATAGCTTCAGCCATATCAATATCAACATTTCTTGCGGCTACTAGCGCCTCAACTTGTTGCTCTAAAACATCTATTTCCTCTGCAGCGATAGCCGCTGGTTTATGCTCTTCGAATAACTTATCTCTAAAAGGATGGTATAACGATAGTAGTTTTTGTAAAACAGTTTTTTCTTTTTCTACAAATAAACTTCCGTTTCTAAAAATTATGTGTGATAATCTTTGATCACCTTTCATTTCATCAACAAACGTTGTTCTTTGGTTCTCACAATATTTTAACTCTCTTTCGTACCCCTTCTCTTCGTCAAAATAATATATGTTCGCGGCTTTAATAGATTGAGATAACGGTTTCTTTTGACCTTTTAAAAAATACAATCTATCTTTAATCTCCCACTCATTAGATTTTTTTCTTTCTCTTGTTTTTGGTTCTTCAACTACAGGTTCTTCAAAAAACTCTGTAACTACTTCTTCCATTGTATCGATTTGAGGCTCTACCTCAACTTTCTTTGTTTTCTTTGCCATAATATAATATAATATAAATTAATAAAAATAAAAGGCCGAGGCCGAAGCCCCGGTCTTTAATATAATAAATGCTTATTTCATTAACATGAAATTGTTAGCACCTTGTGTAACTAAACATCTTTCAGTTAACATGTGGATTTGCATTGCATCTAAAGCAGATGTAGCAGCACCAACAGAACCAGTAACCCAAGTTTTCATTTTTCTATCGTCAGTTTGTGAAGCTCTATAACGTACGTGTAAAAATGGTCTCTTTAGGTTTTTACCTAACATCTGGTCATAAACAGTTGAAGTCCCAGCAGGAACAATAACCCCTCTAATTGCGTCAGATCCAGCAGCAGCATTAATACCACCTCTAGTAGCTAAATCATTTAAGTATCTCATGTCAGACTTGTAGAAGTCATAAGAACCTCTTCTGAAACCAGAGAAACCTAGGTTTAACGCCATGTCTTCTGAGTTATCAAATACTCCATAAGAAGTACCACCAGCTCCGTAAGAATTCATAGAAGCTAACATGTCATCCATTGCTAACGAAGTAGCTCTGTTTACAAACATCATGTTTTCTTCAATAGCACCTTGCTTGTCAAACTCAGCTAAGATAGCGTCAAATTCAGCTAAATCAGTAGCAGCGTTAACACCAGTAACACCTGAAGTAACATTACCTCTATCTTCGATAGCAGCAAATAAACCTTCAGTACCAGTTCTTTGACCAGTAGCAGCAGTTGATCTAGCAGCACCTAAAAAGTCATCACTAGCATCAGTACCAGGAACACCAATCTCAGACTCTAGCATTGCCATTTCTAAGTAATCAGTAAATCTAGCTCTTGTATCAGCTTCAGCTTTTAAGTACCATAAGTAACCTGATTGACCATCTTCAGCAGCAACCTCAACCCAACCAATTCTAGCTGTATCAGAACCTGATACCTCGTAGTAATCTTTCATTATGATTGGTTTGTTAGAGAATGATTTGAAATCTGGCTCATTAGCTCCTCTTCCATCAGCAGTATTTGCTTCGTTAGTTGCGCTTCTGTAAGACTCTCCTTTGTCAAATTCAGAACCATAAACTAATATAGTTGTCGCTTTTGAAGTAGTGTTGTTAATAGATGATAAGTTAGCTACGCCGAAAGGAGCAACATCAATAATACCACCTGTTGCTTCTACTTTTCTAACGATACATTTAAGTGTACCTGTAGAGTTAGATACGATAATTAAATCATTCACTCTAATACCGTGGTTAGCAGCCGTGAAGCCTGATGTCTCATCGATATCAGATTCAATTGTAATCTCACCTGATGATGATGTACCACCTGAGTGAGCAGAAATATTACCTTTGTAAGATAAATGTAAACGACCTTGCTCAGACCAAATAACTTGGTCAGCAGACATCGCTTCTTCAGCTCCTACTTGTGAAAGAAATCCTGATATAGTTCTCGGTCCGAAAACTTCAGCTTCTTTCTCCATAAGATCTGGTAAATATTGTTGCGCCCAGCCTTGTCCAGCTGTCGCAGTAAAATCGAAGTAGTTTGTTGCTAGTGCTTGCTGTTGTGCAGCTGGAACACTATTTAACGAACCACCAGGGTTTGAAATTGCCATAATTTTTTAATTTTAATTTTTAAATTTATTGTTTTTAATTTTAAACTTAAAATCAGGTTCATTGTTGTTTAAAGCTCTAACCTTTAATCCACTAGTGTTTACATTCTCACTATAAGCTTGCCTAGGATCCATATTTACATTTTTAGATTTAGCAATACTTTCTTTTAAAGCATCCGCCTTACCTTGTTCGTAAAAATGATTGGCAACTTGATCTGGGTTCATTGCAGTAAAAAGTCCCTTGTGATAACCCGCAGCATCTTTCATTGTATTCTCTTTAGTCAAAAACTTTTTGATAAAGTTGTTAATGTCGCTTTGAGTCTCTTTAACCTTAGCACTGTCTTTCACGTTAAACCTAAACTTTTTCTCTCCAATGTTGTATTCAAAACCTTTGAACTTATCATTAAATAGATTGTTAGTTTTACTTGTGAAAGCATCTTGCTGTTGATTGTAGATTTCACGGTTTTTCTCTGATTCCTCGTTTTGTTTGTTAAAGTATTCAATTGCTTCTTGTTGCTCTTTTGTGAGCTTAGATCCACTTTTGATATCTTCGTAGTATTTGGATTTTACACTTTCCAAGTGTAGCTTTGCTTGAGCAACTTGCTCTTTCATAGCTAATTTTTTTCTTTTTATATCTCTATCCTCATCCTCTTCTTCATCGTAAGAGAAAGTGTCTTCCATAACAAATTCAATTTCTTCTTGTGATAAATGTGGTTTGGTAGACTTGTAGTATTCTGTTAGTAAAGTGTGGTTATCTAGTTTTGAAAAATCTTGGTTAAGAGTAACGTAATCAGTTAAATCGCCACCAGTTTCCTCCATGAAGAACATTAACTTTTGAATGTCCTCTGGCAACGCTTGTCCAGTTTGTTCTGATTGCACTATAGCTTGTTCTACTACTTCAGCTACCTCTTCAACTTCTTCTTGAACTTCGTTTGTTACCTCTTCAATAGCCGGTGTTTCTGTAGTTTCTTCCACCGGTTTTTCAATAACTTCTTCAATGACCTCTTCAACAACCGCTGTTGGTTCTTCTGTTTTTTCAACAACTTCTTCAACTTTAGTTTCTTCAACCGGTTTGTTTAAATCAACTCTTGTAATAGTTGTTTCGCTCAAATCCTCTGGTTGTTGCTTCATTTTTGCTTTAACCTTTGTAACGTTTCCTTTTGTTTCATTACCATCTGGTTGTTTCGCTTCTTTTGCCTTTACTTTAATTTTGCCAGTCTCGCCATCAGCGATTGGCTTTTCTTTTTTTGCCATAATATAATATAATAATAGTTAATAAATTTATCTAGGACCAAAGTTCGACATATCGATACCTCCCAATACGTCGTTTCCTGAAGATTCAAAGTTTTTAGGTCCTGTGCTTCCTTTTCTCTGCTCTATCATCTCGCTTTGTTGAGACGCTTGAATCTTTGTTCTTTCATCTTTACGATCTTCTTTTTCTTTTTCACCTTGAGATCTCTGGTTGTTCTCAGCACCTTTAAGCTGCATGTTGTATTGAAACTCCTGTTCCATCAACTGTCTTTTTATCTGTGCCTCTTGATTTAGCTTTTCAATTTCAAATCTTGATTTAGCCTCTTCTATAGATATAGCTGTTTGGGCCACTTGTTGGTTTTTTTGTATCTCTAGTTCCGCAGAAGCTTTTTGTTGTTGTATGTTAGCTTGAGATTGAGCTTGCATATTCTCTTGTTGCATTTTCTGATCTCTAGCCATCTTTTTCTTTCTTCTAATCTTTAATAGTTGATTAGCTAGTTTAATATTTTTTATCTCTCTAAGGTCTATAGCATCTTCTAACTCTATATTTTGCTGACCTAACGCTACTTGGATGTTGTTCTCTAACATCGCTCTTTCCTCTTCATCTGGAGTTAATTCTATAAATATCCCAAAATCATACAAATGTAGATCTGTCATTTCAGTTAAAGTAGCCACGTTATGAGCTCCTATAGCCTGAACAAAAGCATCTTTTGTTGGAGAGTATTCTATAATATCAGATATTCTAAGTGATAAACACTCTGCTACCTCGCTTGTTAAAAACAATCCACCTTGTAATATATGTCTAGTCGCTGTATTTGAGTTTGCAGCCGCCATCTTTTGAACACCTACTAGTGATTTTGGATCTGGACTAGCAGCGTCTCTTGCTTCGTTAAGACCAGTCACATCTCTAATCATCTGTAGATAGTAATTATAGTTACCTATAAGAGCTTGTAATTTACCCCCTCCAGCACCACTTGTAATTTCTTGTATTGGGATTTTTCCTGGGTTTTGATCGCCATCCGAGGTGAAGCTTCTACCTATAACAGATCCTGTTTGAAAGAACATGTTTAAAGCTTCTTGTGGGTTGTAGTTTGTTCCGTTTCCTAAATCGATCTCAGCTAAACCATCAGCATCTAGATAAACACCGTCTGGTGTCATTCTAGACATTACTTGTTGAAGTTTTAAATGAGTTAACTGAATCATATCAGCAAAACCAGTAATTCTTTTAACTAAAGAGTCAATACGACCTTCATACATTCTTGGCGCACAAATAGCGTAATTCATTTTAACCTTAGTGAAATCACTTTTAGGTCTCATCATGTTTTTCGCCATCTGCCATTTTAAAAGCTTTTTAGTACCTAGCACTAAAGCGCCTTCGTATAAAGTCTCCATTTTTCTAGACTCCTTGCTGAAATTCTCATTTTCTTGCGGAGCAAAAGTGTCGTCCTTTTCGATAGCTTTCTCTGCTCCAGAAGCGCTTTCTTTTAATTTATAAACCTCGTTCATATAAGTTTTGTAATTAAAGTAAAGAACATCTATTTTATTCTTATCGACTTCACCTTCTCTATACCGCTTGTTGTTTCTATTACTAATACCACTAGATCTTTGGATTTCTTCTAAGTCTTCACTTGTAAGATGTGGGAATTGTTTTGTGAGTTCGTTTATTGGAATTGTTTTAATCTCACCAACATAATATATGTCTTCAAAATAAGGTGAGTCTGTGTGTGAGTAAACTAGTTTTGCAGGATCAACATAATCAATAGTAACACCTTCAGAATTGTTAAAAGAGGTTTTCACTGCACCTATACCTAAGACAGTAAGATCGTGGTAAAACCTCTTTTTCGTTAACTCGTATTTATTCCCCTCGAACAAAACATTTAAGGCTTGTTCTTCAGCTATTTCCACAGCTTGCTTGTAGCTAAGCTGCATATGTAAATCTAACTCTTCTTGTGTTTCTGGTAGTGTTGATGGAGGGTTTTTAAATAAATCCATGCCAAACTTTTCTTTAACAAAGTTTTT
>Ga0206682_10000992_pt1 | contig 28740 bp, 25 predicted proteins | sample M240m12015metaG_FD_155444 | JGI IMG/M metagenome (GOLD analysis project Ga0206682, IMG submission 155444) | Ammonia-oxidizing marine archaeal communities from Monterey Bay, California, United States - M2 40m 12015 | ecosystem: Environmental > Aquatic > Marine > Intertidal zone | place: USA...
AACAATGTTAAAGTGTATAAAGAGATGGAAACTTCCAACTCACTACCTGGTACACCTGATGCAACAGATATCAACAGAACCAACTGGGGAACACTAAGAGCTAGTACACTAGTTGACCCATGGGTTGAAAATGGCGATGCTGACAATGTTGTTAAGAACAGTAAAATACCTCAGTGGGGCGATGGCAAACATGTTGATGTTATTGTAGCAGATGACGGTGCTGGTTGGATTGGACACCCCGAGTTTAATAGAGATACAGCAGGTGAGAAACCAAACGGATACACAGGTGGCAATCTACTACCTGGAAATGGTAGCTGTGATGTATTAGATCTATGTTTGGATGCACCATACTATTTAGATCCTGATTATTTTGACGCAGATGCTGACAATAGATTGATTACACGCTGGGACGGAACTGTTGTTCCTGTAGAAAGTTTTGCCCGTGGTTGGTGGACAAACGCAAGCAATAGAAGTAGTGCGTTTACTGCAAAATATCCAAGTGCTGGTACAACTGCAAGTATTACAAGCAATTATACACGAGCATACAACAACGGTACCAACGCATCGGCAAGTACCTCCGGACAGCACTGTACACCTTGTATGGCGCTTACATACGGTAGAACACAAGGATGGGCATACAATGCCAACAAATGGACATTAAACTTGTATGGTACAAATAGTGTGGATATCGAGCCTGGTTTTGACATGCAAAAAATCTTTCATAATGTAAAACCTATAAATCCTGCATATGGCACACAAGATCCAACTGTGAGTTCAAACAGTTGGGGATATAGAGCAACTAAAGCAGGCGGCACCAACTATCATCATTTCCAAGGAGGCGCTGCAACTTCGTATACATCTGAAACTGGTATAAATTGGTTGAGCCATATGGGTTCGCAAGGTGATAGTGGCCGCTGGAAAAGCGAGATGAAAACCAACTCACTTACTACAGCACTAGACGAACTTTGTGACAGCGGCGTTATATTTGTATGTGCTGCTGGTAATAGTAATCAAAAACAAACCAACTGGGGACATCCAGACTTTGACAACTATATTAGTCCTAACAGTGACGATACTATCGAAGAAAGTAGTTACAGCGAATTTGGTGTCGTAGTAACCGGTACAACGAATAGACGTGGATTTCCGCAACAAGGTGGAATGACTACATCACCAGCAGTGTCTTATACTGTTGATGCTACTAATGCAGGTAGCGGAGCATATACACTAAGTAGTGGCACAGATAGAGATGGTGCAGTGGCAGGTGACAATGCTTCTATTAGAATAGCATTAGGTGATACTATTAGTATTACAAACAATGCAAGTGCAAGTCATCCTATGTATTTCAAGACAGCACAAGGCTCTGGTACCGGCGATCAAGTAGTTGGCGCAACAGGACAAGGTGCAAGTGGAGGTAGTACAGTTAGCTGGACACCTACTACTAGAGGTACATATTATTATCAATGTAGTGTTCATGGTGCTATGAATGGTACTATTACAGTGTTATCACCTAAAGTGTCTTATAAAACAATTATCAATGTAGTGTTCATGGTGCTATGAATGGTACTATTACAGTGTTATCACCTAAAGTGTCTTATAAAACAATCAACATTGGTGCATTAGATGATGATCATTCTGCAGGTGCTAAAGAACGTAAAGTTGGGTACAGTGACAGAGGCAACGGAATAGACTTGTATGCACCAGCAGATGGAATACTATCAGCAAACAACAGTTATACTCCAGAAAACCCATATCCAGCTACATATACAGGACTTACTGCCAACACCGGTAGCGGTGCAGGTGTTCCAGAAGATACAGGATTTAGCGGTACTAGTGCAGCATGTCCTTGTGCAGCAGGATTTATTTCTACTCTAGTACAGTTTAATAGAGACTGGACATATGCAGATATCAAAACATATCTTTCAAACATGCCAGGGCAATCAACTACTTACTTCTATTACGGAACCGAATCAACAAGTTTAAATGATTCTAACTGGCTTGATTATCCTAGTTTAGAAACTAGCGAAGCGCCAAAGGTTATATACCAAGATGCAACACAGTTTAAACAAACAGTGTTTCCAAAGCGTAAGAGTAGTATGAAGTCAGGTTTGCGCACTAGCGGTGTACAAATAAACTATATTCAGAAGTGGGATAGAGGTTAACTACACATTTGTAAATAATTACAATGTATAATAATTTACCAAAACATATTTGGTGGGAAGTTAACGGAAAACCGTATGCTAACTTTAAAAGTTTTTTAGAAAAAAATATTAAACTCGATAGTTTTGATTATAAGATTTTATCCGATGCACCTATAACATCGAGTAGCTTTAGACAGGAATGTTTAAATGCTGCTAAATTACTTCCTGACACGCATTTAGCAATACCAGTAAGCGGCAGTGATAGTGAAATTATAGCACGATGTGCTAGAGCATTAGACAGAAAAGTTACAATCTATTATGAAGATTATCCTTGGGCAGATCCTTCTTATAAATCAAAAAGCCAAGCTCTTGCTAAAGAACTACAATACGAATGGGTTGGACTCAAAGCTGACTATGATAGTTGTTTAGAACGTATGAAATACTACAGTGTTGCGTTAGGTAATATGAGTAGAGGATTTTTAATCAGCTTAGGAATGTTTGACAATATACCCAAAGACCAATTTATTGTTGGCGGTATTGGTGACCTAGAAAAAGATGGCTGGATATATAGAAAAACTTTAGAAAATTTTATAGGTAACAATTGGGAAGAAGATATTGTAATACCCAGTCCACCAACAGAAATAATTTGGTGGCTATACGGAGAACAATTTGAAAGACACGGTATGTGGAGTTTCTTTAATAGTACTTTACCTCTTATCAAAAGCCAGGCCACACACCCGTTGTTAAGTTATGGTAAGCACAACAAAGGTGTCTGTAATACAATAGCTATGAAAAATGCAGAATGGCCCGAATTAATATTTAAAGCAAAAACAGATCACTTTCATCCAACAGATGAATTTTATCTAGAAATTTACTATGATATGGAAAAAAATATGTATAACTATTATCCTCAAGAACTCTTTAGCTTAGTTAAGAACGGATTTTGCGGATTTGTAAATTATACAAAACTATTTGACAATTTATAATAATTGTAGTATAATATCTTTATGGAACTAATATTAATTATATTTTTAGGAGTTATGTGGGGATTAGTGTTTGGTATCATACCAACTGCCGGGCCTACTACTGCATTACTCACTAGTTATACATTCTATCCTTATTTTTATTCTGACCCGTATTTAGGAGTTGTGTTTTATACTGCTATGATTGCAGCTTGTACTACAGGCGATACCTGGAGTAGTATCTTGCTAGGCATCCCAGGATCGAGTTCAAGTGCAGCAACAGTAATTGACGGATATCCATTAGCAAAAAAAGGCAAGGCTACATATGCTTTGAGTGCCGCTTTTACTAGTAGTACTATAAACGGATTATTTTTTGGAAGTATAGTATTTTTTCTTATGCCAGTTTATAGTAAATTATTACTAGTTTTTGGAATTCCAGAAATGTTAGCATTAAATATTCTAGCATTAAGTGCAGTAACATTTTTAATCAAAGGAAAAATTAGTTTAGGAATTATTAGTGTCTTAATTGGATTTATATTAGGATATGTTGGCATTGATGAAAACAATGCTCCAAGACTCACTTTTGGATTTAATTATCTCGAAGATGGTATTAGTGTACTAATACTTGCAAGCGGAATTTTTGCTGTGCCAGAATTGCTTGACATGTTTATTGGCAAAACAAAACTACAAAAACTAGAAAGTAGTTGGAAACAAGTTAGGTTAGGTATTTCTGCATATAAAAAATATTGGAAAGTTAGTTTACAGGGCGGCGCTATTGGAGCAATAGTAGGTGCTATTCCTGGAGTTCACGGAGTAGTTGCTGATTGGCTTTCGTATGCTCGTGCTAGAGCTGCTTATCCTAATAGAAAATTTGGTAACGGAAATATTATAGGGGTAGTAGGACCCGAAGGTGCAAACAATGCTGTACACGCAGCAAGTTTTGTACCAACTGTTGTATTTGGAATTCCCGGAACGCCGTTTGCCGCAGTAATATTGAGTATTTTCTATTTACTGCACTTTGATTTAGGTTCAGTTTCCATACAATCAGATAATAATTTTTATAAATACCTCGCAGTAGGATTTCTAGGAGGTACTGTTTTAGTTGGAATACTTTGTGTGTTACTAAGTAAACCAATTACAGTATTACTAAAAATTCCTGCAACAATTTATGCGCCTTTGATACTTTTCCTAATTTGTTGGAGTTGTTATCAAATATCGCATACATACTATGACATTGCTATATTAGCAGTGTGTTCGACGATTGGCCTACTTTCCAAACGATTTGAACTAAACAGACCAGCGATACTGTTGGCTTTTATCTTATTTTCTAAGATTGAGGCCTTGACAATTCAGGCAGTTTCGTTGTATAATGTTACTAGTTTACTGGAAAGGCCTATATTTTTATTCATTGCCTTTTTAGTATTGTCTGTAGCATTTACAGGAGTCAGATATGTTAGAAACTAATAAAGGAGAAATGTATGAAATTTATTCTAGCAACAATTACATCATTATTGATGACCACAGGAGTAGCAATGGCTGATTACCGTTTGGTAGTTCCAAGTCCTAAAGGAACAGGTACTGCAATTTGGGCAGACGTAGTTGCTGCCGAATTAGAAAAATATCTAGGCGAAAGAGTTATCGTTGAAAATATTAAAGGGGGCAAAGGAAATGTAGGACTAGAAACCTTTGCAGAAAAATATAAAGACGATCCAAAAACAATTTTGTTAGCACACGGTGGCAATGCTAATGCATGGCTAATTGAAGATGTTAACTGGAGTTTCAAAGATTGGGATCCGGTATTGATCCAGCCTTATAACATTACAACAACTATTGCCGCAGACTACGATTGGCAAAATCAAAACTTGGATCTTGCTGATTGTTCAGGATGTGTTCCGGAAACACTAGCATGGACAATGCTTAAAGGTTGGGATAACATTAATTTTGTAAGAAAGATGAGTGCCGGTGAAGCAAAACAGGCTTGGTTGAGAGGCGACTTTACATATATTAGAGAACCAGCATCAAGACATATTAAGAATACTGTTCCTATGGTTGCAGAAGGCAAAGCATCACGATTGTTTAATCATGGCATGTTTACACCAGATAACGGATTTGTGCAAGATTATAACTGGCCAGATACACCAACTGCTGTAGAATTGTATAGTGAAACATTTGGCAAAGAACCAAAAGGCCCAGTATACGAAGCATATATTCTTGCTGCGGTATGGAGAGACGGATTACAAAAAGGATTGTTTATGCATCCAGGTGCTAACTCTTCAGAAGTAATTGATGCATTTCAACGTATGATGAATAACGAAGATAGTCGTGCATATCTTATTTCTAAACTAGGTGACTATCCTATGTATTTTGGAGAAGACAGTAAGACTATTATGAATGCACTTTATGGATATGTAACTAAAGAACGTTTGCAATATCTTGTAGATTTTGCTGCAAACAATATGGAGTGGGCAACTGCTACATACGTAGAAGGTAAAACGATTGATTAATACAGATTCATCTCTGTTATTACATTTAACAAGTCTAGGGGATATAATTCCTCTAGACTTTCGTCTTGACGTAAACAAATTAAAACAACAACTAACAAACTTTGATAACGACTGGAAAACGTATAATCCAAGAAAACAAAACAATAGACAAGGGCTTAGTATTACAAGCCTTGACGGAGGACTATCAGGTATTCCAGACCTAGATAGTTTATTTGAATATAATAAGAAACATAACACAAGCATTAAAGAAGCAGATATTAACGTTAGAACACCGGTAGCAACGGATATAAGCGTCATACAGCCACTTGTTGATATGTTTGATACTTTAGGGCGTTCACACTTTATACGACTTAATAGAGGCGGTTTTTTTCCACCGCATAGAGATGGAAAAATATTAGGCGTTACATGTTTTCGTGTGCTTACTATGTGCCATAACTGTGACAGAGGGCAATTTAAATTTATTTACGAAGATAAAGTTATTGCACTAGAACCAGGAAGACCTTATATAATTAATACTAGGAAAGAACATAGTGTGTTTAGTTATGTAGAAGATTCTGTTCAATGTGTATTAAATATTCCATTAACCGAAGCTAACTATAATTGTGTTATAAAACATCTTGAAGCCAAATGATTAAATGTAGATCAGAGATTGTAAACTTTCAAACTGTTCTTCCAATATGGATTAACAATTTGTGGCCAGGGCGTGTGGAAAAAATTCGGCCAATGAGTAGTATGCAATATCTTAATGGCAATGATATAAACATATATGACAAATATACTCCTACATTTTTTGCTGTGTATAATGTAGTAAATGAAATAATAGGAGTAAACAGCGGACATAGGACTTCCGACGATTTATATAGAAGTAGAGGAATATGGGTGGATCCGCGATACCGCAATCGAGGAGTAAGCGGTGTATTATTTTGTGAATTGCACGGGCAAGCAATGAAAGAAAACTGTACTGCATTGTGGAGTATTCCTAGAAAAGAAGCATTGCCGGCATATGAAAAATATGAGTTTAAACGTACTAGTGATTTTTTTGATAAGCACATGGAGTTTGGTCCAAACTGTTATGTGTATAAGGAATTAGATTATGAACTTAAACCACATTGATTACTTTACATGTATCTTTGACGATACTACTGTTGAAGATATAAACAAAGATTTTTATAAAGAACGAGATATGCTTGGCGGGTGGACTGTGAGTAATCGACATCCTAACTTAGGTTGTAAGCGTCATACAGCGTCAACAGTGCTGCCTAAGAGAAAGTTAAGTACTGCAACACCTAACGACCTTAGAAGCATGTTAGAAGATACTATTAAGCGTTACGCTACTGACAATAATGTTATATTCTTGTCTGGCGGTAAAGATAGTACTGCACTTGCTCATGCGTTTAAATCATTAGATATACCGTTTGTTGCTGTTAGTTTATACAGTAGTATTTCAGCTACTACAGAATATAACATTGTACAACAAATTGCAAACACAATGCAGTTAGATGTAAGATATTATAAATTAGACACAATACCTACAGTAGACTTTAAATACTGGATTGAGAATCCTTATACTGCAAAAGCACTTGCTGTAAAGGATTTAGGACTAGAAAACTATACAATATTTACAGGCGAAATTGGTACAGGCGAAATGCAAGTAAATCAATCGTTACAATATACTGCAATGAATGGCTATGATCCAAAGGCACTATCTTACTGGCATGTTAACGTATGTGGAAGCTATAGGCGTGTTAATAGCGTGTTACCGTTAAAAGACGATCCTATATATTTAGAATGTGTAGATCATTTTTGTAATAGATTTGCACAATGGAATCACCATCCAGATATACTTAATAGAGTAATGTTTAGTAGATTGCAAGACGAAGGTGCTTATAGATTATTTAATTACGGGTTAGATGATCTAAAGTGGGTGCATCCGTTTGCTGAAAGTAATTTTATTGAAGCATGTACTAATATGCCTAGTATATACAAAGGCAAAAAGAACTTGTATAGAGAAATGTACAACAATTTAACTGATATACCTTGGAGGTACCCAAAAAGTGGACTCGGCATTCCAACTATGTAGCATTAAGAATTTAATAGTTTTAGCAAACAATAGTGCAAAACAATCATTTATAGAAACAGTCTATCCGCATAACATAGACTGTATTGTTCTTACACAAGAAGAAGCAAAAGAATATAATGGAGATTACAAAGTAGTATTTTTTGGTTGCTTTGTTGATGAACTTTCTCATTGTGAAAATATAATAATGGACGAAATTATCTATCGTGCATGGAGCCCTAGCCCTTACAACGTGAGATGGGAACCGCAACAACTTGCTACGTTTATTAGTTGCTGGTTTGGACAAGGTAAATTAAGAAAAATGAACAATGATCATAATTGGAGATTTGAAAAAGGTAAACCTACTGACGGAAGATTTAGTTGGCTCCGAAATCTTATGTTATAAATTTTGTTATTTCTTTTTCTAACTTAGGTAACTCGTACTGCATAGGATCTTCAAAGTATTTAAATCCTAACTCTTTACATTTTTCAGCAAGACGTTTGTGTCGAGTTACTCGAGTTTCAATATCGTTGTATACAGTACCGTTGTCATATACCCAATACATTCTATAAGGGTAATTTTTTGGAAAACGTTTGTCTTTCTTTAGATATCCTTGTTTGACATAATCTTCCTTGGCTCTTGTGTTAGGCTTAACACGCATCAACACTCCTATATACAACGGCTTTAATATTTCGTCGTATGGTTGTAATTTTTCAATAGTATCTAGAGTATCTTCAAACTCTTCGTGACTTTCAGTTGGGTATCCTACAAAGTACATACTGCGTGTAGTAATACCTACTCTGTGACATTGCTCCATACAGTATAATAGATCTTCTTTAGTGTATTTTTTGTCCATTTCTTTGAGAGTTTTTGTGCTACCACTTTCTATTCCTAGTTTGATGTGACTTAATCCGCTTTCACGCAATGTGTCCCACATAGCCGGAGGCATTTGTCTTTTAGATCTAATAGCAAAATATGCAGTCCATGCAAATTTAACATTGTGATTATTTTGATACTCGACTAGCATAGATGTCATTTCTTGTAAATTTTTAAGAACACCATTTAGAATATTATCAACAAACACAAAATCTAATACACCGTATTCTTCATAGTAATGAATCATTTCTGTAGCAATTGCAGAACCTGTTCTTGCTCTGTATACTCCAAATTCGCCTCTTACGTTACAAAATTTACAATCAAAAACACAACTACGTGTACCTTCTATAAACAAACTTGCAACACCTAATGTATCTTCTGCTAAACTATACGCATCTTTAGGATATGATTCAAAATCAAAATTACTATAGTCCGGATAAGGAACTGATGTAATATCAACTTTGGGAGTTCTTGGTGCTTCTAATTCCCAATCAGTATTGTATGTTTCTTTATTGTACACGCCAGCAGGAACTAAGTTTACTTCATTGTTTACTAGCATTTCAACGCCATGTTCTCCCTCGCCTACTACAATCCAATCTAATATATCCCAGCCAAGTTCTAACCCAAAGTGTTCTGCTGCACTTCCACCAAGTATTGTTTGTATCTGAGGTGCTTTACGTTTTAAACTTTCAAGCAATCTTTTTGCAGTCATTTGGCTGCGCAAGAAATGAACGCTAAGTCCAAAAAATCTTGGATTTGCTTGTGCAATTATATCTGTCCATTCCTCTACAATATTGCCTAAAGTAATTTCGTAGAAGTCGTCAAACATCATCTTGTCTTGCCACAACTGCCATTTATCACTACCTTCCCAAAATCTATCTTCGTCACTTTGAAAAAACTCTTTGTCTTGTTGTAACCTATGCCATAAATCCAAATTTAGATCAATATTATAACAACTGATGCCTACAGTATTTAGATATGCCTTTATTCGTGCAGGACCTATAGGCGGCCGTAGTTCAATACTAGGAACTGTAGCAATTACTACATCCTGCCCTGTTGGAATGTGTGTTACTTTATACGTCATATAACATTTCTAAATACTTTTGTTTCTTATTGATAATGCTACTGCTATTAGGTTTAATATTTTCATATTTTTTTCTAAACTCAGCAGCTGGTGTTGTTAATACAGTTTCTAAATTATATCCCATATTATATACTCTACTTATCTGATGAGCATTGAAGTGATTATGATTCTTAAACTTGCGTAATGCATCATCTCTTAACTGTTGTGCTTGATAGAAATTTAGATAACCATTGTCCCATATCATCTTATTTTTATTGTCTGGCTCTAGGTCTTTATAACCATACTTACGAGGATCAATCATAAGTTTACTCGAATCAAAATGACTTGACATACTAGGAATGCTTAGTGCATATACCTCTTTATTATCTAATGGACAATCGTTGCTGTTTAGCCATTTAATAGTTTCCATTATACTTTCAAGAGGTTCATGCGGTAATCCAAAAATAAATCCACTTCCTAGACTAATATTTGAATTTTCTTTAATGTAATGTAAACCGTCAATGGTTTTGTTTTTGTCCATACCTTTACCAATAGACGAACCTGCTTGCTTGTGCAATGTCTCAATTCCAAATTGCATACCAACACATCCACTTTCTTCTAGTATTGGTAAAGTATCAAGATGAGATATCAAAAGGTCAGATCTAGCATATGCACCAAAATGTATTTGAAAAGGTAACTTACTAAACACATCATGTATATATTTGCACTTCTCGGGGCTATCATTTAACAAATCGTCCATAATATCGTATTGTGTTACACCAAAGTTTTCATAATTATAAATTAATTCTTCAGTTAATACTGTTTTGTCTTTGAGATGCTTGAACGTATTTCCTTTGCCGTTGCCAGGATAGAAACAATAGCTACATCTAAATTTACAACCACGTGCAGTTTCAATCGGTAATGCTTCGCCATGAAACAAACAATCTTGTTTTGTAAATATTGTTTTGCTTGTATGAAAATTTTCATATACATAATTGAGTCTACAATCGATATATAACTGATTGTGTTTTGTTGTACCTTTGAGAGATCCAATATCGTTATTTTTTGCTGCATTAGCTATTTCAATTATAGCTCTGTCAGCAAAGCCTGCTACTAATATGTCAAATACATTTCTAGCAAGTTCTGTTAACGTAGCAGGACCGCCTCTATTTCCTCCAATAACAACTTTAAACTTGTAACGCTGTTTGTATTCGTTAATAAGATCTAACATCCAATCTTGTTCAAAAATCTTAGATCCATCAGAATGTAAAAATGTATTACTTATTCCTAGCAATACAGTGTCATTGGATATAAACTTATCAAATAATTTTTTTGCTTCGGTTTGAGTTAAGCGACCTGCAAAATCTATTACCTGTACTGTGTATCCGGCAAGACGTAGTTCTGTAGCTAATTTATAAGCACCAGACCCACGTATCCAACCTTCTGCATACACATCAGATAATAGTATTACTTCCATTCACCATACTCGTCTAATGTAGGAAAGTGTTCTCTATCAAACTCTTTTTCATATGAATTTAACTTGTCAAATATTTCATTCCGTTCTACCATTCCACTTGCTACAATGTGATATCTATAATCAGTGCCACCGTTCATAAAGGTATGCGGAATAGCAGTATCAGTATAGTAAACACTGCCGTTTGCAGGAAGATGCACAATATACCTGTGCGCTTGCTCTGGCCATATAAACATATTACCAGGATTAGTAACAATTGGAATATGAAATTTATAAGTCATATCTCTATGAAATCTATAACAGGACTTTGAACTCACTCTTAGAAAACGTAGTCTACAAACTGGAAAAGGAAACATATTAATAATTTCTTCGAAATATGTATCTTTAAACATTTCGTTTGTGTTGCTAAAACTTCCTTCAGTGAGATTATTACTAGGATCATCTTTGTTAAGAGCCGGTTGCGGACCACAACTTTCGTGATACGGATCAGTTGAGTTTTCTCTTGACTGAATTGCAAATTGAGCTTGATGTCCTTGTTTTCCAACAGACCACCAGCCGTATGCTTCAATGCTAGGCAACAAACTGTTAAATTCGTTTACCATCTTATTACGGTCAATTCCGATATCGTATCTTTTTAACAAATCGTTAAATGACCATTTTTCATAATCATGTATACTACGTTCCATCATTTTTCCTTTATATAGTTTCCGCGATTGAATACTGTTCTTGTACCTCTCATATAAGTTGGTACAAGAATACTGTTTACAAACATTTCTATTTTTTCATTTCCGTGTTTATTTCCCCAAGTACTGTCTTGGTTAGGTCCCATTGGAAATGCTCCTAGTTTTGTATCGGTTGTTTTCCATATACGTGCATTTGCATACTTCTCCGGCCTAGCAATAAGTGTTTTACTAATATCAAAGTTGTCTTCTGTGTTATCAGAACAATTCCAAGTACAAAAATCAATATAATCAAACCAGTTGTATGTACACTCTATTTGTTTTCCGTGATTATGATCGTAATCTAATGTAAACAGCATATTTTTATTAAAGTCGATCAATTCTTTAAGTATAGGATCTTTATACTTTTCTAATATATAAGATTCAAATTCTTTCCAAAATGTTTCATTTAAACCATATTGATCGTTATATAATACATTCCATAATATAAATTCTTCTAATTGATAATACCGTCCGTTATTTAACACTGGTATTTGAAGTTCGTCTATAGCATCATTGTTATTTAAAAAATCTTGGAAGTGTTTGTGTCCTTGTTTGTAAATCGAGTTTGCATATTGATAATTTTCATTCTTAAAAAATGTTTCATACAAATCTTTGTAAAAATCATAATACGAAATGCCAAGGGTGTTTCGACAGAACATACTAGTCCATTTTGTAATACTGCCGCCGTGCAGTGCCATGAATATCTTTCCAAACATTTTCATTTCTAGCCAGTTATCAATTGAATATGTATTGGTCTTTACAATAAATTCACTACTAGTTGGTGCAATAGCGTTTTCTTGTTCTGAAAATTTGTGATAGCCATTAATAAAGTGATATCTTGTTCTAGTTTCAATTTCCCACTTGTCCATATAACTAGGCTGTGCAGCAGGAGCATTAGGCAACAACTGAAAATCATATATTCTGCACTCAAAATGTATTCCCCATTCAATTGTATCAGTAAGTGCTTTAATCCAATATTCGTAGTTATCGCCTGGCATTCCCATAATCATTTGACTAATGCACGGCATCTTTGCTTCGTTTAAATCTCGTATCATTGGAATCTGTCGCTTTACAGGAATGTTATACCTATCAACACAGTCTAATACACTTTGCATAGTATGTTGTAAACTTACCACATGTTTTTTTAGGAGTTTTACATTATACAATTCTTTTGCAATTTCTACTGTACGCTCTGGAGTATTTTTACTAGTGCTATATTGAAAACTTTTTGGATAATTTGTTTCTTTCTTTTTTTGACAAATATATTTTACGATATCCAAGTCTCTAGGTAAAATTCCTAAGTTTGCACCAACATGGTATAACACGTCAACCTTTAATTCGTTTACAAAAAAATCAATTTCTTTGTACAGACGTTCATTAGGGAATCTTCTCAACTTACTGTTAGTAGCACTACCCCAATCGCAGAAACTACACTTAAAGGGACATCCACGATCTGTTTCCCACAACAATGTAAAGTGCTGATTAGCCCCTTCGGTAATATACTTTCTTTTGAATTCTAATATCCATTCTTTGTTTTCTAGCCAAGGACTTAGTTCAAAGTCTTTGAACACTGAAGACGGTGGTGTTTTTGTGTGTGGCAAAATTAAATTATTAACTGTATCAAGTGGCTGCCCTTGTTGTACTGCCTTAATTATTTCAGCAAACGGTCTTTCTCCGTCGTTGTAAACAATAGCATCTAACTGAGTATGTTTTTCTAGAAGTTTATCGTCTTTCCAATCAGGATGAGGTCCACCAGCTACTACTAAGCAAGTAGGATTAACTTTCTTAACCTGTTTTGCTATTTTTAAATTTAGATTCCAATTCCAATCGTAACAACTTAGCCCTAAAATATCAATAGACTTGAGATCAATGCCTTGAAGCATAGTATCTACATCAGTATTTCTAAACAACGGATCTAGCCAATTTACAGGTTCAATATCATCTTGACTATCAGTGTAAGTTTTAAGACACAAAAATACTAGTGGCATAAAAACTTTACTATCATAAATATTTGGTTGAGAGATTAATACAGTCTTCATAAACATATTTACACATTAACAGAGAACTTAAATATATATATGAATCTTAATATACAGATCTGTGTACCTTCCTATCCTATAAGCGGAATGAGATACTTGCCACTTGTATGGGCATATCTAAAAAGTTATCACACTCATCATGGTGAATATACAGAAAATGTAAATTGGTTAGAGCCTTTACAAAATAAAAGAGACATAGATAAATTTTTATTGCAAGGTGTAGAAAATGTAGATGTTCTAGGAATAAGCAACTACATGTGGAATAGCAAAGTAAACTTTGATTTAGCAAAACAAGTTAAGAAACAGAATCCAAATTGTTTTATTGTTTGCGGCGGCCCTGAGTTTAATATGTTAGATATTTCAAACTTTGACTATATTGATGCATACATACCAATTGAAGGCGAAGTTTCGTTTAGTAATCTGCTAGACAAATTGAAGTCTAGAGAAGACTGGAAAACAGTAGGCGGTATAGTATATTTAGAAAACAACAAGATCAAAAAGAACCCACCATTGCCGTACATTAGAGATTGGTTCTTTAGTCCTATATTAGAACACAAAGAATACTTCGAAGAATTAATTCAGAGAAATAAAGAAGAAAAATTTGAAACATTACTACAATTTGAAACTACAAGAGGGTGTCCTTACGGTTGCACATTTTGTGACTGGGGCGGAGGTATTCATACAAAGGTACGTAATCGACCGTTAGAAATACTCAAAGAAGAAATTACATGGACAGGACAGAATAAAATATTCAAGTATTTCATTACAGATGCTAACTTTGGAATTTATGAAAGAGACATCGATGTTGCTAAACATATTGTAGACACTAGAAACACCTACGGATGGCCCAAGGGTATAACTTATCAAAGTGCAAAAAATCAAACCAATAGAATTATTCAAATTGCTGAAATTTTGTACAAAGGAAAAATGATGAGTAGACATATGATTAGTGTGCAAAGTACTGACGATCATGTACTTACTAACATAGACAGAGCAAATCTGCCAACATCCAAACAAAGTTTTATTGCACACGAACTTAACAAAAAACAAGTACCAGTTAAGAGTCAAATTATTATAGGACTTCCTGGCGATAATATTAACAAATTGAAGAAGACTGTTAGCGATTTATACGATATGGGAGTTAGTAGAGAGATTGAATATTTTATTTTTGGACTTTTTCCAAATGCTCCTGCAAGCGAAGCTTCATACATTGAGAAACATAAACTAAAGACAGTTCAAGCATACAGTCCTGTAACATGTAGAAATTTAAACAACATGGAAGGATACTCGGCATCTGATATACAAATTTGTAACGGATTAGCAGATATCGAAAACGAAAGTGTTTACCAAGATGCAGTATGGGACGTAGCCGACAGTAAGAGTGCGTTTGTAGTCGAATCAGAAAGTTACGATAGAAAAGAATTTGCAGAAATGTATACGTGGATGCTTGTATTAAACGGATTAGTTGATAACGGATTGTTTAAAGATATAGCAGATTTTTACAAACAACACGGAATATCTTATAAAGACTTTTTTCATAATATAATCGAAGACTTTAAATCTAACAAAGAATTTAAAGAAATATATGATTATATCGAGCAGCAGAGTCAAGATTTAAGTAACGGAATACGGCCGTATGAAGAAATACAGATACCTGGTTCAACACAACCAGTTGCATTTGAATCTAACTTAGTGATGCAATCTTGGGTTGCAAAAAATAAAGAACTTGTAAGAAATGATCTTATGAAAATGGTAATTGATAGATTTGGTTACCACGACCCTGTTAAAGATTTATCTAATTTTTGTTTAGATAGGATTGTAGGTTTTGATGTAATTAACGAAAAAGAAATAACATATGACTACGACTGGATTGCTACAATTAAAGGAATGAATTTTGTAGATTTAATTAAATGTCCTACAACAGTTAAATGGAAAAATACCTACATAGATAACTTTAAAAAACTCAACGTCAAAATGGATCTATATTATTATACTCTTTGTTTAATACACGGTCGATGGCGCAAAAAGATGAATTACGATGCTAATTATATATCATCCAATTAATTTAGTTTATATTCCTACAGTTAGATCAGGTAGTACAAGCACCAGAAGGTATATAGAAAAAACACTACATACACAGTATTATAATTATCATATTGCAAGATCTAAGGAAAATATTGATTGTTTACAAAACAATTTTTATATACACACTAGCATTAACGAAGTAAATCAATATGTCAAAGGCAACTTTAAATTCTTTACTACTATAAGAAATCCATTTGAAAAACTTGTAAGTTACTACGAAAGTCGATATACCGAACAACTAACAGATTATAAATCTCATAATCTTATAAGCGGACCTGACTATTCTTGGAATACATTTGAAGAATTTTTGTATAGTGTATATAATACACACGGTCATATACATTTAGATAAAAATTTATACTACCTAAATGATGTTCCTGTTTGTGATTATTACATCAAAACAGAAAACTTATACAACGAATTAGATTGTTTATTAAAAGACTACAACATATATGTTCCTAATATCGAACAGAAAACGTTGAATAGTAGCAAAAGAGATAGTGTTAAAAAATATTTTAATGATGATAATCTAATTGAGTTAGTTTACAAAAGTTACAAACACGAAATTGACATGTTTGGTTATTCTTTAGATTAGAACTTCAATCTTCTTGTTTGCATCAATAAGTTCTTGTGTTTTTTCGCTCGGCAATCCTGTTATCTGCAATGTCCATCTAGGCGTATGACCAACATTTGCTGTACCATGCGGCATTGTTCTATGCCAGTGTACACAGTCGCCAGCATTCCATTGTTGCCAAACAGCGTTTCCAAAATGCCAGTAATGTCCTGTGTTCCAATCATTTAGTGCAACAGCAAATCTTACTGCATTTAGTGCAGTCTCTGATACATTTATTTCTGTTGGCTTTTTGTAATTATCAATATGCGAAGGTAGTATTTGTCCTGGCAACTGTCTAAACACTAAAACTCGAGTTTGGTAATCTTCATTATTCTTTAATTCTAGAAAGTCTACCATTTTTTTAAACTGCGGAAATTCAGTTACATCTAATTTTAGTGTCGATTGTGTAGCAGTTATACTTGCATATCCTAAATCGTTCCATACATCCATGTCGTATGTAGCAGTATCTCTAAGATAGTTTGTAACCTTTTTGATGTCGTCGTCCCAGTTACCCTTAAAGCAAACCGGTGCACTTACTACATCATCTAACGTTTCTGGTACAGTTGTATCAAAATGCCATATACTAATTTTTTCAGCCTTTGGTCCCCAACTTTCGTCATCAAAGTTTAACACTGTGTTACCAGTAGTATTCATGTCTGTATTTTTTTTGTACATTATTGTATCCTTGACCATTGTCTATTAGAAAGAAATTTATCAGGTTTAGTAGAACAATCAGCCGATAAAGTAATTCTAGTGCCGTTTGTTTTTTCCGTACTATGTGTTACCCAACTAGGGAAAACATAAATTTCTCCGTCTTTGTTTTCTATATATTTACTTTCTTTAGTATACGGATCGTAAAAAACGGTATATGTACTATTACAGGATATACAACAACTAATTGCAAATAGATAGTCTATTTCTCCATCCTTGTGAAAGATGTGATTGTGATTTTCGAGAGATGCCTCGTTTCTAAAAATATTAAACCAGCTTGACACACCAAAGGAACAAGACTCCTGTCCGTGTATTTCAAGATATAATTTTCCAATTTTCTTAATTATATCTTTAAAGAACAACATTTCTGGAAAATTAAATGCATTATATAATTGGTACTTTACAGTAACAGTATCTTGTAAATGTTTACTACCCTTGATATTTCCATCGGGAAGTTTAAGAATATCGGGCTCGTACTTTAGTGCTATATTTTTTACAAATTCTGCATCAAACGCATTTTTTATTTTTAATAATTTAAATGAACTATCAATCATCAAATTATTATTAGGGTTATTTCCTATTTGAATTATTTCATATTCCATTACACTTTTCTCTTGGGTATTTTACTATCAGCACTACTTACACAACTATCAGTTATACAAGGCGCAGGGGCGCCAAACAGTTTAAATCCTGTTTCGATATTACCTAGTGGAACATCGTGACAACTATAACTACGCTTAACACTACCGTCGGGCTCACGTATAATGATACCTTGATACCCTGCATTACAACTCCAACCTTTGAACTTGTTAAAGCCAAATGCATTAAAGCGTTCTGCTTGATCCATATACCATGCGTTACCTTCTTTATCTTTAAACTCAATCTGCATGTGCCAAGGTATACTTGTGTCTAACTTGCCATCAACTCCGGTAGGTATTTGAAAAGCAGGCTTTGGACGTTCTGCCCATTTGCGTTTGCTTTCAGTGTATGCACGTTGTGGCATACCGTTGTGCAGACGTTTTAGGTCCTCCGGTTTGTATCCATCAACCACCCTACTAGCAGTAGGGTCTGATTGCGGTTTGAGTGTAACGTTGATTCCTTGCTCGTGGAAGAACAAGGCGTTTTCCCAATCTCTTTCAAACCAGTCTGGAACCATAACCATATTGATTGTAACTTGTACATCGTGCTCCTGACAGAAGATTAGTTTATCTGCAAAGTCCTGCATCTTCTCAACTGTATTTAAGTGTTCTGTGTGCAGACTTGCTGTAATACTTGCTCTATGAAAAGGCTTAACTGCTTCTACATACTTTTCAAACCACGCCATATTACGACTACAGTTAGATGTCATATGTACACTGGTGTAGTTGGTGTTGTCTACGTCATCAGCCAAATGTTGTAGAATGTCCAAGTACCCAGGATGAAAAGTAGGCTCACCACCACTAAGACTAAAATGATAACTATTAAATCCGTTTTCACGTGCTTGCCTCTTTATTTCATCTATGGTCCGTAAGCATAGTTCTGTAGGACGGTGATCTTTACGGTCACTGCGGGCATAAGGCCAACAGTAGGAGCATTTGTAGTTGCAGAACCTTCCAAGGAGCCAGCTGACAGTAAATATATCGCGATACAACAGGGTACGCTGACCAACACTAACAATGTCGTCAAAGGGTATTTTAGTAAAGTCATAGTTGGACCATTTTAAATCTTCACTCATATTTTTATTATACTACAGTTTTTAAGTTTAGTCAAGAGTTTTAAAAGTTGTCATCTAAAATTTCCACAAGGTGCGGATATAATTTTCTATATTCAACACCTTTCCATTTTTCTTGTTCAGCAAAAAACTTTTTTGCGGCTGCTAAAGTTTCTTTATTACGTTGTGACCCAATGCTGCGTATTTCATTAATTAAAAATCTTTTATGATCAATGTTAATATCATCTGTTAAATCTGCTGCTACCGTTAAATGTTTTTTAAAGTGCTCTGGTGCAATCCACAAAGATAAGGATAGCGGTCCGTATACGGCGTTATTACCAAGGCATACATTTGGTGTACCTAATTTATTTAAATTTTGCACATACTTTACAACTTCACCTAATCCAGGTGCATTTAAATTTGTAAGTGTAGGCAATATTGATACCAATGATATATTTTTGTTTTTACAAATTTCTTTGATATTCTGTTCAAACCTACTCCATATCAATCCATCTCTTACCGGACTATCTCCCACTTCGTCCATACTAACACTAATTTTCCATTCAAAATGAGAGTTATTTTCAACAACCTCAAGAAATCTATCTAGCAACTTTGGTTTAATATTCATATTTGATGTAATCATTATACTATGTTTATAATTTTTGTTTACAGATTTACCAATATTATCTATTACATCAAATATACTCAATTCAAGTAACGGTTCTCCTCCTGTAAAATTAAAGTGTAAGGAACGTTCTAATGTAGGGAGATACTGGTATAATTCTTCAAATACTGCATCCTGCCATTCTTGCTTTGGTTCTGTTTTTGGCAAGCCTTGTATATCTGCCCACAAACTACTAACTGTAGGACCACAATACATACAAGTCATATTGCATGTAGTGCTGTACATAATTTCAATACTATGAGTTAAATCTGTTTTTAACTTGTTATAAGTTTTACTATTCCAACGCAAATTTAGCCAATCGTTGTTTCCGCCAAAGTATCCTCCAGGAAAAACTTGTGCGCAACTGGAGCAATCTTTTGGCAATTTATCTTGTTTAACCATAACTTTTTTATTCTTTGATAAACTTTTGCGATTGTTAAAAAAGTCTTTGCCCATTGACTTTATTTCTTCTGGTGTAAAGAAATCCCATTCGTGTGATTTACAACAGTTTGCGATACGACTAGCCGGAAGTCTTATATCTACATCTGTCCACATTTTGCTGCATATTGCTCTAGTCATAATGTTCCCTCATATAATGCTTTGCCCCAAGGGTAATGATCAAAGTATTTTTCATTACTCCTATATTCCCATAGTATTAAATCTTCACACCAGCGATGTCTAGTTTCTTCGTCAAGTGTTTGTACTTCAGTTTTTAAATTTTTTCTAAATTGCAACCAGTTAGGATCTATATTATGTTGTTCTAAATTTAACTTATTTAATTTTTTAAGTACTTTTTTTCTATATTCCAAAGGTACTAATTGCCATCGAAACCATTCGGGATGTTGTATTTCATTAAATGCAATATACCAAGCATTTTGGGTGATTGCCCATTCTAGAAAATCTGCCACGCCTAATACATTTAATTGTGTAATTACAGGAGTAAGTGATACTGTTGAAATATTACTTTGTTGTAGTTTTGAAAAATTTCTTTTGATAGATTCCCAATTACTTCCTGTTCTTTGATATTCTATCCATTTGCCTACTCCGTCAATGCTACAACTAATTTCAACATCCAAAAAGTTTTCTAAAAGTTTTAAAAATGAAGTTTTAACTGTAGTACAATTTGTCAAAGTAAAAACTCTCAGAGTCTTGGATCTGCCTGATTCTACAAGTTTTTTCAACAGCATAGAAACTTCTGGCATAATAAAAGGTTCGCCTCCTCCAAATTTAATCAAATTTATTGTAGGGTTATCCATTATAGTTTGATATATGTTATTAACTAAATTTTCATTTACAGGGCGAATTGCATCTCCAGTTTTAAGTATTTCTTGCCATTCAAAAGACTTTTTATTTTCGCTAGGAATATAAGCACCTTCTTGTATAGCATCATACATTTTTTTAGCCAACTGATTGCTGTATTCAGGCGTACACATTTTGCATGCTAAATTACATTTGTTGCCCAGTCTTATATCAAGCACAGTTAATTCTAAAGTTGTGTCTGTATGTTCTTCGCTCATACTAGTTCTATAACTAGTTAAACCCTGATCTTCTAAATCCCAGCATCTATTGCAAGCACTTGGTCGTTTGTCATCTAAAAAATCTTGTCTAAGTTGTTTTAAAAAACTGTTGGATTTAAAGTTTTCAGTTAAAGATCGTTTGTCTAAATCCGAAACAGGTCGCATTTGACAGCAAGGACCAATTCCGTTTTTTGCTTGTTCAATATAAATTTCTTTAAAGGGTATTTTACACAGATTGCTCATCTTTAAACTCCGGTATCAAATCAAACAAGTTTTCATTTCTACTAGAATCTAATGCACTAGTGTAAGATAAGAACTTATTGTATTTATTGTTCCAATCTTCTGCCATCATATAGTCAATTATACCTTGCACTTTATCTAAATGCAAATACGGTTGCAACTGTTTTGCTGCCTGGTCTTTTAAATGTTTGGGTAACACTCTAATATTTAATTCTTCTGGATGATTAAGAATGTTAAAGTATATTCTATTTCCATATGGAGCAGCCCAGTCTATTAGTTCTGGTAATCTTAGTATATTGTACATCTGTACTGTACAATGTATTTCTATTATTGCGTTAGGCAACTGTCTAATAGTTTCAAAATTTTCTACAATTTTATTCCAGCTGCTTGGATATCGTATGTATCGATCAAGTTTGCCCGTAGCATCTATTGAACAATTAAGTTTGATTTGTTTAAATTTTTTCCACTTTTCTAATAAATGATTGGGCACATTTGTAAGATTAGTATTGTATTTTAGTATAATATTTTTTGCTGTGCCATTATTAATAAAGTAATCTAATAACTTGTGCTGCTCTTTAATAATAGTAGGCTCGCCACCTGTTAAATATATTTCCTCTACAGTGTTTGCAATCTTATAAAGGTTCTCCCAAGTTTTTGACCATTCAGGCCATTCCATGTTCTTTAATCTTTTGTATTCATCTTCGGGCAATGCATTGCCAACTAGATGCCATTCCTTTACCCATAAGTTACTTGAGTAAGGATTACACATACGACATTTTAAATTACACAAATTTCCTAGTCGTAAATCAACATACCGGATATCAAATTCAGGATTTAACGAATACTCTTTATCTTCTTTCCATTTTTCATTCCAGGTTTGTCTTGCACTTCTAATACCTACATCTTCTTCACGAAAGCAACGTGTACACATTTCAGGGCGTTCGCCATCAAGCATTTGTTGTCTAATTTTTTTATAGGTTTTGCTGTTCCATGCCTGCTCAATATCGTCTCGTTGTATTTTGTAGGGACGGTCATCATCTCTCATAATTGGATTTTTACCAGGGGTGCTATTGCAACACACACGCATTGTTCCTGCTGCATTTGTTGCCAAATGCATCCAAGGTAATACACAAAATGTTTTAGATGTTGTCATAATATTTTGCTACTTCCAATTTGTTAAAGTCTTGCTGCTTGTATCTATCTTTTAATTTTGATAAGTTAATTAATTTATTACATTGATCAACGTCGAAATCCCCGGTGATAAGTTTGTTATATATGTTTGATATAAACAATTGCTCGTTTTCATTCCTTGCAGATAACGTCTGTAATATACTTATTGCTTTTTCATTTAACAACGTTGGAATATGTTTTACATCGAGATAACTAGGATTATCTAATATAATTGCATCAATATTAAAATTTTGTATTCGTGATAATTTGATAATATTTGCTATATCAAGAACATTGTATACTTGAAGTGTAAATGTTATTGCTTTATAAAAACTTGTATCTTTTAATAGAGCAAATGCAGTTTGTATCTGCGTCCATTTTGCAGGATGTCTTATATATTCAAAAGTGTCTTCAACACCATCAATACTAAAGATAAGACTTACATGTTTGAATTGATTGAGTATATTAATCCAGTTGCTGTCTAATAATGTTCCGTTGGTTATAAGCACAAGATCAATATTGTTTGATTTATTTGTTTCTATACAATATTCCAGCAGTGTTCTTACTGCTGGCACCATCAACGGTTCGCCGCCTGTAAACTTTAACTGTCGCAGTCCGTTATCAATCATGTCCTTAATAGCAGTTACAAACCTAGGATCGTTATACCACTTGTTTTGCACATAGTCTTTTTCATATGCATCTACTCCGTAATCAACTCCGGTGTCTTTGTATATGGTTTTGAATTCTTTTGCATAGGTGCTACTACTAAAACTACTGCACATTCTACAACTAAGGTTACAATAGTTTCCTAATTTCAAGTCTAGCTCTAACGGAAAGTCTCTGTTGGAAAAGTCTAAAGATTGATTTCGTATTTGATAATTTTGTATAAATTGTTCTCGCAAACTGGTTATACCGATTGCTTCTTTCTGCCAACAACTTTTGCAAGCATTTGGCTTTGCACCGGCAAGCATTTGTTCTTTGATAGTGTTGCGAAAGTCTGTCCAGTGTGCATCATAATTTTCAAGAAACCAATCGTTTTCTTGTGTCACAGCATTACAACACAGTCGATTTTTACCGGCTGTGTTGATACATAGATGATCCCATACTGCTGGACATATTGTGCTCATTAAATCTCTCTAAGGAAAGTAAGCAGTAGTCCCATCTTGGTTGTCCAATGAGCGTCTTTGTATCCTTTGTTTGTTGCATGCAATTGTACAGCATCAAACACAATAGGAGCACGAGGTTTCCATTCACAAGTCAATTCTGGAGTTAATCCAGTTAAACGACGATGTGGAGTATAATACAAATACTTGTCATGATGTTCATTGTTATACTTTGTTAAATTATCTGCACGATCTTGAATAGATCCATCAAGTCTATGGAAATCAATATTACTATGATCATCAACAATTGGATATGTAGTTGCTACTTTTTGCTCTGGTTTTTTACCATGATGATACACATGTGCATAATCTACATGCCGTTGATCAAAGAATACCCCGTGGCTTTCGATATTGCTAGGAGCAGTAAACAACGGTATAATAATATTACGCCAGGGTACATATTTTCGCCTGTCACTATCTCGAGGAGTTCTGTCTAAACTATTTTGCCAATCGCTTTCTCGAGTGCTGTCGTTGTGCAATCCGTACTGACTAGGCGTGATAAAAAAGTTACCGCCTACAACAGGAGAATTTTCAGCACCAGGAATCATTTGGTTAATGCGATCAGCAAACTTTTCGTATACTCCTTGCAAATTTCCACTAATAAACATTGTGCCATTATCGTTGTGTCTTACTTTGCCGCATCTACTAAAGGCGTATCCATATATCCATTCAATTTCTTTTTCAGTAAATGCTTCATCAAATGTTTCAGCACGTTGGAAGTTATTCGCAACGTTGTCTCTTACCAAAGGATCTTTTAAATCCGCCATCCAGTGTTCGTATTCTAATCTATAATTTTTATGATTGTTGATATCTTCTTGTCTATTAATATCAGCGAGCATCAAAAATTCCTTTCATCTCTGGAAATGTTTCTTCAAATGTTATTCCACGTTGTTTGTCACACAAACTCAAAAACTCTTTCATTTCGGGTAAACGTTGACTCCAATCTTCGCTTTCCATAAAACTGAGAATACCATTTAATCGTTTAATGCCATATTCGGCACTACGCCATTGTTCGTAATCTACTTTGCCTTTGTGCCAACTAGGTATACCTAATTCCCAATTGGCTTCCCACCAAGGATACCATGCTTCGTACTTTGCTCTACATTGTTCTTTGAACCATTTAGGTAACACTTTAACATTTAGATGTGCAGGCCAATATACAAAATGCTGACTAATACCACCGGCACCAAATGGCCACATGTTGATTTTCTTAAAGCCTTGCTCTAGTTTCCATTGTATAAAGTCAGGCAAGTAATACACATTTAGGGCCTGTACGGCAGCAGCAATAGTTACTTCTACATTATCGCTAGTCTGTGTGTCTAGTAAATGAAATACTTCTTCCTGACGTGTCCATTTACTAGGATAACGAATGTAGTCATTCATTTCTTTGATGCTGTCTATCGAATAGTGGAAGCGCACCAGTTTGAATTCTCTCCATAGATCAAATAAATCTTCTCTCCATTCGACTCCATTGCTGTTATAACGCAGTTCAAGATCCTTTGCGTAGCCCATTTTAATTGCGTGTTCAAGTATTTCATAATGTTCCTCAATAATGAGACTTTCGCCTCCGGCAAAATAAATCTGCTGCATATCCGGCATCTGTTCATAAAACTGTTTCCAAAATATAGGATTCTGTTTGTGCCAGTTGTAACTACTGCCGTTGGTACTGCCTTTGTCTTCCCATTGCATAATCTCTTTAAGTGATTCATTCTTTACTGCTGGAAAGATTGCTTTGTAGTCTTTGATCCATCCACTACTATCATGTGGACTACACATAACACACGCCAGCTGACACTTTGTTCCAAAACGCAAATCAATATATGCTAGATTGGGAGGAACTTCGCCGTCTTCTTTTGTATCTGCTAAGATTTTGTCTAAGTCAACACGCTTTTTCCAATATGCTGTTTCCCACATGCGTTTACTTCGATGGCCGGCTGCTTCTTCTTTATAACACTTTAAACAACTTGGAGGCTTTTCACCATTGAGCATTTGTTTGCGAACGTTCTTCATGTAGTTGCTGTTCCATGCAGTTTCAAAGTCGCTGACATTTAGATTGTTGGGCTTGCCGTCATCTGTTTTTAGAATGCCGACTTGACCTCCATGTTCTTTATCATTAGTAGCGCCTACACTACTAGCGTTTGCTGTGCAGCACACTCGCATACTGCCGTCTGGTCTTGTGCTTAAATGCACCCACGGTAGTAGGCAAAAGGTATCCGATGGTAAATTATCGCTCATGTATTTCTCCGTCTATTATATTATAATAGAGATTTATTGTTTTGTCAAGGCCGGAAGTAAAAAATCTTTTATTAGGTGCTTGTTTGTATTATCATTAAAATGACAAGAATCGCATAAAACTCTGTCTTTTCCATACATATTTACATAATAGTCGTGTGCATTCATGTAATCTGGAAACTTTACGTATGTTGCATCTTGTACAGCACTATCAAACACCGGTATCTGTTCCATATGCCAGTGATGTGCCCAAGCAACAACTGTTATGCCAAGTAACTCGCACAAATCTATAGTTTGTTTGATATCACATAAAGCCCAAAACTCGTTCATTGTGCAATCAGCAGCAATACTTTCTTGATATTGTTTCCATATTTTAAATTGTTTTTCTGTGCCAAAATTTTTATAATCAATATCTTGATGTATATAACGTTGATACTCAAACATACTACTGCTGTCTTTATAAACATCGTTTACAATATGATCAATATTAGTTTCTTTCCAGATACGTTTGTAACTGTCAGTTTGTGTTTTTACGTTTAGCATTGAACGATTGTTTATTACTTCAAGTAGCAGTGTATCAATATTGTGTTGTTTTTTTAGATATAAAACTTTGCTTAGATATAGTTCGGTTCCCTTGCTTGCACAAGCACTGTTAAAAACATCAATATTGTCAAACCATGTTTCAAATGGAAGTGCAAGATCATTTCCTCCAGTTTTAGGATTATGATGCCTTCCTACACTATAACTACTGCCAACTATTCCTAGTTTCACTGCCACCTCGTATAATTTTCGAGGAGAGGCTTTGTATCATAATTTCTTCCAGGTATTGGCCATATTTCATTATAAACCGGACAGAAATACTCAGTAGCAGGATCTCTGTATCCTAAGCACAAATACATCACTGGATGGATACCCATATGTTCTTGGATTTCGTCTCTATTTTGTATACACAAACAAAACCCAACATCAAGACCAAACGAGCCAGCTGCTAATGTTGCATGTTGTATTGCTATTCCGATATCAAGCCATGCTTCTTTTTCGTAGAAATCACGTTCATAATTTTCTGTGTTAGCTTCGTATCGAATACTAAATGCTAATAACCACGGAGCAAGTACTTGAGGATTATATCGACCTCTAGGATTTTCAGGAACTGCTTTGGTTCCTGCATAGATCATATGTTTACGCTGTTCATCTTTGTAATTTGGAATAATATCAATTGTATACCTAACTCTGCGTTGTTTACTAGGAGTAATTTCGTGTATACTGTGAATAATTTTTTTAATAACATTCTTATCAGGAACTTCGGTAGTCCAATTAAAAGTTGCAATACGATCATTGCATACTTGATCCCAAGAATTAATATCATAAGACGGACCGTTGGCAACAGTATTTTTAAGATTAGTGATGAGTTCTTGTATTTTTTTGCCGTATTCCCAAGATAATGCAGGCGAATCTAGTTCTTGCAGAGCAACCAGCAATCTATCGTATACTTCTAATTCAATTGTATGATCTGTCAACATGGGTTCGCCTCTAGACCAAAATTTATTTGCTATATATTGAGTTTCAGTGTTAGTATCATTTTCGATATCGTGCAGAATTGCATCAAAAATCATTTCAAGGTCTCTGTGACATTTGTCATACTGAGATGTTCGCGAAGGATGTTCAATCTTAATCCAATTTACTAGATCTTCGATTATTCTGGATTTGTCTTGTTGTATCATACTAATATTTATTTGAACTGCTCTGCAAATGGATCAAATTCTTTTCCGCATTTCATACTACACACTTTGAGTTTGCCTTCTGCTACACTAGCTTTGTTCCAACTGTTTTCAATATCGTCAAAGATGCCTGTTTCAAATACAGCACGTAGTCCATGCTTCTTTGCACTAATAGCATCCTTGCCGCCAGCTGCATCAACAAAGTCCCATACTTGTTCTGCTTTAGGATCTTTGTGCCACCACTTGTACATACGTCCAGCGGTCCAGCAGCAAGGCATTGCCAACCCTTCTGCTGTAATAAACAAGTTACCTTCTTCTTTTACTTTACAATGTATTTCTGCACGATCATAGTATGCGTCTATACTTCCGTGCTTTTCTGTGACTTTGTCGTATTGCTTGATAGCAGCATTTTGAAACTTGTCATCTGGCTTTTTAAGTTCAGTGGTTTCATTGCCTTTGCGATCAACTGCTTGATGCGATTCTTTTTTCTTACTTTGTGCTGTTACAAATCTTCCTGTCTTCTTTTTGATAAAGCGTTCGCAGCCCCAGGTGTTTGCTAATGCTTCTGCTTCTTCAACTTGATGTTGATTGTGCTCGAAGATGAGAAAGTCCCATCTTGCTCTACCGCCGGCATCTATAAAGGCTCGCATGTTGCGTTCTACATTATCCCATACAACACCTTGGCGATACAAATGATTAGTGTCACGCAAACCGTCCACACTAAATATGACAGCACCCATCCTTCCAAAAACTTCAGCCAGCTGTCTCCACCATTCTTCATTTTTTGCCCCTGCATTAGTATTCATACTTAGCCACATATCTGGGTTGTGCAATCTAAAGTATTTAAATATTTCTAATGTGTCTCGAGCAACAATTGGATCGCCTAAGTTACCACACATATACATTGTGTTTAGTTGTGCAATAAACTCTGGTTCAAAAATACGTTTGCAATCTTCCAGTGTTAGTTCGCTTAAATCAATATGCGGATTTAACGCTCCGCCATTTTGGTTGCGGTCACACATAGGACAACTGGCTTGACAGTTTTGCGTATTTTCCAAGTGTATGGTTTTTATGTTTTTGTATTTGTACATATTATACCTTT
>Ga0206682_10000994_pt1 | contig 28702 bp, 17 predicted proteins | sample M240m12015metaG_FD_155444 | JGI IMG/M metagenome (GOLD analysis project Ga0206682, IMG submission 155444) | Ammonia-oxidizing marine archaeal communities from Monterey Bay, California, United States - M2 40m 12015 | ecosystem: Environmental > Aquatic > Marine > Intertidal zone | place: USA...
TGGTTGAGTTACCAGCAACTGAGACAGTTTTAGACATTGATGATGAATATACCACAGTCTCAAATGAATTTGCACTGTTATCCAATTACCCTAACCCATTTAACCCAGTAACGTCGATAAGATATAATCTAGATAGTAATTCGAATGTTAAAATCACAGTTTATGATCTACTTGGTAATGTAGTAAATGAATTGTTTCAGGGAGCACAGATGGCAGGAATTAACAACGTTAGTTGGAATGCAACTAATAATGTTGGAGAGTCAATTAGCTCAGGTGTATACATTTATAAGATTCAAACAGATGCATCATACAAAATTGGTAGAATGATGTTTTTGAAGTAGAACTTCCAAGGTTACTACAACATAAAAAAACCCCACTTCTGTGGGGTTTTTTTTTATCTTGAATTTTCCTTAAATTTTATTTGCTATATTTTTAAGAATAAAAACTATAAAGTAAAGACACTTCATTGAAAAGAAGAAAATTCCTTAAAAATGGATTAATTAGCTTAGCTGCGGCCACTATTTACCCGTCCATCCTCAAAGGAAGAGACTGTGAGCCTACCTCTAGTGATATAGAGGGTCCATACTGGTCTCAAAACCACCCAAATAGAACTATACTTGCTGGTACCGATGAACCTGGTACAAGAATATTTATTTCTGGTTCTGTAAGATATAATGATTGTGAAACTCCAATTCCAAACACCCAGATAGATGTATGGCATGCAAATGATGAGGGTTGTTATACTGTCTTTCAAGAATGTCAAAGCGGTAATTTTGAACAGGACCCTTTTAACTTGAGAGGGATAATGGTAACCGATGAAAATGGGAATTATGCTTTTGAGTCTATTTTACCAGGCTATTATTCTGGACGTCCGCGACATTTTCATTATAAGGCTACTACTCCATCTGGCCTAGAACATATCACGCAGTGTTATTTTCAAACGGACCCAAATATTGATGATCAATGGGAAAATAGCCACCCAGGGCTTGTAATTCCTTTGACAGAAACAGAAGAAGGATTGATAGGTTCTTTTGATTTAGTATTAAATGAGACAAACCTTGGTCTTCATAAAGAAAAAGTTACTTCTCCCCTTTTTGAAAATTTTCAAGTAGAGACTATTTATCCAAACCCTTTTAATAATTCAACACAAATTCATTTTAAGATTGATAAACCTGGAAATGTCAACATAAGTATCTACGACATATCAGGAAAATGGATTACAAATTTATTAAATAAAAGAATTAACAAGGGTAAACATAAACTCATCTGGAAAGGCTTAGATGCCACAGGGGAAATAGTTTCATCAGGCTCTTATCTCATTGTGATGAAGTATGGTAAAAATGTAACAAGTAAAAAACTAAATTATCTTAAATAACTGCAAAATTTATGATAAAAAGTAAAGATATATTATTGGGGACTTGGCTTAATTACAGAGAACAAGCAGACTCTACTTGGATTGAATTTTTCGAGAAATTTACTTCAGTAGGAATTAATCACTTTTTTATACATGCTTCTAGTAAAGAACTAAAGCATTTACTCTCTTTGACTAAAAATTTAAATATCAATATTCATGGTTGGGTTTGGGCCTTTAATCGACCTAATGATAAGAAAGCTATGAAAAACCTCAACTGGTATTCGGTTAACAAGAAAGGGGAAAACAGCTATGATGCTCGTCCATATGTCGACTATTATCAGTGGCTCAGCCCTTTTAGTTTAGGCGCAAAAAGTCACATAAAAAATAATATAAAAAAAATATCTGAAGCTAAGGGTCTTGCTTCTGTTCATATAGACTATGTGAGGTATTGTGATGTCTACCTACCTAGTACACTACAAAAAAAATATAAAATAGAACAAAAAGTAGTTCTGCCTGATTATGATTATGGGTATCATAAAAATGGTAGGAAGCAGTTCTTAGATTTATACGGTACTGACCCGATTAATATTAACAATGCAAAAATGTATAATAAATGGATAAAATTCAGACATAACGCAATTACAAAAATAGTAAAAGAATTAAAAGTAATTGCAAATAATAATGGAACCAAGTTATCCGCTGCAGTATTCCCTACACCAGAAATGTCAAAGAAAATGGTTTTACAAGATTGGGCGAGTTGGAATATTGACATGGTTTGCCCGATGAATTATCATCATTTTTATGGAGAAGATATCGATTGGATTGGAAAGAATGTTCGACTCGGACTAAAAAATATCGGACAAAACTGTATATATCTCTCTGGAATTTTTGCTGGATCTTTATCACCAGAAATGCTAGGAAAAGCAATAAAAGTTTCATTGGAAAATAATGCTTCTGGTGTAAATTTTTTTAGTGCATCAAATTTGTCTGATGAGCACTTAAAAGTAATTAAAACATTTAAATAAAATAGGTATTCAAAGGAATCTATCATGGAAAATAAAAAATATAGAAAATTAAAAAACGGTGAGAAAGCTGAAGAGCTTGATGCAGCTATCAATCTAATTATAAGAACCAAATGCCCTAAAAAATGGATTATTGAGGATTTAGAAACAGGACAACGATATCAAGCAAATGGAGAGGTAGAGATAGGTAAGATGTTCACCCTCCTTCCAAAGAAATAGAATTTTTCATTAAAAACTAAAGGATCTTGTGATGTTAAATCCGAAAAACATTTCACTTCCTCCGATAGAATTTTCAATATAAGAACTTTCGAATGTTCCTTGTGCATTTGTAAGTAAAAGTTGAAAAACATGCCCGCCTGTCTCAATGTCACATCCAAAACCCCATGATTGGTTAAATGAATCCAACCTTTCTCCTAGTGGAATAAAAGTGTCCGCATTAAGTGAAACCCTTCTCGTTATCTTAACCCTGCCTCCAATGCCTAATGAATAAAGACGACTTGAAACCTCATGCCATTGAATAAGGTTCTTATGAATTACAGTAGGCATTATTTGAAGGGATAAATTTTGATTTATTTTACGTGCAATTAAAAGTTGAGCATCATAAACAAGTCGATTTTTAAATTCTAAACTTTTATCAATTGTGGCGATCTCTACTTTAGAAAACAAAACTATTGATGCTAAGGATAATGAGTTATTTGGTTTTTGGGATAATATTTTGTATTTAGTGAACAAATCATATGTTTTCATAAAACTACTTCTTCCAAAACCAAGACTTAAATTTTCGTTGATCCCATAACTTAGATCAAATCGAACCGAAGCTTCATCTAGACCATATAAATCATAAAATCCATTACTCATCGAACCAAATCTGTGGAAAATAATAAATTCTAATGTTTTACTTCGTGCCATCTCTATTGATTGAGCATTAACAATTCTTGTAGCCTTAAACGTACCTTGTATTGGTAAAGAAGGTGCTTCTACATCATCTATAAGAGATAGTAAATCTTCTTGTGAATAAATTATTGAACTACTGAAGAAAATTATAAAAAGAAAAATTTTCATTTTTTATTTAACTCTAAATTCATTTTTATTTCAACCGACTCTGCAATATTTTTAATTAAAATCTTAGGAATTTTAACCTTGTAATCTTCTAGCATTACTTTAAAAACTGCTTCCCCTTTGACTTTTTCATTAACTTGATAAAGCAGGCCAGATTCTTTTATAGAATTGGTAACTCCATGAATTGTCATTTCCCCAGCAATAATAACTTTTTGAGGTTTTTCAGTGATTATAAAGTCTTTCCAATTTTCTATCTTACCATTGAAACCTGCATTGGGGTACTTTTCAGATTCTAAGTAACTTTCATTAAAATGCTCTTGCATAAGTCCATTTTTAAAAGTGAATCCTCTAATTGGTATTCTAAAAGAGGTCTTACCCGTTTCCATATCTAGGACGCAGGTTACCTGCTTATTGTTTGCCTTAATATCTTCAATTGGAGTCCATGAGAAAAATGATACATCACCAGAACGAGTAAAATAAATATTTTCACCATATACCGGAATTAGAACAAACAAGCATAATAGGATTTTAATCATTCACATTCCATATCAAGAAAAGCTTGAAGAATTGATATTTTTTCATCAGATAATTTTTGGCCTGATAACGGCATAAAACCTGACATGTTTATATCTCTTTCCACTCTATTTAAAATATTTGAAATACCATTTTTTACATCAGAATAGTTATCAGTTCGTATACCTCCAGAGGGACTACCTCCAGAATGACATCCATTACAACTTTGTGACATTATTGAAGCAACGGAAGTATCGTAGTAAGACTCCTGAATTATTGAACAATCTCCTGATGAATCATCACTTTCAACCACATTTGTTTCACAACTAAAAATAGTTAAAATAACAAAAGTAAGAGAAAAATGTTTAAACATATATAATTCCTATCTTTAAAATAAAACAATTTGCAAATCTACCATATGTAAATATAGTATTAGATATGACACGAGGTGAAATGAATTGGAAAATAGTACGATCTATCATTCCCATTATAGCCTTATTTGCATTTTTATATTATACAAAATCTCTACAAACTGATTTTGCATCTGAAAAACCAATTTTAAAGACAAAGGCATCCTCTCTATTCTGGAGATTTCAAATGAATGAAGCTGAAGGCTTAATCAATCAGGTTGTTCAAATTAAGGGAACAATTACTGGGTTTGATTCTTCATTTATTATTTTAAACAATAGTATCGTCTGTTCCCCTGAAGAAGGAACTCAAATAGATGTTGAAATTGGAAAAGAGATAATTATCAAAGGAAGATGCATTAGTTTTGACGATTTACTACTTGAATTAAGATTAGACCATGTTTTCTTAGTGGATAATCATAAATAAGTTGTTCTTCTCTCACCCTATACTTATAATATTAAAATTCAGATTTGGACATATGATATATTAATTACAGCTATTTTAAATATAGTATTTTATGTGTACTGAGTTTTTCATCATTTTTTACCGATACAAAATACAGCCCTGTTGGTAAATGATCACCCGTTTGAGATTTACCGTTCCATTCAAAAAAATTATTACCATAACTAAAATAGAGATCATCAAAAGAATATACAGATCTTCCAGAAATATCATAAATAATTATTTCACCTACATAAGGTGTATTAGTAAAATAATTTAGTTTTACACGACCATTAAATGGGTTTGGATAAGACGTAATTAAACTTGAAATTTCTGGAACAGTAACATCCTCTTTTAAATCTAAACTCCAATTCTTATTAGAAAAAATTATAGCTGTTTTACTCTTTATATAAAATTCATTTAACGTATCTGATGAGAGATAGACATTATCACTAGGGTCTAAAACATTATACCAATTTCCATTAGAAAAAAATGGTACATCCTGAATTTCTCTATCCAAACTGGAGAAGTTCGCAATCACCACAATTTGATCATTATTACTTTCAGGTGATTCATCTTTATAACCATAGACAATCACATTTTGGTTAGAATACCGATATAAGTCAAAAAAAGTTCCTTTAGAAAAAGTCGGGTTAATTTTTCTTAGTTTTGTTAATTTTTTGTAATAGTCTAAGTGCTCCTGCCCTTCCTCCGTTTCTAGAACCGTCCAATTAACTGGTCGATATTGTAATTTTTCTTCATCGTAGTTACCATTATTATTAACATCTGTCCACCCTGTCTGTAGCCCAAATTCTTGTCCCTGAAAAAGCATTGGAATTCCTTGTGATGTAAATAACAAAGTTGCGTAAAACCGATCACGCATTAGAGCTTCTTCTGTGGTGAAAGTATTATACTCAACCATCTCTTGTATCAGAGATTGTTCATCATGACTAACCATATATTTCACAGCTTGAAACCTATCCTCGTATGGGTCACCCCAATTTGAGTATTCGTGAAGGCCAATTACTTGGTTCATATAAGTAATAGTAGAAAAAGATTGACCATGAACATCTTCTTTTAAACGGTCATGAAAGCTATCATGCCAACCTGAGGATAAATCTGTATTTTCGATTAACCATGGATTGGCTGGTAGGTGTTCTGCAATTTGGTACACTTCTGGATGAGATATTTTTAGAGCGGTTGACCAAGCAGGTATACCATATTCGAGTTGGTTTAAATCCCACCCAATCATATACATTGCATCAAATCTAAATCCATCAATTTTATATTCATCAACCCAAATGCGATTAACCTTATTTATATATTCAATCATCTTAGGATTGAAATGATCTAAATCTAGCATTCCCCAAGAACCCTCTGCTTCGTTCGGATTGAGCTCCGTATGAATTTTAATATACGGATTTAAATCATAGTCGGGCTGAATTTCCCACAAGGGGCTAGAAGACCTTATGTGATTCCATATGATATCCAAAATAATTGCAATCCCTCTTTTATGAGCTTCGTCTACTAATTTTTTAAAATCCAGAGGAGTCCCATAATTAGATTCTATGGATGAAATCAAGTTGGGGTCATATCCCCAAGAATGATCACCCGGGAAGTCAAATATTGGAAGTAGCTCTATTGCATTAATACCCGTTGATTTTAAATAGTCTAATTTTTCAATCACATCTATAAATGTACCTTGCCCGTTTCCAGTAGCTGCAAAATCATCGATATGTAACTCATAAATAATCAAAGTATCCATTTTAGGGCGAATATAATCTAATGATTCCCAAGAATAATCATCTGCAGTTGAGATGCCACCTACTCCAATTTGGATTCTAGTTTTATTATTGGTAATTCTTCTTGAAAAAGGATCTACAATCGTTCCACCATCAGGTAAAACATATTGATACTCATAATCACCTAAAGGCAAATCTAATTCAGTCCACCAAATATCTTCTTGAGAGGGATCTTTTTTCATTAGTACGGGCTCTATATCTCCAAATTCTGAGCCAGGTGCAGCTATTTGAAATCTCATAAATGGCTGATGAGGCGCATAAACAGCCAAGAACATTGTATTACTCAACCAGTTAGGTCCGAGACCTATTCCTTGAGGGATCGATTCCTCTATAATTAAAATCTCTTCATCATCATAAACAATATGATTTTGTTGGTCAATCGTAGCCTCGATCCATATTGGATCATATAGGCTTATTGGATCCGTAAATGGAATGTACAGTATGTTATTGGAATTCAAATGTTCTAATCCATTTAAAGTATCTCCCCCAGTATAGAACCTTATATTTTCTATTACCTGTGAAGAAAATAAACCAATACTAAATGCTTCTACACTGCCCTCACTGTTCAAGTGTCGCTTCGGCTGAAAAAATAATGGATCAGAAACTGTCAAAATTGAATTACTATAAACATCATCTGTTACAACTGTATTCAAAGGATCTGAAATCCAACTGTTATTTGTTCCAGATGAATTAAAATGAAAATGTATTTTATAAAAATATTCAGAGTTAACATTCAGGCTATAGCTTTTTTCATAGCTGTCTGATGAAGGATTATAAACCATCTTAGATAAAGCATTCGGGCTAATCAAACCATTGGTGTTTGGGCCCCAATCATTAGATGTCCCAGAAGGCATTGTCCCAGGGATGAAAACTCTTTCAAAATTATCATTCGTCCCCTTTATATACCTAAAAGTAATATCTAAAGATTGAGAAAAAGATAAAGAGAAAATTAATAGAAAAAAGAATTTCAAATGATGCAACTTAAATTATTGTTAAATATAATTTTCAACATATTTCAAGTTAAAGCATTATATCACACCTCAAAAACATATTTATGATTTAATACTGAAAATTAGTTAGTTTTTCTATATCCTTTATTTCCATTATATACCATAAATGAAATATTCAAAAATATTACAAATCTATTTATTAATTATTTTTGCCATGCAAATCACGCAAGCAGGAACAAGCGGGAAAATATCTGGAATAGTATTAGATGAAAAAGACCAACCACTTATCGGATGTAATGTTATCATTAAGAATACTATGCTTGGTGCAGCTACGAATATAGATGGCGAATATTTTATATTAAACGTACCTCCTGGTAAATACCAAATTTCTGCTTCAATGATAGGATATGGAACAATGACAATTGAAGGTCTCCAGATAGTTGTAGATTTGACGGCTAAGGCTGATTTTGTATTAAAACCAGAATCAATTGCAGGGCAAGAGGTGATTGTGACCGCTGAGAAACCGACCGTTCGATTAGATCAAACCTCAATGTCTGCTGTAGTTAGTGCCGAAGATATTGAAAACTTACCCGTATCCGATGTTGGAGATATTATTGAACTTCAAGCTGGAATTGTTCGTGACCCTAATGGAGGGTTCCATGTGCGAGGTGGTCGAAGTAGCGAAGTCTCTTTCTGGGTTGATGGAGTAGCCACTACAGATTCATATGATGGTAGTTCTGGTTTGGAGGTAGAAAATGCAGGAATACAAGAAGTACAGGTTATTTCCGGGACTTTCAATGCTGAATATGGACAAGCCATGTCAGGGATTGTAAATGTAGTTACGAAAGAGGGTTCTCAAAATTATGATGGAAATTTAAATATCTATGGAGGGGGCTACCATTCTAACCATTCAGACTTATTTTCTCTCTCCTCTCCTTTTTCAACCTGGGAGTCTTTCTCTGATTTAAACAATGACGGAAATTGGGATTATGGAGAAATTTTATACGATCTCAATAATAATGGTGTTTGGGATGAAGGCGAGATATATTGGGATAAAAATGGAAATCAATTATGGGATGGTGATGAAAGTTCAGAGCCATTAAATGATGACTTAGGATACGATGGATATCTTGGCGATTATTATGACTATAATGGTGATGGAAAAACAACTCAACCAAGCCCAGGAGAAGGAAATGGTCGAAAAGACTGGGGAGAACACAGATTTAATCTTGATAATAATGGATACACTAAATATTTAAACGTATTTGAAAACGTATTTCAGCAAACAAATTTTTCGGGCAGTTTTAGCGGACCAGTACCTTTTTTAGATGAAAAAGTTACCTTTTACTCTACTTTAAGGTACTTTAATTCTTCTGGTAGATATTATGGCAGAAAACTATTTACACCTACAGGATTATTTGGAGATGAATCTATTGTACCTCTAGCACCATATTCAAAATTATCCTCCCAACTAAAGCTTACCTATAAAATGACATCTGCAATTAAGTTTAACTATACAAATTATACCACCGATAAAGAATATAAAAATTACGATAGCTACTATAAATATAATCCTGATGGTGTTCTAAAAAACTTTGAATCTGATAGATCAAATATGGTAACAATGACCCATACATTGAATCAGAATACTTTTTATGAATTGAAATATTTAAACTTCTCCAGCGGATACTTTGAAGATCTTTACCAATCAGGAGATATTCCATTTCCAGTACATTTAATGACACAAAATCAAATTGAAGATTTGGATTTAAACGATACAATCAGAATTAGATCTGGTTATGATATTTATGAGGAATCTCCCCGGTTTTTAATAAGTCCTCATGATGAAAGTCTCTATGAAGTAATTGATTTACAAGATCAAACTGGATATGTGCCTGATGATCGATTTATTACCCCTGATTGGTCTTTTGGTATTGGAGGTACACAGAACGGTAAATTTGAAAGAAACACCTCATTTAATCAATTAAAATTTGACCTTTCCAGTCAAATTAATGGTAACAATTTTGTGAAATTTGGTTTACTGTATAAAAAATATGATATGTGGGCTGATGATAAATACTTGAATTATAAAACAGTAGGAGAATGGTCTCGTACTCAAGATGGAGACACTTTAGGCTATAACCCTCTAGCGGGTGCGCGTATAGCTCCATTTACACCCATAATTAATCCTACATATACCTCAGAGCATGATTACTTTAGTGTAAAACCAACAGAGATTTCCGCCTATATTCAAGATAAATTGGAATTTGATGAATTAATTATAAACGCGGGATTAAGGTTTGATTTTTTTGATCCAAGTTGGAAAATCCCGAAGGATGAAGCGCTTCCGGGTAATTTGAAATATTATTTAGCATCTACCTCAAACGATACATCTGTATTTTGGGAGCACGAATTTTCCTCCATTCATTCAGATGTTACCATACTCGACTCCTTAAATCAGCAAGGTGCTGTCTCTATTGAAAATTTATTTATCACTGGTGTTGAGTTTGATTCGTCCATACAATCGTACCAAGAAACTTTTGATGATCAGTTATCGTCATATAGAGATTCTTTTCGTTGGAAATATGGATATAAAAAAGTAAAACCAACCTACCAAATTAGCCCACGAATTGGTATTGCATATCCAATAACAGATAAAGGGGTCATTCATGTCTCCTATGGTCATTTTTTCCAAGTCCCTAATTTTAGCCTTCTTTATGAAAATCCAGAATTTGAAATAACAGATAATAATAATGGTGGTATTCTTGGCAATGGAGCATTAAAGCCTGAGAAAACTGTTATGTATGAAATCGGTTTTAAGCAAGAGATAGCATATCGAACAGCTATAGATCTTACTATTTTTTATAGAGATACAAGAGATTGGGTAGGTATATCCACAACAATAAAAAAGTACCCTGTAGGAAATTATAGAAAATATGAAAATAAGGACTATGCAAACACAAGAGGATTTACTTTAATACTTGACCGTCAATTTATTAATGGATTTGGAGGTGGCATTGACTATACTTGGATGGTTGCAGAGGGAACATATTCAAACCCTCAAGATGCATATTTTGATGCTCAAGATAATCAAGCGCCTCGATTGAATATGCTACCTCTTGATTGGGACCAGACTCACACGCTTAATTTTAGGACTACGTTTGGGAAAAAAGACTGGGTAATAAGCTCTATCGGGAAATTATGGTCTGGAAAACCTTATACACCAGAATTTAAAACGGGTGTTGTTTCTGGAGCAGGATCTTTTTCAGGGTTTGCTGATAATAGTGAGAGAAAGCCTAATACTTTCACTGTAGATCTTCGCGCATCTTACAAAGTTTCTTTCCTCGGTCTAAAATCAAACCTTTATTGCAATATTTATAATGTAATTGATATCCGAAATGAGTTTTCGGTTTGGAATGATACAGGAAGATCTGATTATACTCTTACTGCAAAAGATGTTCCTTTGATTGACTCGGGCAGAATCGGTCATCTCAATGAACATTTGCTCAAACCTGATTGGTATGGTGAGCCAAGAAGAATTAATATTGGGTTTGAACTTCAATTTTAAATGATAAATTATTTTTATATATTTTTATTTATGTTGAGTCTATTGACAGATGTCTATTCGTCAACTCCCAAGGGTAATTCCTTGGCACGTGCTAAAAATAACCATTCTGGTAATAAAGTTCGAACTACATTTTATAATTACGGGCTTATTGGTAGATGGACTAGTGAGCCTGAGGATATAGGTGGTGAGTGGCCAATTAATTCGGGTCATGAATATATAGGCGATGTTGGCCATATGGTTGGTTCTGAGTTTAAAGATCTTGAAAACAACGAGAAAAAAAGTGTTATAACTATAGATAACCCTAGGGGAAGTGAATTCAATTTAGATACACATTGGGGTTTTGAACCATTGTCTGGCTATAATAATCCAGATACAACACTGGTCGCGATGAGTCATATGGGGCCTTCAGAGGATCCAGATTCAAAAAATAATACATGGCCCAACCAGTGGCCTGATAAATTGGAAGACCCTCTTGATCCTGGATGGTCTGGATCTTGGAATGGATATTTCGGCAAAAATCAAAAAAACGCAGAACAAGAAAGTTTTTTTGTTATGGATGATGCACAAGATGCTGAATTTTTTTATTACCCTGATACCAATGATTTAGAAAGACGAGGAATGGGGCTTAGATGTACTCAAAGAGGACTGCAATGGAATCATATATTAGCAGAGGATGTTCTGTTTTGGTTGTACGATATAAAAAATATTAGCGACTATGATATTGAAAAGATGGTCTTTGGATATATTGTAGGAACTATTACAGGCGGTGATGGTGATAGTGGTGATGACTGGGCAAATTTTGAAAAAGAAGATGACATAGCTTATTCCTATGACAATGGTACTGATTTGGAGACTGGATTAGGAGGAATCGGTGCAAGTGGTTGGTCACCAGTCGGACTTGCAGGATATGCATTTCTTGAAAGCCCGGGAAACCCATATGATGGGATAGATAATGATGGAGATGGTTCCGAGGGTACCGGATTAACACTATCAGAAGCTGTTTTTTCAGCTAAAACTTATTCTTCTGGTGACACAGTTGTTGTCATAGATTATTCAACGTACGAAAGAATTTTAATCCCAATGCCTGAAAATGGTATTGTTATTCAAAAATCAAACAAAGAATATGTTTTTCCACCTAGTGTTCCGCTTGAAGAGATACCTAGAAATTTAATTGATGACAATTTAAATGGCCTTATTGATGAGAATAATGGAGCATCTGTTGAAATTGCACCAGGTGTGTTCGAAGATTTATATCTCTACTTCGACCCACTTTCTGGTGAAGGTTTAAAATATATCGACTACTTTAGTGGCATAGGGTTATCCAACTTTTTAATTGATGAAAGTAGAGAAGATGGTATAGATAATGATGGAGATTGGGATATTGCAACCGATGATGTTGGCATTGATGGCATGCCTGGGAGTAATGATCTTGGTGAAGGAGATGGCCTTCCAACATCCGGTATGGGTACTGAACTTCCTGGAGAACCTAATATTGATAAAACAGATGTTGATGAATCTGACCAAATAGGACTATCTAGTTTTTATTATTTTAATTTTGGTGTTGGCCCTCAAATGAATGATGATAACAGATTATGGGAAGAAATGCTTCCTGGGTATTTTAATAATGCTGTTTCCAATACAGATGCTGATTTTCTATTTAGTTCTGGCTACTTCCCTTTAAAAAAAGATCTCACTGAACGATTTTCTATTTCCCTATTATTTGGTGATAATTTGCCCGATTTAGTCAGAAATAAGCAAACGGTTCAAACAATTTATAATCAGAACTATAATTTTGCAAAAGCACCTGATTTACCGACAATTAAAGCATATGCTGGGGATGGATTTGTTACAATTTATTGGGATGATGTCGCTGAATTTTCAGTTGATAGAATTACCGGAGAAGATTTTGAGGGCTATAAAATTTATAAAGCAACCAACACCCAATTTAGTGATGCAGGCGTTGTCACAGATGCCTTCGGAACCGCAAAGTTTAATATTCCGGTAAAGCAATATGATCAAATAAATGAATATGAAGATTTTTTCCCGGGACATGTAGATGGTATTCAATTTTATCTTGGAAACAATAATGGGCTAGTGCATTCATGGACAGATACAAATGTTATTAATGGTCATCGATACTTTTATGCAGTTACCGCTTATGATCATGGATCCATTGAAAAAGAAATCCTTCCTGCTGAAACCTCTAAATTTGTCACACTTGATCGAGGGGGAAACGTTATCACAGCCAAAAATGTAGCAACGGTTGTTCCCGATGCACCATCCCTTGGTTATCAACCTGCGCCATTAGAAAAAGTAGTCTACCCTATAACTGTACCAGTCGGTACAGGCTCAATTAAAGTTCAAACTCTTGATCCATCTAAAATAAAAGATGAAAATACTTACAGAATTTATTTTAAAGATACAAAAATGAATCGGATTGATGATGATCATGACTGGTTGATAGACATTCATGATGTTGGTATAGATGGTTGCCCTGATTTATACGAAAATGGATATGGTGGTTGTAACGACATCGCTAATTATATCACTGAAGATTTAAATCAAGATAATTGGAATGATTGTGGATTAGATGCTACCTGTAACGAAAATGAACCGGGATATGATCCTCTAGAGAACCCGGACCCCAATAATGATGACTATGATTATAATCTTAATCCGAAAGGAACTGAAAATAACAATGTATTTGATTTAGGAGAAAAAACTGAGGCGAATGGTGTCCCTGATAATGGTGAGCCGAATATAGATAGTCGTGATTTAGATGAAGCAGTCCCGGTAACAACTGATTTTATGGTTGTTAATGTCACAAATGAAGCAGAATTAGATACAGTGATATCTTGGAATAGTAATTTGGAGGGCGATTTAGGGCAGTTTGATGGTATGGTTTTGGAGATCCAAAATCAGAGCAACATACGATTAGATGAGGATTTATCTCATTTCTACCCAAAGAATGACCTAGACTATTCATTTACGGTAAGTCCTTTTAGCTTTGGGGGTATAGCTACAAAGGGTATTCCATTTCCGAGAAATTATGGTTTTATTTTTGCAGATTCTGCCGTCTTTGAAACAGCTTCTGTAATAGTCAAAAGAGAAAATGGCCAAAATCTTACAATTGATTCATCAAAAGCTAATTTCCGGTTAATCGATTTAGATAATCCTTCAGAGGAAATTGACATTGCCTTGATTGATAGAACTAAAACGTATTATAGTTTATCAACTGGCTTACCTGATTCCATTCCAATTGATTCATTGATAAATAATAAGTTTTATTTAAATCCAAATGATTTTGATCATTATAATATTATTGATACTGTACTTGGCACTTGGTCAGAGTTTGGTTTTACGATATCAAATTTTGGAAGTGAATATGCTCTTAAATTAGAACTCGCAAAAACCGGACATTTCTCTTATTCAGACAGAATAATAATTTTAGAGGATGCTGGCGATACATCTATGGTTACATGGAATATTACACCAGGACATGATAATATTCCTGGCCAGAACCTCCCTTCTTACGGGGACACACTATCATTATTTATGACAAAACCATTCTCAAGTGCTGATATTTATGAGTTTATTTCTCAGGGTCCATCTTTAACAGCAGAAAATATAAATATTTTAACAAACAATATAAAAGTTGTTCCAAACCCATATATTGTTGCAGCCAGTTGGGAAGGACAAAACCCCTATGCTGATGGTAGAGGATCCAGATCTATTCATTTCAATCATCTTCCGCCTGAATGTAAAATTCAAATTTTCACACTTTCTGGAGAGTTAGTTAATACTTTATTACATAATACCACTATTGATGATGGATCCTATGAATGGAATATGTTAACAAAAGATAACCTTGATATTGCTTATGGATTATATTTTTTCCATGTCGAATCTATGAATAAAGATAACGCACCATTTAAACCTCACCTCGGAAAATTTGCAGTAATAAAATGAAAATTTATTACAAAATTTTTGTCTTTTTACTTTTTTCAATTGGGATAACTTTTTCTCAAACTGTAACAAAAACAGGGACTACAGCAGGGCAATTTTTAAAAATTGGTGTTGGAGCAAGAGCACTAGCTATGGGTAGCGCATTTTCTTCTGTCTCAGGCGATGCTGCTTCTTTGTATTGGAACCCAGCTGGATTATCTAGACTGAAAAAGAATGAGATAATATTAGATCACCAAGATTGGGTATTGGATGTTGACCTTGATTTTGTTGGTGCCTCTTTTCGAACTCCATTTGGAACTATTGGAGCGGCGGTAAGTGCGATGCATATGGGTGAAATGGAAGTAACTACTACTCACAATCCAGAAGGAACTGGAGAAAAGTTTAGTATTGGATCTATGATGGGGCAGCTAACATTTTCAAAGTTATTAACAGATAGGTTTTCTTTTGGAATTTCTACTAAATATATTCAAGAAACTATCTATAATTCTAAAGCGACGGGCCTAGCAATTGATCTTGGAACTCTATATCATACCCAAATTGATGGACTTAATATGGGAATGAGTATTTCTAATTATGGTACTAAAATGAAAATGGAAGGCCGAGATTTATTACTCCAAACAGAAATAGATCCGAGTTTAGAATCCGACCCCACCAACATAAATGCAAACTTTCAAACGGACCAATTTGAACTCCCCTTAATCTTTAGATTTGGATTATCTTATACTAAATTATTACCGAGGGGATTTGATCTTTTAATTGCAGCCGATGCTCTACATCCAAATGATAATTCAGAGAGCATTAACTTAGGGTCTGAGTTAGCCTACAAAGATTTTTTATTTGTTCGATCTGGAGTTGCTAACCTTTTTCAAAAAGATCGTATATCCAAAGAATCATTAGGATTTGGTATCAAACTAAGGATAGCTAATGCACTTTATCTTATCGACTATAGTTATCAAGATATGGGGCCACTTGGAAACCCTAAAAAAGTGACCCTGACCACACTTTTTTAATTTTGTGAAATTGTTTAGTATTTAAATCAACTTTTATTATATATTATGGACAATCGTTATCACATTAATGCCTTTAATATAGTTTAAAGACATACTTTAGTTAATAATTAATAAGAGTGATTACAAAATCATACATCTAAAGGAGCAACAGATAGAATGAAAGATCTTAAATTTTTTAGACATATCCTGAGTGCCGTTCTTTTCACCTATTCAATTTATGGTGCAAATGTGACGTTTAATGTGGATATGCAGTTTGAAACAGTTGAAAATGGTGTTTGGATTGCAGGTGGAGATGCCGGTAACCCTGGTCATGAAATGCTAGATAGTGATTCAGATGGAATATATTCTGTAACACTTGAGCTTGCTAATAACGCAGGCTATGGGTATAAATTTGTAAACGGCCCCATCGATGCTGGTTGGCAAGGTGCTTGGGAAGTCGTTCCTCCAGCTTGTAGTTTCGGTGATTTTGATGATCGAAGAGTTGAAGTAGGCGAGACAGACATGAATTTAGCTGCTGTTGTATTTGGAGATTGTTCTCCAAACGGCCAAACAACTGTCGTCTTCCAAGTAGATATGCAATATGAAATACTTACCAATGGCGTATGGATTGCGGGTGGTAATGCTGGAAACCCTGGTTATGAAATGCATCCTATATCTGAAGGTAGTACTATTTTTGCTAGAACAATCAGTATTCCTGAAAATACTGCATATGGATATAAATTTGTAAACGGCCCCATCGATGGTGGATGGCAAGGCGGCTGGGAAGAAGTACCTGCAGCATGTGGTTTCGGTGAATTCCTAGATCGTTCCGTTGATGTAGGAACGGAAGATACTACCCTTCCTGCTATCGTGTTTGGAACATGTGATGAAGCTGTCACAGAAGTTGATGTTACATTTCATGTAGATATGCAATTTGAAACTGTTACCAATGGTGTATGGCTTGCCGGTGGAAATGCTGGAAATCCTGGTTATGAAATGTTAGACGCAGATGGTGATAATATTTATTCGCATACTCTTACCTTAGGAGTGAATACGGATTTTGCGTACAAATTTGTAAATGGACCGATCGACGCTGGATGGCAAGGTGCATGGGAAGAAGTACCGGCTGCTTGTAGTTTCGGTGAGTATGCAGATCGTCAAGTATCAGTCGGTATCGCACCTATGGACTTACTACCTGTTGTTTTTGGTGATTGCACACCAGCAAATGTTGCTTTAGTAACCTTCCAAGTTGATATGCAAAATGAGATTCTTCTTGATGGTACTGTATGGCTAGCTGGTGGTAATGCTGGAAATCCTGGTTATCAAATGATGAATGAAGGCGGTGGTAGTATATATTCATATACTCTTATGATTTCACACAATGTTCCCTTCGGTTACAAGTTTGTTAATGGCCCCATTGATGTAAGTTGGAATGGTGCATGGGAAGAAGTACCAGAAGAATGTGCTTTTGGCGACTTTGCAGACCGTCAAGTTACCGTCCTTGAAGCAGATATTTTACTACCTCCTGTTGCTTTTGGGTCTTGTGATCCAATCCCAGTTAATACAGCAAATGTTATGTTTCAAGCCGACATGAGTGAACTTTTAGCTCAAGGTTGGGATGGAACAATTCATACTCTAGAATTAAGAGGTGGAGTGAACGGTTGGTCTCCTGGAGATGTCTTTTTAGAGGACCTTAACGATCCAAATCTATATACTTTTACTAAGTCGGTTAATGCTCCTGTAGGCTCTGAGCACTTTTGGAAATTCAAAGCAAACCCTGATGAATCATTTACTAACAGTGGATGGGAAATGGGTATGGACCATCATTTTATTTTCACCGGTGAAGATATGATGATAGAACCGATGCAACCAAATATTTTTCCAGTAGGACCTTTAGCAAATGATGTAACTATAGAAGTCCATGCTACATGGATGGATGGAACGTTAAATGCTAATAACAATGAACCTTTCCCTCAAGCTCCTGATACTATTGTAGTTAATGGATCTTTTAATAATGGGTGGTTTACATGGGGTAATTGTATGGGGGCAGACTGCGCAGAAAAAGTCTCTCCTGATGCTCCAAGGTTAACAGATACTGACGGTGATGGTGTATATACTGGAATCATAACCCTTGCTGCAGGGCATGGTAATGCATTTCCATATAAACTTGGTGCTTATTATCCAGGAGTTGAATCAGTTCCGGGTGAAAACGGAGCAATGGATAATGAAGCTGGCTTTGGAGGAGATAAATTTCTTTTTATCCCAACAAATACTTCAGAAAATATTGTTCTAGAGACTGTTTTTGGAAGTAATAATCCAGCAAACCCTTTCCTACCTGTTCAAGTAACTTTCCATTTAGATATGAGAGATCATGAAGTGTCTGAAAATGGTGTTCATGTTGCCGGAACAATTAATGGATGGAGTCCAAACGCGACTGAGTTGCTTGACGAAGATGGTGACGGAATTTATGTTGCACATGCAGAAGCAAACCCAGGAGAAACTATCAATTACAAGTTTTTAAATGGTGATTCATGGGGAACAGATGAAAGTGTTCCAGATCCTTCTTGTGGTGGTGCTGGTGGATATGGTTCTGATAGATTTTATGTTGTACCTCAAGGAGATTCTGATATTCCTTTAGTATGTTTTGGTGAATGTATAACATGTGTTGAGTCTTACGTAACATTTCATGTAGATATGTCTGAGGTAGAAACTATTTCTGATGATGGTGTCTTTGTTGGTGGTGGGGTTTTCTACCCTGACTTTCATATGATGGAAGAAGTTGAAGAAGGCCTTTATGCGTTGAAGACTGTTCTTCCTGAAGGAAATCATCTTTATAAATTTAATAATGGTGGAACAGATGCTACATATGAAGATGCTGGTGCTTTAGCGGCTGGAGGCTGTGGAGTTGGTGACTATAATGATCGCGAAATTGTGGTTGGAGATGCAGATATGATGACAGAGCCATACTGCTACAGTTCATGTTACACATGTGGCGGAGATCCATCTGAAGCAACTGTCACTTTCCAAGCTGATATGACTGCTCTCATAGCAATGGGATGGGATGCTAGTGTCCATTCAATGGAATTACGTGGCTCTATGAATGGCTGGGCCGGTGGCGATGTCTTTTTAGAAGATCTTACAGACCCAAATCTGTACTCTTTTACAAAAACATTTATGGCTGTTCCTGGTAGTATGCAAGAATGGAAATTCAAAGCAAATCCCGATGAGAACTTCACAAATAATGGTTGGGAAACCGCTGACAATCGTATGTTTGAATTTACAGGTGAAGATATGACACTAGATGTTGCAGAACCTGTAACGATGATATTAGGCGAATTAGCAAATGACGTTACTGTTGACATCCAAGTAATGTGGAGAGACGGTACCTATAATGTCAATACGGGTGAACCGTTTGCTCAGGCACCTGATACACTAGTAATGAATGGTTCATTCCTTGGTGGATGGTATACATGGGGTAACTGTATGGGTGCAGATTGTGCAGACCCAGTCTCCCCGGATGTACCTAGATTGACAGATGAAGACGGAGATGGTATTTATGTTGGTTCGTTAGATTTACCCGCAGGTCATGGGAATATCGTAACGTACAAACTAGGAGCGTATTATCCTGGAATTGAGTCTACAGGTGGTGATAATGGAGCAATGGACAATGAGGCTGGCTTCGGAGCTGATAAAAACTTTGTTATCAATTCTAGTGCTAATGGAACAGTTACCTTAGAAACAGTCTTTGGTGATAATAATCCAATGAATGATGAATTATCAACAGATGATAATTTTACATTCATGCCAAAAGAGTTTGCGTTACTAGGTAATTATCCAAACCCATTTAATCCAGTTACAACCTTACAATTTGACTTAGATTATTTATCAAATGTAAAAGTGACTATTTTTAATATCAGAGGTAATGAAGTTGTTACACTTCAAGAAGGTGAATTAGAGCAAGGAAGACATTCTTTACAATGGAATGCTTCTAATGCATCTGGTCAGAAAGTACCTTCAGGACTGTATCTATACAGAGTTTCTTCCGATAGTAGAACTCTAACTGGTAAAATGCTATTATTAAAATAGTATTAAAGATCTAAACACTAAAAAAGGGGAGCTTGCTCCCCTTTTTTTTTGCATTATTTAAAAGTAAAATTATTCATGGTTAAAGGAGTGAAATTTTATTTAATTATTCTTACAATTTTATACAATAGTTGTGAGAAGAAAATAAGTCCAGACGTATTGGCAGTAGTAGGATCGACTCAAGTAACCTCGCATGAGTTTATAAAATCATATTCAAATAAATTAATTCAATCTAAAATTCAAGATTCTAATTTTGAACGTAGCCGAGTCTTAAATGAATTAATCCGGACAAAACTTTTTGCTGAGGGTGCCCGGAAAAATAATCTTAACATTGATTCAATTGGACGAAGTATGGTTCAATTTGAAGAAGATATTGCTTTGAGAGAGCAACTCTATAAAAAAGTCATCCAATCTATTATGATTGAGATACCAGACTCGGTAATTAGAATACATTATAAATGGAAACATACTGAAGTATATCTAAGCCATTTATTTCATCATGATAAAGCAATATTGGATACAATTATCCCTTATCTAAAAAAGGATACCTCTCAATTCAAAAATTATTCTCAAATATTGTTTAAAGATGAAAGGTTAAAAGAATCTGGTGGGAATTTGGGCTGGATTCATTATAATGATTTAGATCCTAATTTAGAGCAAATTGCGTTTTCAATGCCTTTTGATGAACCAATGGGACCTTTCAGATCTAGTTATGGATGGCATATTCTTTTTAAGAAAGATATTCGTGAACAAATACTTCTTGATGAAAACCATTACCAAAACAATAAGAAAAGATTAAAACAAGCTATATTGAAGAAAAAAAAACAAATTAAGGCAAACGACTATATAAATGATTTAATGGCTAATAATGTTGTAATCAATGATTCTATCACTTTTAGAATTTTAGAAAAGATAAATAATATTGTTTTTGATAAAAATAGACTTGAGCTTAAAAAGGATATCGAGTCTTCAATAAATATAGCAACTAAGATTTTGGAACTAAAATTGAATATAAATACCATTCTTGCAACCTTTCCAGGTGGAAATTTTACAGTTGATGATTTATTAAATAATTTAAGAAGCTCTAAACCCGAATTATTTTTAAAAAACCCAGTACAGCAATTTTATAAATCTTTACGAGATAAAATGTTAACGGAAGAAGCTAGATCTAGAGAGCTTCAACAGCATCAAACTGTACAATATAAAATTCAATCAAAGAAGGATGAGTATCTTGCTCGAGAATATTTATTATATCGCTCCAAGAATAAAAGAACTGCTCATCTATCAAAAGAAGAAGTTCAAACATTAATTAAGGAATTAAAATCTGAAATCTCCATCAAAGTTTATGAGGAAAATCTCAATAGTCTATTTAAAACACTGTAATATTATTTTTTTGTAAACCTAATAGCCTGTCCTCCTCCCTCTGGAAGAACAATTTCATGGGAGTCTTTATTTGTAAATAGGAGAGTCTCTATTTCAATTTCCTCCGGGCTATTTAGCCATCCTCCATTTTGCACATCTTTATATATGGTACCATTATATTCTTCTCCATCTTCAAGGAAAGATAAATTAATATTAAGTACTCTCGAATCTTCATTGGTTATACTTCCAAGAAACCAATCATCACTATTTATATCTTTTCTTACTGTTGTAATATATTTTCCAATTTCACCATTCAGAACGATTGTCTCCTCCCAGTCTGTAGGTACATCAAGAATAAATTGAAATGCAGGGTGTCCTTCATAATTACTTGGCAAATCTGCGGCCATTTGAACTGGTGCATATATAATAACATAAAGGGCGAGTTCTTTTGAGATCGTACTTGGAATATGATGGTTCTTATTAATCGTTCTATCACTTTGACTATTGTATCGGTAATCCTTCAAATTGAATATTCCTGGAGTGTAATCCATTGGGCTGCTCAGTAATCGTGTAAAAGGTAATATTGTGGTATGATTCGGTTTATTATGAGCATCTATCGGCATAAACCCATTGAATTCTTGACCTCGTGCACCTTCTCTTGATATCATATTAGGGAATGTTCTTCGTAAACCGGTATCTTTGATTGGTTCATGAACAACTATAGAAACTTCATATTTAGCAGCCGTTTCTAAAACTTTTCTAAAATGTTCTACCATATATTGTCCATGATGCCATTCCATGTGCAAATCACCATTTTGATCGACTCTTTTTATGTTTTTACTTCCATCATTGACATATCCTGTTTTTACAACTCTTATACCCATTCTTTGACAGTAAGCAAATGCCTCTTCTAATTGGCTTTCATAATTTTTTATTTGTGTACCTGTTTCATGATGACCAACTATTCTAATACCTTTCTCAGCTGCATATTTTGCAATCTCTTTATCATTGAACTCAGGATGTGGTGTAGAAAACTCAAATTTTTCTCCATCACCAGTACAACACCAATCTTCATCCCAACCAAGATTCCATCCTTCAACTAAAACACCCTCAAATCCATATTTTGATCCAAAATCAATGTACTCTTTGACTCGTTTAGTTTTTGCTCCATGGTGTTGTCCTGAGCCCCAGGAAGATTGATTTGTACCTATCATCTCCCACCATAGACCAATATATTTTCCAGGATTTATCCAACTAACATCCTCTATTTTGTTTGGTTCATTTAAATTTAATGTCATTGTAGACATAGCAATTTCTGAGGGGTTATTTCCAACAATAACGGTTCTCCAAGGAGATTTAAAAGGTGCCTTGGTACGAACTTTTACTCCATCTGACCAAGGAATTAAGTCACATTCTAAATATTTAGTGCCAGTTGACTTTAATGTCATACTAGAATATTCTGTTAGGTTTGCTTCATGAATGGCAATCGTAATTCCATCTTTTCTTTGTGTTGTAAATGGAGTTTGTACGGCCTCTGGCCCCAGTCTATCTCCAGATAGATTTTCTACTAATTCAGAGAATTTATCTCTGCTTATTTCACTGATAAGTGTATTCGCATATAAAAATTCATATCTTCTGTAGGCATAAGCAGGTATCCACCACGATGGTGAATCTTCAGAAAAATTAAATTCTGTCATTTCATCCAAAATATTAAATGATTCTATTTCAGGTTGATTTTCAATTTGATATCTGAACCCAAGTCCGTCATCAAATAATTTGAAGTGCACTATCATATCCAGTGATGTTTTAGAATTTTCAAGATAAACAGATAGTTGATTGTAATTATCTTCTACTACTTTTTGTTCACCCCAAACCTGCGTCCATTTAGAATTAGAACTACTGAATTGAGTATCTTTAATTATTAGATTATCAAAAAAATCAAATTTATCAGTTTTCAATCCTAAAACTGATTTATCAAAAATATTTTTACTATCTTTTTTTAATGAATATGAAAGAATTCCATTATCTAACTCAATATCTAATACTAAAGATTTATCTGGGGATTCTAATCGATTTAGATCATTTACTCCACAGGAAGAGACATAAAAGCCCATTAATATAATCGGAATAATCACTTTAATTTTCATTGTTTGCTCCTAAAAGAAATATTAATGATAAAATTTATAACTCTTGTCATGAAAAACCTTCTAAATAATTGTTATTTAAGGCAGGATTGTACGAATCAGATTATCTGAGGCTATTGATCCAAAGACACCAAAGCCTCCTTGTAAACCAATAGATCTCCCTTTTGTTGTATTTGGTACTGTAATATTTGTATAGTCTTCAGATGATCCTCTTATAAAATAATTATAATAATTTTTATCCATCGCCATCAGCTTAATTAAAGCTGATTGAGAAGGTATATTTTGTGAGTGCTCGTCACAAAACATAGGATATACAGTGTGGATATTTTGTGATAATTCAACAACACTGTATTTATAACCCCAACACCATTTTTCTAAGGTTGTAAAATAATTGAAATCCTGCTCGATTAATATTTGTTCAATTAATAGACCATACTCGACATTAGAGTTTTGCCAAGACACTTCATATTCATTTAAAAAAGAGAGTGTGTCTTGAACTAAAGATTTATTTATAACTGGATAATCAGGTGTAATTAAACTTCCAGTAACTAAATCATATCCTTGAGCGTTAATTGATAGTTTGTACTCCATATTAGGTAATGGAACAAACTGTTCAGTAGTATCTTTGTAAATATTTACCCTTGTTGAAAAGATTGTATCAATTTCCAAGGTATCAATAATAGTAAAAATAGTTCCTCCAAATTCAAAGTACGATGTATCAAATAATGTTGTATCAAAGTTAAGATATTCAAACTCTACAAATGAAAAATTTGAACTATTACCCTGCTCGTCTGTTATAATTACTTCAGCATTATCAATCAAAGCAGCAGGGACAAAAATTGAATCCACAATCCAGAATCCCCCTTCTTCATTCTCAGATTCATACGATTCATATCCAAGCGTATCAACTCTTACAAAAATTTGAGATTTCTCATCTAGGTTTGTTGTCCTATAAACACCTACAAAGCTTTCAGATGCGCTCGTTGTTTGATCTAAATCAATAATTCCAATCACGTTTAATATATGATCATAATTAGAATCTATATCCTCCCAACTAGAGTTGGTGCATCCAAGCGGAAAGAAAAAAATAAGAAAATAGAGTCCAGTTATTATCTTAAAAAACAATTTTTACTCCCAAAGTAATGATTAATGGAAACATCGACACTGCTCTTCTTTGAACTCCTAATTGATCTCCTGACACAAAATCTCTATCAATACGATATTGATATGTTAAAATATTAAAGTGCCTTGTGAGATTCATTATTTGTATATTTGTATCATATTCAACTCCAAACAAGTTTCCACCTTTTCTTGTAATTCCCATATCTAATCTAAAGTAATCATCATACCTTGCTGAGTTTTTTTGCCCAACCAAATATTTATCATATGGGAACCATTGCGATTCATTAGCAATGGATTGATTCCATTCTGTTACTCGTCCAATGATTTCTGTATACGGGTTCCCACTCATTTGAGTAATGGATGAACTAAGTTGAAGGTTTTCTGTAAGCATAAAATTCCCTACAATATTAAGAGTATGCGTCCTATCGAAACCAGGATAGTGTTCGCCACTTATTTCATTGTCGTATTTAGTTTTAGAATATGTATATCCTACCCAACCATTCAGCCTACCACTGGATTTTTTAATTAGAAGTTCAATCCCTTGTGAAATTCCCTCCGTATCCCAAAATTCATTAATTGATTCCACACTGTCGAGTCCATTCTCATCATTATCCTCAGTATCTAAAGCACTTTCTTTTAATGTTAGAAGGTTATCAAAAGTTTTATTATATGCTTCTATTCTTAAAAAAATATTTTTATTTGTTAAATATTCAAATCCACCAATCAAGTGCTGAGAAACACTCGCTTTTTTATCCTTTGGAATCCCTAACCAGAGCTCAACAATCCTCAAGTTTTCATCCTGGTTTGTAGCGGTTGTAAGAAATTGATGGTAAACACCCCAATTAAATTTGAAAGCCATGTTATCAGAAAAACCGTATTTAATACCTAATCTAGGATCAACATAGATTTTATTGTGAAGGCTATACTTCGTAGTTCTTATCCCACTTTGAATATTAAATTTCTTTGAAACCTTCCATTTATCTTGTAAAAAAAGTGATGTCTCTCTTGTTTTATTCTTTAGGCTTAGGGGATTAAACACTAATGAGGTGTCTTGATCTGTGAAATCAAAATTGATTCCTAAATCAAAATTTATATTTCGATTTTGAAATCCACCACTTATCTCATGATCTTCGTTAGCTTTCCATATAATTTCAGTTTCAATGGTATTATCAGATATTATATCAAATATATTATATCCAATGTCTTGAAAATATTTAGAAGTGGAATCCGGATAATCATAGGTTGTACTATCCATAATTGATATATCAAAATCAAACCTATACCTACTATTTGAAAAGAAGGTTTTTGCTACCACAGTCGGAGAATAAATCCATCTCCATGTTAAACCATTCGTTTTATTTCCCCATGGCCATTCAATTCCAAATTTATTTTCATTTGTAATGGTTGTATTACCAGACTGATTTTGAGTGTCTTCTGAGTAAGAAAATCTCACGACATCATCTCCATAGAATCGAGAATAAGTCAGTCGGTGAAAAGGATTTAAATCAAGGTTAATTTTAATTTGATAATCATAAAATGAATATGGAAAATAATAATATTGGTCAGTACCATCTGATTTTTTTGATCCATTTGGGATTTTTAATTTATCTATTAATTGATCGAGCCATGTACGTCTTCCTGAAATCATCCATGAACCTTTTAATCCTTTAAATGTTGGGATAGGACCCTCTAAGAGTCCTTTTGTAGAAATAAAAGATATATCAGCTGAACCTCTTACTTCTTGTATGTTACCTTCACGGTTTACAACATTTAAAATCGCTCCCATTCGCCCACCATATTTAGCAGGAAATCCACCTGCGTGGAAATCAGCTTCTTTAATAGCATCGGTATTAAATGTTGAAAATATTCCGAAAAGGTGAAATGGATTATAAATTGCAATTCCATCGAGCATTATTAGATTTTGGTCTGGTGTGCTTCCTCGAACATATAATGCACTAGATAAATCACTGGAGGTTTGAACTCCTGGTAGCATTTGAAGCGTTCGGAAGACATCTGGTTCGATAAATGCAGGTGCCGCATTAATCTCTCTTAAATCTAATGAAATTTGACTACTCTCTATTGTTCTTTCAAATTTTTGCCGTTCAGCGGTCACTACAACTTCCGAACCTTCTATTACTTTATTATCTAAGATAATTTCAAGTCTTAATGAGGAATTTTCTTCAATTATAATATCTTTTTGAAAAATAGAATATCCAATCATAGAGGCATTTAGTTTATAATTCCCTGGAGTAATATTTGGGATGACAAAGTATCCATCTTGGTTAGTTGCTGTACCCAAAGAATTATCACTCAAAAATACATTGGCATAGGAGATCGGCTCTCCAGTATCTTTTTCTCTAACAAAGCCACTAATAGATGTATTTTCACCAAAGACAAAAATGGATATAAAAAAAACGATTATTTTAAAGAGAATTTTCATGCTATAAATAAATATACATAAAAAATTTTACGGAGACAATCATGTTGAAAATTTACATAGATCTCTCAAAAAACATCTGAGAGACCTATGCTTTCTTCATTTTTTAACTTGGAGGTTTAGATTATGAAGATATATTTAATGAATTGTAAATAAGAAAACGACAATAATATATCTTCCACTCATAAAAAATTTTAGTTTTTAACATATGTTAATTAAATGTTCTAAATGCTATTATTTATACTTTAAATAGATGACAAATTATTTTTTAAGTTCTCTGCTTATTACTCTCAAAAGAGATTTTTCATGATCAACGGGTAGATCACCCGCTAATTGCCAAAACATGACACCAGGAAGGCTTAACTTCTTCGCCTTGGCTACTTTTTCAGTGGAGGTGATAGTTCCATTGAATCCGTATTTTTTTTCTTTTAAATCGTTCTTTTTAAATAATATAAAATCGGTCGTTCCTGATAGATTGGGATTCATCTTCATAATCTCTTTATAAAACAGCCACTCTTCCCCCCACCCTCCGCGTGCATAGAATGGAATTCCAATTACAATTTTTGATAGTGGTATTCCAAAATTTGTCCAATAATTAACAGAACCATCTTTCCCAAAAACTGATTCAAACGTAGAATGTTTTGATCCCAAATCATTATCATAATTCATCAAAGACACCCAATCTAAATAATTCCACCAACCATTTTGGGGGAAGTGAGAAATTTGTTTTTCAGCAGAATACCATATACTATTTAAATTTAAAACAGCAGCCGAAAATGTCTTGTTTCCTTTTCCAAATTCAGCATCCAACGCTTCACGAAACTCTTTAATAAATGTTAGATAGTAATCCGTAACGGTATTATTTATACTCTTCATTTCATTTTTATCATCAACCCAAGAAGGTTCCCAATCACAATCAAACCCATCTAAATTATGTTTTTTGATAAAGATTATTATATTTTTAATGAGATTTTGACGATTAGTTTTATTCCCCATGAGACTCGAGGTCACCTTAAACTCACCACCGCCAAAAGAGATAATCGCTTTAACACCATTATTCTGAGCGGCGGTAACCACTTCATCTAGATTCTCCCATCCAGAAGTCATCGCTATATCACCTTTAGTATTCGTTGCACGCAAAAAAGAGATTAAAATATGTGTTATTTTTTCAAATTGAGCATTAGAGGGTTTATATCCATCAATTAAATAACCCATGAGAAGAGAATTTGGATCAATTTTCTTTGTTTGATAATCACCAGTAGTAGCCACAAATGTAGAAGGTTTTTCTAATCGGCCTTCGCAACTATACATTAAACATAGGAGAATAATTAAAAAGTGTCGTTTCATTTTTTACTTATTTTAAAAAACTAAATTGAAATAAAAGAGCTATCAACTCTGAAAGCAGTATAATTCTAAATAAATTTCTCCATTTGAAAAAGATGTAATTAAATTGTTTATTTAAAAAACAACAATGATGAACAT
>Ga0206682_10000995_pt1 | contig 28697 bp, 35 predicted proteins | sample M240m12015metaG_FD_155444 | JGI IMG/M metagenome (GOLD analysis project Ga0206682, IMG submission 155444) | Ammonia-oxidizing marine archaeal communities from Monterey Bay, California, United States - M2 40m 12015 | ecosystem: Environmental > Aquatic > Marine > Intertidal zone | place: USA...
GTTCCAGCGTAGAGTTTAGCACCGTTATACGCCAACATTAACATGACCATTGCGCTGCTTTTTTCCCCACCAAATCCAGCCAAGCCATCGATGCGCTCATTAATTGACTGTTGAAACATTTCGTTGGTGTATCGTTGTTTCAGTTGGTGCTGGGTGCTACGTTTCATTTTTGCTCTACATAAATTCACCAACGTTGCAACAAACTCTTCGAATATACCTACTAGATTACTATCGTAGTTCGATGCAAAATGTGAATCGTTTTCAATTTTTACGGCAATATACTTGCCAGGTTGTTCCAAATATTGTCTTTCGTCATCAGTGCCAACTAGTTGCTTACCTTCGTGGTACTCTTTAAATGCTTTGATTTGTTTTACGGATCGTAAGTCAAATGTAGCGCTCTGAAAGGCCTCTTCCAACATTTGAGGGTCGATGGTATTCCAATCACATTCATCAATTTGTTGAAATTCTTCTTCAGATGTCAACACGTAACCTAGTTGTTCCAAGTACTTATGTTTTCCTAAGGCTTCTGCCAATTTTGTTGCGTATACTCTTGCTTGATCATTTATTTTATTATTTGCATCTAAGTTGCGCGCATATTGTATCATATGATTAAGGCATGCGCCGCAAAATGCTGTATGAGTGTCCATTTTCCAGCATTGTAGTACTTGCTCACGCTGAAAATACTCTTGATTAATTTTCTCGTTATATATAGTGTGGCGTTTTGATAGTAGCGAGATACCTAACTCTTCATTACAATTGTCACACTCCGAGTTTGCACAACACAATGCTCTGTCTAAAAAAAGTTGACCGTCCAACTTCGTACACACGTTGGCCGCAAATTGCATATGGCAACTAGTGCAAGAGCCATGGGTGTCACACTCCATAAGAAGGCTAGACGGCCCAAGAGTATAATTGTTTTCGTTGTACGAACCGTTTTTGTTTTGAAGTTTTTTACTACTAAAAAAATCTTGGTAGTAATTGTATGCCTCTTGATTCTTTTCGATATCATTCATCTTGCTTGAAAACAAATACTCTAAGGAAGTAAATTCTTGCATATTTATTTGTTTATTTGCTTACGGTTTGTTTCTTGTAGTTTTTAATTTGTAGTTTTGTGTTTGTAGTTGTTTTGTGTTTGTATGAGTAAAAGCGACGTGTTACACTTGGTTTGCTGAATATTGGCGCAACAATGTTAGAAATACCTGGTTAACCACTTTATATCTATAGGGATACGTATCTTTTTATTATATTGAAGTTACTTTTTATACTACTAAGTATACATTATGTCCTATCAATAAAAACATTTGGGCAAAGTACAAATTCAGAAGAGTTAAAAGTAGGGTTGAATTTTAGGAGGTCATATAAACTACGAAAATACTTCTATTTTTTTTTTTTTATAAACAACTACTTTTAACATAAAAGAATGTTCGCTTTTTTTCGCAAATAACTGGGTATAAAAAAAGGACATTTTTTGCATGATTTTTTAACTATCTGTTTCCATATTAAAAAATAGGCTCAAATTTATTTTTTGTATATTTTATAACATTATTACTATTGACCATTTTTAATGTTTTGGTGTCAGCAATGCTGATGAGCCTTTATGTCAATGCTATTACCATAGTAAATGTCGTGGGTATATATTTTATAGCATATTACTATTGACCATTTTTAATGTTTTGGTGGGTGCATAGTAAATTTATACTAACTTATTCTTAACCATTAATTTTATACCATATGACTATTGACCATTTTTAATGTTTTGGTGGTGGTAGTTGTCAATTTATAATGTCTTACTATATAAATAAAACAACAGAGGCATTTGTAGCGCGGATAAAAAGTGAAAAAAAATTCGAAACAAATCGCATTTTTCATTTATATATAAATTTATATAAATTGAATGGTTAAGAATAAGTTAGTATAAATTTACTATGGTAATAGCATTGGCATAAAGGTAAAACGGTTTCGACAAATTGGCCCAAGACATTATTGGCATATTTTCGGCTTATGATCATATTGGACCATATGGTTGTTCTAACCTAATTTTTAAAAATAGGTACTTGAAGTTGTATCTTCCAAGTTTTTATTGTTTTGAGCCTATTTTTTAATATGGAAACAGATAGATAAAAAATCATGCAAAATGTCCTTTTTTTCGTTTAAACCTGCACTAAAAAACTTTAATGTATTGTGTAAAGTTGTAATTTACATAGTAACACATTATAAACTGACAACTACCACCACCAAAACATTAAAAATGGTCAATAGTAATAATGTTATAAAATATACAAAAAATAAATTTGAGCGTATTTTTTAATATGGAAACAGATAGATAAAAAATCATGCAAAATGTCCTTTTTTTCGTTTAAACCCGCACTAAAAAACTTTAATGTATTGTGTAAAGTTGTAATTTACATAGTAACACATTATAAACTGACAACTACCACCACCAAAACATTAAAAATGGTCAATAGTAATAATGTTATAAAATATACAAAAAATAAATTTGAGCGTATTTTTTAATATGGAAACAGATAGATAAAAAATCATGCAATGGCCTTTTTTTCATTTAAACCCACACTAAAAAACTTCAATGTATTGTGTAAAGTTGTAATTTACATAGTAACACATTATAAACTGACAACTACCACCACCAAAACATTAAAAATGGTCAATAGTAATAACGTTATAAAATATACAATAAATAAATTTGGTATCGAATCACAAACATTAATAATGGTCTAAAAAAACGCGATACTAAACATATGACACTGACTAACGTACAATTTTAAGTTGTCTGCGATACGATACCAACAAACACAAATTGTGTAAAATTAAAAAGAAGTTATGAGTACGAAAAGAACAAATGAATTTAAAAGGTACAGCAAAAAACGTAGGCTGTCAAAAAATGTGTTTTTGCTTTGGGATAATAAGTTAAATATCAAAGATAAATTGAAAAAACTACGTAAATATCGTTTGGGAATTACTCAAATACAATTTGATCATCTACAAAATCAATTGTACATCATTGGTTGCGTAATAAGGAAAGATGACTATTATTATCCAATTATAAAATCTAACGATTTTCATATACCAGATAGTGTTTATTTACAATTATTTAAACATTTAAAGATCCGAGAGCTGTATAAGTTATGTATATGGAAATATGCAAATACGAAAGTCGCACAACCAAGTGCAGAGTTACAAGAGTTGTTCCGTAACTATGAGTTAGAAGAAATACGCATTCAAGAAAATGGTGATGAACTTGATATTGACATAGAGAAATATGAAATACATGACGTTGTAGAGACAAAAATCACAAACGAATTAAAAGAAAGATCAGTAATAAAAAATACAACAATAAAAATAAATGACGAGTATACGTTGCAAAATGTTGAGTGGACAGTGCACCAACGTAAGGCGGCGAGAAACACACGAGATTATTTTGTAAATAACAGAATTGAAGAGAAACAGTATCCTATGTTATCAGATATTGAATTAAGGGAAAGCAATAGAACTTTCGTATCCCAATTTCTCACAGCTTTATTAAAAGCTAACGTTTCCGCAAGCATTATCAGCGATATATGTTGCAACTGCTTTGGAGCCTCAAACAGATATTTTGACTTGGAAGAAAAAGTTTTGTTGAAGGAGAAAATTTTAACAAAAGAAAAAAATGATACCCCAATGCAGCAACGTAGTAGTATCACCGATTTTTCATACATGGAAAAAGAAAACAAAGCGGCGTGCATCATCCAACGTGTTTTTCGACAGAAATTACAACAAAAAAGAAAAGCGGTTCAAATTATCGAAAGATTTTGGTTTCCATATGTTATCGAGAACGAGGTGGAGCGTGAAGTTATGCAGCGAAGACTAACAGCCACCTTAGATACACTCGATGCACAAAACGAGTTTAAATACGACGAGTTCAAAGAGGAAATAATAGAAGATTTTAAAACATTGAATACCGTAAAAAATAGAGGATATATGTATTGGTTAAAAATTTATTTTTTTACCGTCCTTGGATGTTCAATTGAATATGTTTTAAATTTATTGAATGTATTCCGTATGGGTGAGGAAATAATGATTGTTGCACTATGGGTACTTTTCCAGTCTTTAACACTAAAGCGTTTAAACAAGATAGTAATTATTATACAAACAGTAGTCTTAATAGCGCTGACATGTCGATTTTTAAATGTAAGCATGCAAGTTGATACTGTTGCTGTGCGTTGTATGGCATATTTTATTATTGTCAACGTTTCTAGACACTATTGGCTGGTCGGATTACTTCTTGCAGTTATTATACGTGTTGCTTTAAGTTTTACCAACTTGGAATATTCTTTTATAAGACCAAACGAAGGATTTGTGTTTGTGTACGACATTTACAGCGTAGTTACGATTGTGGCGTGCCAAAGAGTTGGGGATCCAATTGAGATGCTACACAAATGGATGGTAGGTGTACTATTTTTTGCAGTTATTGCATCGGGAGTTGCAGCAGGACATATCGTAGTACTTTTAGGTACCGAAATATAAAAAATTTGATACTATTAAATTAATTATCTAGTCTATTATTATTCTTTTTTATTAATATTTTTTATTATTCTTATTTATTCATTTCTTATTATTTTAATTTCATTCTATTAAAATAACCTATTTCTAACTCTAGTAAATGACGGATCGTGCAAATTTCTGCTTCCTTTTTTTTACTTTATTAATAATTTGGGTTAACCATTTTTTTGCGTAGACACGGGTCCTCGTGGCAACAACATATCCCTCCACAGAAAAGAAATATATCCAGTAAAAGAAAAAAAGACGATGCACACCATTTTCCAACCGGTGCAATATGCCAAGAAATACAATAATTTTGGTATTGTAGATCACCCACTCACGAAAAAAAGTTTGTACACGACAAAAGAAATACAAAAAGGTGCAATTGAATTGTATTTTGGTGAGGCGGTAGAACAACCACTTTTCGAAACACGTCAGTTGATGGTAGGAAGAACGTATGAAGAGGCAGAGTATAATGCGTTGAGCAAAGAGAAACGCAAACGTAGGGAAGCATACATTGCAACGTTTAACCGGTGCATTTATACTGACACAACAAACCCGCAAAAACTTAGCCACACAAATATTTACGACGTCAGCTGCAAGGCACCCGCAATTGCAAGCGGCTATATTAAAAAATATTTGACGTCAGACACACTTAATGTTCAGGAACGTGGCGATGTCGTGTTGCATCACGAGGTATTTGGAACCATAGTGTTCACCCACAACCCAACCACAAGTACCACGAAGTACATTGCACCCGTAAGTGCACGTACACCATGTCAAGAGGCAACGTATTGGATTTTAAGAATGTACAGTGAAAAGAATTATCGACCAGAAATAGGCGGTTTTAAAACGGCGGTAGATGGAACTACTGTGTTGAAAAACACAATACCCATAAGTTGGAATCCGACAGATGGAAATGAGGCAACGTTTTATTCATCACTTACAGCAAAATGTTCCATTTTACAACAGTTGAACTACTACGTGTTTGATCATGCACTATTTTACCACGAAAGGGGTAACATTACCATCAATAGACCGTCACCAGTCAATGATCGAATATTATACGTGATGTCGTCGGCATCGGATGGTTACACGGCGTTTGCCAACATGGAAAAAAAAACATTGTTTATTTCTAGAAAACGACCGCAACAACATACCGATGATATAGAACAGGACTTTTTGACGCTGCTGAATCAATTCCATAATAATAAAGAAGCGTGGACGATAACATATGGAAATGCCGCAGAGTACGAGCAGTTTGTCCGTACAAGCAAAACAAAGCACCTTCATTTTTTGGTCCACGACAAACAGTATTTTCCCACCGATGTGTCGCTGTTTTTCTTTGCCAAATCATTTGGTGGAGAAATAAAAGAAAAATTAAAATTGTATCGGAAGAGTGACTACCAACGTATTGCTGTATTGCATAGTAATGTTGCACGGTACAAATCTACGAAAAACGTAGACACAAACGTGAGTCCAGTAAAAAAGCGTAAACTTGGAAAGGAGCTGTTGGTGCCATCTCAATGTGTGTATTTCAAAAACAAAAAAAATGTGATGGAACACTTGGGGTATAATCTTGGTTGGGGGCAACTATATGGGTCATGGTTGTTGGAAATACCAACCATTCAACCGGTAGAAATTGAAATTTACACAACAACAAAAAAGACCTTGACTCGAAACCAGTTGATGGATGCTAGGGAAGAAACTGGATACTGTGTCGGGGACAGGGTAAATGCATATTTTAAGGATGACGAAAAATGGTACGAGGCGACGATTGTGACCGTGGCAACCACGACAGTAGAGGTGATGTGGAAAGACGGGGATACGAAGCATACTACGCATCCGGTCCAAGGTGATTATAAACCTGTGGTAACAGAGAAGTATAACATCCCCTCAGCAAGTTATGATCTCGCAATTCCCTTGTTTGCAGCAACAAATGATACAAAAACTGACGTTGCATTGAAGAAACGTGAAAAAATAAATAATTTATACACGAAAGGTGTTGTTGACCCCTTGTTTGTTGGGTCTAAAGACGGCACATCAGATGATGCGTTGGACGGTTTAACCCCCTTGCAATTTTTCCAAGCAACCAAGGTGGATCACCCCGTCCTAAGTTGCATGGTCAACGAACCCATCGAGCATACACATGCCAACATGATGCTTAGTCCGTACGAAGACGACTTAAAATTTTGCGACGCCTCAGTTTGTGTGCATACCGATAAAAATCAAGACGTGCGGTGTTACCCCAGGTTTTACGCGATGTTGAACATACCTAGCGACACTCCACTTACTTGGGTGTATTCCGATGGGGAAAATCCGTCGTACAAAATTGGGTACTTGCCACCCATCAACAACCCTGCGACGGAAATTTTGGTTGAAAGTAAAAAACATTACGTTTCCTACAACATTGGCGGTAAGAATTTATCCGTCGCAATCAGCAAGGCAGAAGTTGCATTGTACGAAAAACAAGTGTTGCCACTGTTGGACACAATGCGCTTTTACAAGACGCAGACACGAAAGGAGACAAGCGAGACCCTTTCTAAATTGTTTAAAAGTTGGGAAAGTATAACGCCTTCTTCGACTGCTATCCGCTCGTATCGAAAAAAAGAATTTATTTGCATTCTTCGCCCTGCTGATGTGTGGGACAAAAGTGGTGGTTGGAAGCATGCGATTTACCAGTACGACAAAAATGGTACCCGCAACAATGTGACTACGTATAACCTTTGGGCAGATGAGAATCGATTTTATCCAGAAAAAGGCGAAAATCGCAACCACTTAGGCTTGTTAGTGGCCACGCGCAACATTTTGAAGGGGGAGCCTATAATTGTGTCGAAAAAAAAATAAACATTATCTCTAAATATAAGTAAAGAAACATATGCTACTATGGGTATTCGTACTTTCCTTTCTCCTGTACCTCCTCGTTGTTCGACATGGACAACGCAAACAGTTAACGTACTCTAATGGACTATTTTACACCCTTGTCAACTCTGTCCCAGCAGTGGTCGACACGGGAAGTATTCATACTGTCGTGCACGAGTTTCATTCCAACCAAACATACGATTATACGATTGCGTATGGTTCGCAGACGTCGAGTGTTTTCTTTGAAGAGCGGTATGTGGAGTGCGCGTCGAAATCAAAACACATTGTAGTCGGAATTGCTTTACCGCAGCGTCCGCATGTCAACCTGCTTGGGCTAGCGAAGGGCAATACATGGGCAGCCAGCGTACTCTTTAATTTTCCAAAGCTGACCATGGTCTTTGATCCAGAGCCGTTGCCTGTAAACTTACATTGGATTTCACCACCACAATTACCAGGCCATACTTACATTTTGCCTCTACAGGCAACCAACGTTGCCAACACTTCTTGCAAATACATCGTCATCGATACCGGGAGCAACTTGACATCGGTGCCTAAGGACGATTACTTCTCCTTCCTGTTAGCAACTCGGTCTCACCAAGCCCTCACCTTTACCATCGAAGGGATTACCTACACATTTCCATCTACTTTGTACCGATGGACGAACGGTTCCTTGCTGTTCCAAGGCGATTCGCCGCTAAAGCACACTATTGTCATCGGGTCCTTCTTTCTGCGCACCAGCCGCCTTTATTTAAACTCATCCGGTTGCTGCTGGGATATGGCCTAAGTCAAAAGTGGGGCCGTTAACCATTATGGCTTCACCAAACGACCCAACAACGTACAAAAACATTATTGGCAGTACCATAACGTATTGCAACCAGTAAGGGATGTGGAGTAGAAAAATCGCATACATAAAGGTCGCCAATACATTGTCCCAGTCTTCGTTAAGAACGTGCACACCAAATACATAAGTAGTAAAAAAGAGTGGTAGCATATTTATTTGTTACGCGCAAAAAAAAAATGACTTCCACACGCCGAGAGAGCGTTCACACTGGGGTAGCCATACATCATTCCAACAGCAACTCCAGCATGCCGCAGGTTTTGGCGGATATCTACTGCGGAAGCAGCCACCGAAACATGAGTAGGACAATGCAAACCAGCCGCTTTAAATTGTTTGACATGGAGATGGATATTAAAGAGTGGCCCAGGCAATCCAATGCGCACTGTTGGCATTGTCGGCTGACGTTTGACACGGTGCCTTGCTCCATTCCATGCAATTACAACCGAGTCAATAACGTGTTCTCCATGAAAGGTATTTTTTGTTCCTGGTCATGTGCAAAGCGTTTTTGCCTCGATCAAAAGGAATATCACAGTAGTGCAATGGTAAGCAATATGCGGCTCTTGGCCATTGCACACTTCCACCACCCAGCAATGGAATCCATTGTCGCTGCGCCACCGTATCAGTCCCTGCAGTTATTTGGTGGCCCGTTGTCAGTAGAGGAGTTTCGAGCACATCAAACAGCATGCACAAAGGTGAGTCTGTTGGACCTTCCATTTTACAATTTTCCTCTAGCAATTTCTACCGCGCAGCAGCAGCAGCACCAAGCACAGGGTGTAAATATTCGAGGATTACGGCGGCCAACAAATCAGGTAGAGACAACGGCGTCTACCCCAAATACCTCACAGCAGTCGATGTACACGGAATTTTTAAAGCAGCACAGTGGCAGCAAAAAACGAAAAAAAGCCCGGCCCCTTCACACACCACAACCACCCAAGAAGCGAAGCGGATCCTTGGCCAAATTTGTTAAAAATAAGAAAAAGAGAAAGTAAAAAAGTATATTATTTTGTAAAAATAAATGACTGATATTCTTCAAGCCCCTCCCATAAACAAACCTATTAAATGCTTGTTACCAGGCCGCTTTTTGCTGGCGCATCGCCCGCAAGACGACTCAAGCGCCTCCAACATTTACACATTCCAAGACCTAAAACGCGCCTTTCCTACAGTAGCAGGTGTTCTTGACTTGCAGCGAGCCCCGAGGAGGTGGTACGACAAAGACGTAAAGTATAAGCGCATCGTGCTGCCTGGCGGCCCAGAAGCTGCGCCCTCAAAGCGGAAGCTGTGGCAATGCTTGCGGTTTATCGACGCGTTTAAAAAGGAGCATCCAACGAAACTGTTGTACGTGCATTGCCGCCACGGTATCAATCGCACGGGATTGGTTTGCGCGCTGTATTTGAAACGAAAAGGGGTGGAAAACCCACTGGACTTGTTTCTAAGGCAGCGTGGAGCAACAGATATCCGACCCCACATTCAGTCCCTTGTAAATGACTTTGACGTGTTTTACCACCCAACAAAGTGAAGTTGCTTGACAGTTAAGATAGAGCAGTAGGCGGTCCAATCCAGCACTACCTCTGGGTTGGAATAGAGCGCCATTAGTTGCTGCTCTTGCACTAGGGAAAGCATGATGGAAGTCGTAACAAATGGATTATTAAAATGCATCTTTTGCAACGCAAACATAGCATCTTGCTGCGGCGAGGAACCTTTGCGAAATTGGTTAAAGAAGTCAATGCACTCAACTTTTGTGTGACAATCAAAAAGTGTTTCCGGAATCATTTTTGTTTTGTACGTAAAAAAAAATATGTTGTAAAAGAAACGATGGAAGGGTTGGTAAGTGGCTTGGTAAAAAGCGCTGCGTGGGGGGTTTTACCCGTATCTGTAAAGATCATCGCTTCAGTTGTCTACGCCGGGACACATGCCAGGGAAACTATACAGACTGTGCAGTGGCTAACTTCTTTCATTCCAAGCACAAGAAGGAAACCAGAACAATCGGAGGATCCGTGGATATGGGTGCAGGAACCATCACGCAATGGTGACTTTGAATTGGGGTAAGTTACGTATACATTCGACGCCGGAAAGGTTGGCGTGTGGGACGGTGAAAGGGTACGGACCGGGAAATTCGTGGCAAGCGGCGATGATTCCGGCGGCACAAGGGGCATCGAGACGACGATTGAAACCAACGGCTAATGCAAGCGTCGTGGAAGACATGGGAACAAGGAAGGGTGCGAGAATGTGCGACAACGGGCTCCAAGCAAATAGAGCACAACGGAGGGGAAGTGGGGCGGGCAGGTTGAATATCAGGACGGGTTGGGCGGGAGGGAATGGATATCCGGGGTAAGGCCCGTCGAGTCGATAACACAGGGGAGGAATACGATGGCATATGGCGTCCCTCGTCACTTAGGTTACATCGTCTTGCCAGACGTGCCTGCGCTACTGCCATCATTTTGATTAGAGTCAATGGGGAAAACCCAAATGTCCCATAGCTCCCGCGGTGTAACAACTCTCCCACGACGACATCGTTTTGATACGAGTGAATCGTAAAGTAGTAATTTCCAGCCGGCACGTGTTTTCCGTCCAAATCCCATATTTCGTTGGTTGATATGGTGGTCCGGATTACAGGGGTAGACATAATAATGAATTTTCTATATATATTTATTGTAGACAATATTTTAAACGCTTCCTACAAAAGAAGCCGGGTGATTTAAAATTGCCTCTCGCTGTTTGAACCATCCCGCTTGCTGCTGCAAAAATGATTGCCGGTGGGCCGCACTTTCTTTCGTCAGCCGCTCTTGCCCGTCCTCGTCCTCCTCAAATCGTGCCAAACACAAGTCAAAGTAAGTGCTTGGTGCATTGTAATATTTTACAGTGTGATTTTTCTCGTAGCCATTCGACGTGTGCATTACGCCAAAATAAATTTTGGACAATTGGTTGTCCGGGCGAACGCGGTAAGCGTTGCCACTTGTATCTTTGATCCACATGGCATCAAAATTTCCGTGAAGGGTAATGATTCGCATTCTGTATTTGTTTGTTTTAAAAAATGCAACATCAATTTAAGCCCCGGTTGAACGAGCGCAATTTTTTTTCTTACCTGCAAAATAAAATGGCAAGCAGCGGAAGCAACCAGAGAAACTTGCAGCTGCATAAAAATGGACTGTGGAAAATGATTCAACTGGATCTAGAAAGACAACAAGAGATACTACGTGTAAAGGGGAAACATGTAGGCTGCATGCCAAAGCTCATTGCATTGTACGCGCGAACGTACGACGGGGTGAAGAACATAGACGAGTTAAAAACTCGCTTCGAGAAGGAGGTAGAAACAATCACCAGCGTGCCACGGTTAAAACTATACGCCGTGACTACTTTTGGCGCGACTTACCAAGGCAAAATTATTGTGGATGCAGATATTGTTGCTACGGCGTTCCATACGAGGAGAAATCGAAAGAGAACAGCCATCTTTGATGCCGACGCGGACAAGTGTTATCAACATACTACCAAGCAAGCGTGCCAGAAAGACGTGCGGTGTAATGATATGGGATCTGATCCAACTACTCGCGTTGTTACTCGCAACGGAGGTATGCTTTTAATCAACAATGTTGACAACATTAAGAAAGGCATGCCGATTCAATTTGCAGTACACACTGATGTTGTGGAATCAATCGATGGAAATGCTATTACCTTTAGACGCTTCAACGCTGCCTACAATTTAAAGTTTCCAAGGACAATGCTGCCACTGCGCGAAGGTGAGAATACCATTATCTTTCCCACCATACAACCGTTTTGTCAAAAAAAGTCAACTATATTGCCGTTGTATGGAAGGTTACCGCGTTAAAAAAACAATCTTTTTTTTCAATAACCCTGTCAAAAGCATCATGTCTGCCTTCTCCGCCTTCTCCTCAAATTCCACATTGGGGAAATCATCGTCGGGTATTTTTCAGCACGAGAAAGTCGTCCGCTTTTACGATTGCGTAGAAAGTCACTTTAACGCGCTGCTCAACACCTTAAACGAAAAAAATGTATTTAACGACGGAATTGAAAAGATGAAACAATGGGATGCAAAAACAGTCGAGCAAGAAATGGAAAAGATGAAATGCGACGATGAGGATTGGGAAAGATTTGCCCACGCCACCATGTGTCAATATTTAAAAGACACGTACAAACCACCAGGGCAAAAAATACGCGTGCGTCCACCGAAAGCCAGCGAATTTATTAAAAAAATGGCGGAGTGCGTTGCGCTCAACAAAGCCATCAACGACGGCACATACTTTACGCTAAACAATTTAGAAAAAGACCTAGTCTTTAAAAAATCTTTTCGCAGGGCTCTGCGCAAATTGTGCGATCGCTCCAGGGTAGTTTCATCTGCTGGGGAATCATACGTCTCTGACAGCAGCGGCAACGTTAAACCTTCGATTGTTAGCCAGATGTTGTCAAGGCAATCTGCCAAGCGACAAGGCTCTGTACTGTCACGCCGGTCATCCTTGTTTAGTCGACACTCACAAGTGTCAACCAAGAATCCTTCACGAAAAGCATCGCTACGGTCGCATGCCACCAAAGATCCATCGCAAGAGCCGAAAAATACCAAAGATCCATCACAAAAACCATCGCTTCGTTCCAGGATCAATAGAAGCGTGATTCCAGAAGATTCAGTTAGTCAAGTTCCCTCCAATGTGTCCTCCAGGGCAAACACGGTGAACAATAAGTTAACGGCCGGGATGCTAGAAATGCATCGGCAACGATCCACAGCGCCAGCAAAAATTGTAAGCTTAGCAAAGGAAGGAAACGCATTCTTTGATAGATCCGAAACTGGTCCAAGTGAAGTTATGCCGTCCCAAAAATTGGGGTAAGGTTTACTTTTTCGGTGGCATCACTGGAATAGCAGGAACGATTCCTTGTTGTAAGCGGTGCATGTCTGTTGTTTTTTTGGCCAGGCATTCCTCTAAGGGCTCCACAAATCTTTGCGTATGCCCCGGTTTTAACGGGTGAGGCGCAGTGATAATCTTGTGGCAGTCATACGCATGCATGGTGGCATCTTGGCTCAGGCGCTGGGCGAAGTTACTGTTTGTGCGAGCCACGATGGCGGACAGGGACATGTAGTGAGATTCATGCCAATACAAGGTAATGCTAAAGAGCAAGATCCCGATGGTCGCCGGGAGGGAGGCAAAGCTGACGGCTACCCCAGACCCAACCCCAAGCAGAAGCGCAGTCAACGACGCCGGGTCCTCCACATCAAAATGCTCTTGATTTTTCAACATGGCATCCCCTAAATGATGCAATTTGCCGTCGTACAAGTTGACGCAGACAAGGTCGTCCTTCTCGATGCATTTTTGGCGCTGGTAGTCGTCATCCTTCACCTTTTGCTCCAGGCGGAGTTTCAGGGGCATGCTTCGCAGGTTCCACCACAAGGCGAGGAAGATCCCGCACAAGGCAGACAAAAGCAAGTGCACCTTTTTCATTTTTTTATTATATTTGCAACAAAAAAAAATGCCAGTTTGTGTTTTGCTGACAGAAAACGGGTGCCTGGAAAAAGAGGTCGACGATGCCCCGCGCAGCACATTCGTGCAAGATACGTTGGAAGGGGATGCCACCATTCTTGGAAGCTGGGACGACTCCAGTATCATCATGCTAGGTCGCAGGAAACACTCCAGACAACAAGAGGTGCCGGCGTCCCTTCTCCCCACGCATGGCAGGGAAGATGATCCCTTGCTTTTCCCGATCATGTTTACACGGCTGAGCCGGGAGTACGTCCCTATCAATTTTACCATTGCCGATTACCACGCCTTGGTTGCCAGGGAAGATTCCTAAGCGTCGCTTGCCTTTTTTTTACCGACGCTTCCCGAACGCATAATATTTTAATTCATCAGGTAGATGGTTAGGTTCAGCAAAAAGGCAAAAGTAATCCAGGCGAGGTAGATGCCAAAAGTCCAGGGTAAGGTGGGCACCAGCATGGCGGCCGTCACCAACATCAGCGCCACCACGACCAATCCTCCCCCAACGTTTTGATTTCCGAAAAAGACGGGCGTCCACATAAAGTTTAGCCCCAGATGGAGCATAAACAGGATGCTGGGTTGTGTGGCAAAGAGGTAGGCTAGAATGGAGTATAAAATAGGCCACACGATGGGGAAGACGATTGGTGGAGGGGTAAAGAAAGGTTTTTTTAGATTTCGGTAAAAGTTACGGCTGGCGTCGTTCATCAATCTTTTTTATTGTAGCCCGCTAAAAAAAACATGGCAACGATGGAGAAATTAAAGATCCGCAAATGGGATCCCACAACAATGAGAAACGACGCATTGGTGTTATTGCTGGGTAAAAGGGGCACCGGAAAAACCACGTTGCTGAAAGATATTTGTTTCTGGATGCGAGACAAGGTGGACTTTGGGCTGGCCATGAGTCCCACGGAAGAGTGCACGGACAGCCTGGGAAGTTTTATTCCCGAATCGTGGATTTACAACGATTTTGCCGAGGGTAAGGTAGCGCAGCTGATGGAGACGCAGCGTCAGCAGTGGAAAGGGGGGAGCGGGTACAACTGCTTCTTGATCTTGGATGACTGTATGTACGACAAGAAAGTCTTAAAATCGAAAACAATGCGCCAGTTGTTCATGAATGGGAGGCATCGCCGCGTATTTTTCATCACATGTCAACAATATGCAATGGACATGGGACCAGATATGCGGTCCCAGATTGACTATGTATTCGCGCTGCGCGACCCAGTGATCAGTTCTCGGAAAAAACTCTGGGAGCAATTCTTCGGCTTCTTCCAAAATTACCAAGCTTTTGCCAAAGTGATGGACCAGTGTACCAACAACTTTGAATGTTTGGTGTACGACGGCAAGGCTGCAAAGACCAACAACATCGAGGATTGCATCTTCTGGTACAAGGCCAGCACCGACCTTCCGGAATTTCGGATGGGCCGAGATATTTTCTGGGACTTGCATACCCGCTACTACAGCAACAAAGAGGATCAGATGGAGGCACTTCGGATTCAGGAAGAGTTAAAGGAGCAGGAGCAGAAGAAGAAGACTAAATTTGTGGGAGTAGTGAAAGGGACGAGCGACGGGCAGACGATGGTGGAGGGTCGAAGTTACTTTTGAAAAAAAATAAAATAGTTATAAGTTTTTAAATATTGGTGTTGACTTTTTATCCTTATGGTGAAGTCGATACCCACCTGAGGACTGGTCCCACATAATAACTATTTCTTTTCATCTCTTGATTTACGCCTCTGTCGTGATATGGATTTGTAATTCTATTAGAAACTTGATTGACTTCGACCAGGAGACCAAAAATGTCATAATAAAGAAATAAACTTTTTCCATTTTTGACACACCAACCAGATTGAAAAAAACTGAAAATGTTTAACATCAAATACCTATTTTGAAATACATTTTTTCCACCTTCTGGCGGTGCTATTATTTTAATTAGTTTTCTTGCATATTTATCAACATTACGATAATCCATTTTTTTTTCATGTTCGTTTTTTAGTACTTTCTTTCTTAAAATGACGTACAGATCCATATTCGCCTTATATGCAAGAATTTCCAAAATTTTTTATTGGTTAACTAATTTTAAAATACCTTAAACTATATAAATATTTATTTTGTTGGTAAAAAAAAACCAACATGGTCTCCCGAATTCGAAAGTGGGTTGATAGTGATAACGTCCGCTCTTGCTACCGCTGTGGTGTCGTGTTCTCTTTCTTCACGCGGAAGCACCACTGTCGATTCTGTGGCAGGGTGTTCTGCAGAAACTGCTGCGGCGCCAAAACGGTAATTCCAAACTTACTACTTCATGAACTTCCGCTCTCACCAAATGACTCCTACATGTACGCGTACATCAAAAGCCACGATAACTCCAGGCCAAGACGCGTATGTGCCTCATGCCAGCACCACATTCACATCACAAAATCAGTGGAAAAAATGATCAATGTTCTCCTTTTGTGTGAGACGTTGACCTGGAAAGATTACGCCATTTTGGCGCAGGTTAACAACCAGTGGAATACGTGCATCAAAGAAATTCGGCGAATGTTGCTCTCGGCAAGAAATATCCTCCCGACCATGAACTTGACGCCGCTTGAAAAGAAGATTGTCTTGTTGCACGCGTCTGACTTGTACCAGCATGTTCAGTGGCGGGTCTTGGTGTTGCGTGTGTGCAAGGGGGTGGCGCCTCCACCGCCTACATGCATTTCACCGTGCAAATTTTTTGGGTGCACTTGCATGCACGGGATTTTGATTGCTGATGCCATTGAAGCTGCCATCAACTGGCACCACTTACCAAACATGCTGGACTTCTCCATCGATTGTTTTTCTCGCGGTATCCCAAAATGCTTTCTAACGTCTTTGACTTTCGCCGCAAGCAAAAGCCAAGGTTTCTTTAATCGGGTCTTTGTCCCCAGGCTCGGCAACCGAGATTTTGTCCACGCCGTCGCGTTTCGGGCAAGGGCCGTTCAGAACCTCCATTTATTCCAGCAAATTGTCCAGCAATCCCCCTTCACAAAGGAAATCGACGCTTCCATGGAGCTGGCCAACGTCCTGCTAAAGTTGGCAGCAACCAACGTGATGGAGCAGCGCAAGAAGTTGGTTCAACATTGGCAGGATGGGCGAAGCTTAGAGGTGCCGGTGTTCTTGCCAGGGCAATCGGAATGGATCGTGATCGACATCAAGTGGAGCAAGATTGTGAAGAAACCATCGTCGACGGTTCCCACCTTAATCCCGCTCATGGTGCAGAGCAGCAAGAGCAAGCACACCACGGTGCTCTCCGTTTTGATCAAGGAAGAGTCGGTGCTGAAGGACATGATCGTCATGGACGTCCTGAACTACATCTGCATCTTGTACCAGCAGGAAGCCATCGAGTACCACGTCATGAACTTAACCTCCAGCCAAGGCATGCTGATCATCGTGCCCAACAGCAAAACCTTGCAGTCCATCTCCGACGAAAGCAAGATGACCTTGCAGAACTACTTGATCGAGCACAACCCCAACGAGACGGTGGAGACCTTGCGCAAGCGCTTTGTCACCTCCTGCACCATTGCCAGCGTCCTCTCCCACTTGTGCGGGCTGGGAGACCGGCATATGGAGAACATTCTGCTGCACCGGTCGGGGCACTTGTTCCACATTGACTTTGGGTTTATTTTGGGGGACGAGCCCTTGGGCAAGCAGCGCCTTTCTGCAGTAACGATGAAGTTAACTCCCGACATTGTTGATTGCATCGGTGGGGAGCACAGCCAATCCTTTCAAGACTTCAAGATGGAGGTGTCGAACTTGTACAACATTTGCCGCTACCACACCAAGGCCTTTTACTACATCTTTTCCCCGCTGGTCATGACCAAATCCATCCAGCGGGAGTTTTTGATCGTGCACATCTTGGAGAAGTTTGTCCCAGGAGAGAGCACCAAGCAGGCCAAGATCCGCATTGAGGAGTGCATTGCAAGGAACACGCGGGAGCGGCAGCTGGATCACCTCTTTGACATGGCGCACACGATCAAGTCCAAGTGGTTCCAGTAAGAAAAAAATGTTTTTTTTATCGAAAAAAGAGTAGAAAGCGCTCAAGAAGAAAAAGAAGTCTTAGAAAAAAGAGCCGTTCAAGAAGGAAAAGAAGTGGGAGAAAAAAGAGCCGCTCAAGAAGGAAAAGAAGTCGCAAGAGTAGAAAAAAGAGCCGCTCAAGAAGGAAAAGTAGGAGGATCGATAAAGAAAAGTTTGCTCGACCATCCTTCCAATACAAAGTGAAGCAGCGTGATTATATCGAAGAATACAAAAGCATGATAAGAGAGTTGGGTTATTTTGGAAAACAAACAGAAAAGAAAAGAATAGAAGATAAACTGAAACTAAAGAAAGAGTGCAACAAGGAATTACAGCGAATCAAACGAGGGATAACCTTGACATTTAAACAATAGAAATTATTATCATTTTTTAAAAAAAAACATGGCCTACCTTTGCTACGTCCTCGTCTCCACGGTCTCCACCCGAACCTACGTCGGCATCACCAACAATTTGCCGCGCCGGCTGCGCCAGCACAACGGAGAGATCCAAGGCGGCGCCAAGTACACACGCAACCACCGCCCGTGGAGGCTAAAGTACGTGGCCCAATCCTTCCCCAACAAATCGGAAGCGATGAAATTCGAGTGGAAAGTCAAGCACTACAGCAAAAGGCACCGTAGATGCGTCCCAATACAACGTCGATGGCTCGCACTTACGGAAGCAATAGAAGCGGGTTCACGTGACTTGCCAACCAATCTACTCGATTTGGACGCTGCGCATAGTGGTCCGGGTCCAACACCAACTCGTAGAACGGAAACGCCAACGTAATGGGCTGCATCATCTCGTAGATGGCGTTAAAATCCACTTTGTACTGCTCCCAATGCTTGGCGTTGAACAAGTCCCGGCGTTCCCCGTGCAATTTCAAAATACGATGCTTGCAGTCTATGTAGGAGTCTTGCAATGGAAAATAAATACGTTGCTCGTCCTCGCTACTGCGTAAGTTAATGACTTGCGTGTAACGGTGAATACACATCCATACTTCTGGCGCAAAGGCTCGGGCCAAGCACAATTCTATTTCTTTGCAGAATAGGTGCAGTTGGACTGACTTCAGCTCCTTGTTGGATTCATGCAAAATACCGTTTTTCGTGACCAGCAAGTTTTTCTCGATTTCCAACTCTTCCACCGTCTTCAACTTTTCCAAATACACAAGGTTCAGCGCTGTTACTTGCGCAAACTGGCCAACCAAATTATTTTTTTCCTCCTTTAACTTTTTATTTTTGAAGAACATGAGTTTCCACTGCTCGACCATGTTGTTGTGGGCCTTGGTAATTTGAGAATATTTGACGCGTAGGTCTTTGTTGGTCTCTTGCAATTCCATGTTGGTTGCAATAACGTTGGTGAGTTGAAGATCCACAAGCTCCTTGGCCTCTTGCATGCATTTTAACTTACCCAACGTTTCTTCTGCCTTTTTTAATCGCTTCAGTTGCGTTTTGATTGCAAGTTGCTTCTCCTTCTCTTCTTCTGCCTTTCGATTACTGGCTTTCTTTGCTTCCCGTAATACGGAAATACTTTGATGGGCTTTCTTGGCTTTGGCAATCCATTTGGAAGCGGTAAACTGTTGTTGGGAAAGCATTTTTTTTGTTTGGGTTACCTCTTGTTGCAATTGCTCAACTTGCAGTTGCAACTGCTGTGCTTTTTTTTTCCAATTTTCATTTGTAAGAGCCGTTTGCGAGAACGCATCATGCTTTGTTGAAAGCAATTTTGTCTGCGTCTGCGTTTCTGTTGAGTCTGTTTGAAGTTGCTTTAAAATGTGAACTACTGCGCGCTGGACTTTGATTTTGCTTTTGGTAACGTTAATCAACGGATCCTCCTGGCATACTGGCTCTGCTTCCGGAGTGTAGACTTGGCAGTATTGGTTTTGCGGGGCATGTGTGTAATACAGCGGTTGTTGTGGTGGCTGCAAATAATAAGCCGGCCAGTATGTCTGGTAAACAGGGTATGGTTGGTGGTACATCTTTTTTTCTTCTTTGGTTTGTGTTTTTGTTTTCATTTGTGTAGTAGTGTGTAAGCAGATTGCTTTTTGTCTTTTGTATTAAATTGGGTTAACCAAAAAAATAATAAATAGGGTTACAAATAGGGTTTTAATCGAGCAAAAAAAATGTTGCGGTATAAAAACCCCACATCATGCCTCCTCGCAGATCCCGCAAGAAAAGAAGCCGCAAGCGCTCTCCGAGAAAATCCCGCAAGAAAAGAAGCAGGAAGCGCTCTTTGAGAAAAAAATCTCGCAAACGCTCCAGAAGCCGCAAGCGCTCTAGAAGCAGAAAGCGCAAAAGCCACAAGCGCTCCAGGAAAAAGAGCCGCTCCAAAAGTAGAAAGAAACGGTCGAAAAGAAAAAGTAGAAAATCTCGCAAGCGCCGCCCAAGAAAATCCCGGAAAAGAAAAAGTAGAAAATCCCCCAAGCGCCCAAGAAAATCCCGGAAAAGAAAAAGTAGAAAATCCCCCAAGCGCCCAAGAAAATCCCGGAAAAGAAAAAGTAGAAAGAGCCGCAAGCGCTCCGCAAGAGAAAAAATCTTTTTTACCAACCAGCAGGGAGACTTTTATTTCAAAGTTGTTGTGAAAGAAAATCGTGCTGATATATTTAAAATTAAAGATAATGAGCAAAAGTATAAGCAATACGAAGAATTATGTGATTATGGAAAAATGGATGAAATAGAATGTGTAGAGCGTCAAAGTGACTTTCAAAAAATTAGATCGTTTACCTTTCAACGAATGTTGGTTCCTAGCAACAATGAAGGTAGGCTTTTATTTCAAACTAATGCAACAACCTATTTATATGCAGGTGAGGATTTGTATTCCTTTACTGTCACAAACGGTGATCATATTGTGAAACTTTATAATAAAATTATAAAGGCTGGCGCTTCCTATCCGGTTGCAGTAGGTCACAAGTATGTATATTTCCTGGACGAAGGGCAATACGTGGATAGAAATTTGATTCCGGGAAAAACGACATTGAAAAATCTACTGACTGGACTGACTGGAGATATAGTAAGACATGCCAACAAACTTCATCAATTTAAAATCCTTGCAACAGGTAATAGATATTAATAAGAGTTCTGTAAAATAAAAATTTAAAAAATGGTATTAACTTTTACACACGGATGACAATACTCATTCCAAGGATTCCAACGTCGACATTCTGGCAATCTAAACATATCTTTTTTTTTTATTTTTTTTTTTAACTACAAAAACGATTGCCACGACGGACCATGCAGTCGGGTCCAAAATCTCTGGTTCGTTGGCTCACATGCGGGTAACCCGACTTGGAAGAGCGTCAATCAACAGGTCCACAACAAGGGCGTGTGTTTTTTCAGGCTTCCCTCCCACCTGATCTCGGCATATTGTCTTTGGGCTGTCGAGTGCCGGGCAATTTAAAATTGCCCCATGTAGCGGGTTATCGGAAAGGTAGGACTTACACTTTTCTGTTGCTATTTTTTTATACCATCGCCTTTTTTCTTCCTCGAAAATGAACGAATTTTAAAATAACCTTATTTTAACATAACCTTAACCGTAACCCTAACATAGGGTTAACCATATTTTATCTTGTAATATTGAAGCCAACTAGACCATTTTCTTTTTCAAAATAAGAAATAATATATTACAACAACTCACACACAACATCAGCAATGGAATTATTGCAAGACGAAGACGTGCAGTGGCGCGTGATCAACAGCCACTTCGAGACCTACGGCCATGCCCACCATCAAATCGAAGGGATGGAGCATTTCATGAAAGCCTTGCTCCCCCACATTGTCAAAGAGCAAGAGACCATTTCGTTGGAAGTGGGCCGCCAAAAGCACCTCATCCATATCAAGAATGTCACGATCGTGCCGCCCAACTTTAAGGAAGTCAAGGAAGGCATGGTGCACGCCATGACCTCGCACGAAGCGCGGAAGCGCGGGTTGGACCTGACCACGCCCGTCTTGATGACCTTGGAGCACGAGATTCAATCTTTCAACGAGGAGGAAGAACTAATATCGCACACCATCACCCCGTACGTGGATGTTCCATTGTGCCGCATTCCGGCCATGGTCGGTATGCGATATGCTGGGTACAAAGATCACTCTGTTTCCCCATACGACGAAGGCGGCTACTTTGTCATCAACGGAATTGAAAAAGTGCTAATCCCGCAGCTTAAGTTGCGCATCAACATTCCATTTGTATGGAGCGGGCGGTTACCTGGAAAATACCTGTGGACAGGCGAAGTTCGAAGTTGTCATCCTACCAAATACCGCAGCACATCGACCTTGAAAGTTTGCTTGGCCCAGCCCAAGAAAGGCCAGAAAATACCCACCTTGGTGTCCTTGGTACCATTTGTTAGTAAGGGTAGCACCCCGCTGGAAATACCACTACGGTACATGTTTCGCATCTTGTTGGTCGACGACGTGGACGCCATCTTGGCCATGGTAGACGACGCGGAGACCAACGACATTATTCGCCACTCTTTGGAAGCAGACGACAAAACAAAGGAAGATATCTTGGACTGGGTGGGCGTGAACGGGACCAAAGAAAAAACCAAGGAGAAGCAGCGAAAGTACGTTATGCATATATTTGTAAACGAGTACTTTCCCCACCTGGGGATGAACGAAAATCCAGACACCTTGCAACGAAAGGCGTGGTTCCTTGCCTACATGTGCAGGCGGGTGGTGCGTGTGCACCTGGGAAAAGAGAAAGTCGATGACCGTGACTCGTACAAGATTAAGCGCCTGGATGGGCCTGGTCCACTGCTTGCTGTGCTCTTTCGCCAGCACTACCGGAACTTTATCAAGCAGTTTAAGATGAGCGTAACTCGAGACATTGAGAGCGGAAAGACATACGTGAGCATACTGGACCACATAAACAGTTCCAGGATTACCGCCGCCCTCCTGTACCACTTTAAGACTGGAAACTGGAGTTTGGTCAGCAAGACCAAGTACACTGGGGTGGTCCAGCAGCTTAGCCGTATTACCAGAGCTGCTACCAACTCGCACTTGCGCCGGTTGGGTACACCGATGGTCAATAAAGATGGAAAGTCTACTATTCCTAGAATGATCCACGCCGATGATTTTGGGATAAACTGCATTGTGGAAACTCCTGAAGGTGCACCTGTTGGCCTCGTAAAGAATTTGGCGCTGGTCACGTACTTGGCAATTGGCAGCTCAGCGGAGCTGCTGGAGCGGCACATTAAGGAAGTCTTTTCCATTGAACCCATGGGAGAAGACATTCCTACGATGGTTTTTGTCAACGGTTACATGATTGGCAAGACAAAGGATCCAAAAACCTTGGTGGAGCAGCTGATTGAGTTGCGGCGCTGCGAGGACATTCCATTTGACACGAGCATCATGCAAAATCCCTCCGACGGCCACGTACTCATATACTCTGATTGCGGTAGGTGCATCCGCCCGGTGTACGTGTTAAAGAACTTGTACAAATTTTCCAATCTATACGCAAGTTGTTCCTCCCACGAGTTGTGGCTTCAGTTGCGCGTCAATGGTGTGATCGAGTACTTGGACAAGATGGAGGAAAATGCGCGCTGCTTGGTTGCTATGCGCCCCAACGAAGTCGAGCCGTACCACACCCATTTGGAGCTCCACCCCAGCGTCATGTTTGGCTTGACCGGCTGCGACGAGGTCTTTCCAGAGCGAAACCAAGCGCCGCGGAACATGTACCAGGCGAGCATGGGTAAGCAGGCAATTGGTGTAAGCACACTAAATTACCAAGATCGATTCGACATGCATCAGCTGGTGCTTGACTACCCGCAGCGTCCTTTGGTAACTACGCGGATCCAAGGCATCCGTAAGCAGGGGGCGTTGCCATCGGCCCAGGAAGTCGTGGTGGCGATCATGTGCTACGGGGGCTTCAACCAAGAGGATGCCGTCCTCATCAACCAATCGGCCCTGGACCGAGGCCTCTTTTCTACGACAAAGTACGTGGTGTACACGGATGATTTGGGAGATCGTGGAACAGAGGACGAGGTTTTTTGCAACCCCAGCAGCATAAAACAGCTGAAGAACAGGAATGGTGCTGCAAACTACTCCAAATTGGAGGAGGACGGTTTTGTAGCAGTTGGGGTAAAGGTGGAGCCCAACGACGTCATTATTGGTAAAGTTATGGCGTCTGTGGAAGTGGACGAGTTTGGAAATCAGGTGGAGGTGAAGCGGTGCAAAAGTACAGTGGTCAAGAAGGGGGACGGTGGGTACATCGATAAAGTGATGCTGACCACCAACCGAGACGGAAACCAGATGGTACGGGTCAAAATACGCTCCAGGAAGGTGCCGATCATCGGCGATAAACTCAGTTCGAGGCACGGACAAAAAGGCACGATTGGCATGACCTACCGCCAAGAAGACATGCCCTTTTGCCTGGATGGCATGACACCGGACATCATTGTCAACCCGAATGCCTTGCCTTCCAGAATGACGATTGGGCAGCTGATGGAATGTTTGCTCAGCAAAACCTGCGCAATTTCCGGCGCGTACGGAGATGGCACGGCGTTTCGACGGGTCAGCGCAGAAGACATAGCCGACGAGTTGCAGTCGCATGGCTTCCACCGTTACGGGAACCAAGTCATGCACAATGGCTTTACGGGGGAAATGATTGAGACAAACATCTTTATCGGGACCACTTGCTACCAGCGATTGAAACACCGCGTGGAGGACAAGGTCCATGCACGAGCAAAAGGTCGGACCACGTTGTTGACGCGTCAACCAAGCGAAGGTCGGTCCAATGAAGGAGGTTTACGATTCGGGGAAATGGAGCGAGATGCCTTGCTGTCCCACGGCAGCACGCAATTCATACTGGACCGCCTCTTCCACTGCTCCGACCCTTATTCGATTCCCGTGTGCGATCGGTGCGGGTTGATTGGGGTGCCTGCGAGCAACAAGCAATTTGGCGCGACCATTCACGGAAAAGCCCGTTGCTGCAATCGCAGCTGCCATGGCAACTGCTGGACGATTAATATACCATACAGTATGAAACTATTATTACAAGAGATGCAAGCAATGGGTGTGGCAATGCGTTTAAGGTTGAAGAAGACGGATGATTTTACCTTAAAATGTGTGGGATTGGGTTAACGTATTATTTTTTTCCTGCTGTTTTTTTTACTGCTACTACTGTATGTCACTCTTACACTTTTCTCTTGTTTGCATTCTATAAATATATATTATATATAACTCTCTACAATTTCTCAAATGAAACGATCAAAGCGCAGCAGAAGTTTGCCTGCTACCCTTCGGAAAGCCAAGCGATTAAAAAAGGATGCGAAGATACCATTTAAAAAAACGTGCAACACACTTGTGCAAAAACAAAAACCCGACGTGACAAATGAGTTGGTCCGGGAATTTTTATCTATTGCGTTTACAGGCCAAGAAAAAAAAATACGACCCATTGTAACATAGTTTAAAACTTATCGACGCATCAACAGTTCAATCAGCGTCCCTTGCTTTTGGTGCATAAAGTACACCATGATCAGAATCAATATAGTGCATACCATTATTACAAACAACATATCCTTCTCCGTAAAATGAAAGGAGAAGCGCTGTGAGACCTGGACATTTGGAGCATACTTAGTAGGACCGGGGGTCTCCAGGAGTTGAATTTTTTGCGGCGTTTCTTTCCAGACAGAACTTAAAAGAGAACCACGCATGATGTTTTTTTAAATTTACTTTAATGCAATATTTTTTTTTCATATTGTTACATCCTTCTCGGTTTCATCCTCCTTCTCTTTGACTTTGTCGTTTAATTGGTCAATGATTACGTCCAACCTGGCGCGTGACACGGAATCTCCCGCGTAGGTGGATTTTAAATTCTCCAAGCCTTTCTTGGCATTTAACAATTCCACTTCCAAGCGATTAACCACGTCGTCATTGTCTTGCTTCTTCAAGCGCAGCAGCTCAAATGCCTGCGCGAATATTTCGGACATATGCAACAAGTTAATCTCTCGACTTTCTCCATTTACGTAGCGTCGCAACGCTTGTAGGTATTGATTGTCAACACGGACTGTGTCTCCCCGAGTGGAAACTTTATCATGCTGCCGAATCTGGGCAATAATCTTTAGACTGGTTAAGATGTTGGTGGCGTCACCCATGTTGTTGTTTTTTTGTTACACCAACATTATTTATTTAAATCAGTCGTCGCGCCAGAAGAAAAAAATGTTGCGTAAAAAGAAAAAAAAATGGCAATTATTGACTTAAAAACAGATTTAACTATTGGCTTGGTATTGGCGTGTGTTCACTTAATTTTAAGTGGTGGGTTTGTGATGCGTATCTTTGGCCCAGGCTCAATCGTTGGAAAGATCCCATTAATCAACATGTTAGTCGATCCAAACCATTACTTGTCTATTTCCATCGTTGCATGTGCACTTATGGTAATTATCATGGGCATTGCCGTGTACGACGAAGATAAAAAATAAATGATAACTTATTCTACTTTTTTTTGTGCTTGATATGCTTCTTCAGTGAATTTGGAACGTTTGGGTAGGTTGGTGGAAACAACGAGAGCCTGTTGGGGTTTAACTGGTACTTTCTATCTTTTACTATGTAGTGGGGTGGCTTAGCCTTCTTACGTATCAAGTGTCGCCACATGTTTTTTTGTTTTGCGAACATATTTAAAATTTTACTTTTTCAACCACACAATCATTGGGTCCGTTGACTCCACCAAGTAGTGCTTCTTTGGCAGCTCTGGCAACTCATCCAACGCAGTCAGGACAGGAAAGAACGACAGCTCTTTGTACACTATGGGTTCAAAATGAAACCGTTTAATCCACGCCAAGATTGCCCACGGCGCCGTTGTATCCACTTCCCTGACATATTTTTCGGTGGGTGAGACGAGAATGCAAAGGTTAATGTTAAGTCGCTTGGCAGTAAAATTAATAAGTGCTTCGTCTGCATGGGTTCCGATGCTCTCCGCCTCGTGAGGTTGCACCACACCTGGAACTTGTAAAAATCCCTGTGCTTTTAAAAATTTTGTGTACTCGTCTACGTCAACAATAACGTCCCGCAGCATGTGCCCAACCTTGAGCTGGTCCTTTTTTGTTGCCTCGGCATAGATTTTTCCGAACAAAACAATGGCGAGACTATGAAAGAAGCATGATCCATCGCCGTACGTGAAAATACGCTTCCACTCGCCACCAAATTCTCCAGCGTGGAGGACTTGCCCATTCATTTGCTTTCTTGTGATAAAAAAAATGCGCGTGGATTTTCGCCGAGCACATTGGCTTATTCCATGCCGTTGAATGGCTGTAAATCTTCCTTCTCTCGCAACTCCACGTCGTTGGTCTCAAGTACTTCCACTCTATAAAATGCCCATTTTGGTAGCAACAGTTTTATGTCATCTAAGTTGCGTCGCAGAACATTGTCTGGAATGCAAGCGGATTCAGTTTTGATATCCTGTAGCAATTTTTTTTGAATATGTACTTGGTTTCGCCGGACAGCAAACGCATATTGGACCAAGAGTTCCACCGACATGTTTGTTATTTAGCAACCATTTTTGTTGGCACGATTCCAACGCTTTAAAAACGTTTCCCTTGCATCGGTGACTGGCAAAGTCAGCCGCCTCTCGGTGGCTTTCGCCTCATGATCTTGCTTGGGTTGGCGTAGTTGGTTGTTGCCAAGGCCAACTAGTTGACTGGGGCGCTGCATGTACTTTTCGTTGCCATTGAACAATTGGTTTTTGGTCGTTGTAAATCCTGCATACAAATTATTGGAAGCCATCTTTAACTTTGCAACAACAAAAAAATAGAAAAAACTAAATTTAAGGGAAAATGAAAATACCTTAACAAGAAGTTCCTTGATGCTATTAGTATGCTAAGAGAAAAAGCAGTTAACCAACTACTCCAACTTGCACGGCGCAAACAACCAACAAGTGTAACATTACACACACCTTTTAAAAGAAAAAAATAAATCTTCTAGCCCAACATGAATTGTATTGAGTGCCAGAATTTCTGCCACATATATTCTATATGTGAAAAGTGCCAGCACTCCATATGCAACGATTGCTTTGGTGATCGGCTCAAACGTCAATGTGGCAACTGCTACAGCGCGAAGAAATACCGGTCCGAAGACACGTTTTCAGAGGAAAAAGATGCAGCAGAAGAGGCTGAAGTGCTCCTGGTTGAAGTGGAGGAGCGTACCATGCATGCGTCGTTTACAAAAGATATTCTTGGAAAATGGGAAGAGTTGTATTTAAAAATAACTGGTCGGTACGGAGCCACGCAATCAGAAAAGTTTCGAACGGACAGGGACAAGCAATGGGACGAGGAAGAAGAGAGTGCAAAAAAGATTGTAGAGGGAATGAGGAGGCGCATTGAAAGTAACAAGCGACGGATACAACATAAAGAAAAGCAATTAATTACATCTTATTTTACGAAGCAAAAGGAAAAAGGGTTGGCAACAAGCAGTCGCCGAAAGAAGAAACCAAGAAACATAGTTACCTCCAAAAAGCGTTTTCATTTTCAATTTATGCCTTAATAGTTGCTAGTTATCGTAAATGTCTTGCGCTTTGCCTCCTCAAACAAATCATTGTAGCAAGCAGGGCACGTGGTACAAATAAAAAAAAAAATTACATCATCTGTACTGTATTTAATAGTTGTATCTATTTGCTCCTCTTCACAAACCCGATGCAAACATCGATTACATATATCTTCATCTTCCTCTTGCCATAAGAACTGTCTACTCATACCTGTTCACACAGAATAATTCCTATTACTGTATGCAGTAGGAAAAAGGAGACAAAAAACGGCAGGTGTGCACAGACCCAGAAAAACACAAGCAACACAAATAATGTAAGTTGCAGATCTTCCATATATTATTAAATGGTTGGTACCAAACGATCGATTTGTTTTTAATAAGAGATATGTTGTTTCCAGTTTAATCGTATTGGTTTGTATGGTTAACCCGTCTAAAACAATTTAGAAACCTTAAAAAAATGTCAGCTGCCGCAAACGTGTTTTTTAATATTGATTTGCTGCG
>Ga0206682_10001000_pt1 | contig 28540 bp, 9 predicted proteins | sample M240m12015metaG_FD_155444 | JGI IMG/M metagenome (GOLD analysis project Ga0206682, IMG submission 155444) | Ammonia-oxidizing marine archaeal communities from Monterey Bay, California, United States - M2 40m 12015 | ecosystem: Environmental > Aquatic > Marine > Intertidal zone | place: USA...
GATTGATTTAAATCCGGAGATTGTGTCAATCTAGCTAAGAATTTTTGAGTAGGTCCATAAGACAACGGAACCTTGGTAACACTTAACGTGTTATCTGAAGAATCAGTATGAGTAATTGAGATATTGTTAAAGAGAGTACCAAAAGAAATAATGGTTCTCCTCAAAATTTCGTTATAAAAATATTCAAACATTGCTAAGTTCCGTTTATATTATATTTATGGTGTGCCGAATGGATTTGCTTCACTAAAGTCGAGAATTTCATCTGCCTGTGTTTCTATATTATAATTATCAGCAAATCCAGCATCAAGAGAGGTATCAACTACTCTCAATAGATGAGATGCTCCTGAAGATGCTCCTACTAAATATTCTCCTCTTAAGAAGGTTCCTGTAATAGAAGCAACCTCAAGAGTATTAGTGGAAGAATCCCAAGTTCTTACTCTTGCCGTTGTATTACTTACAGATCCAGTAATTATTTCATTGAAGAGATAATTACCCGTTGAAGCTGAATCAGCAGCAGCTATTGATACAGTAGGTGCAACACTATATCCTAAACCAGCATTAGTAATATATATGGACGTAACTACTCCTACATTGCTTAGATATGCCGTAGCAGCAGCACTAACAGTAGTAACTCCTGACTGGAATATTTCATTGGTGAACGTAATAGCGGGTGGATTAACATATCCACTACCACCTGCGGTAACTGTAACAACACCAACTACTGCATCTCCAATTGTGGCTGTTCCTGCTGCCCCTGCTCCACTAGTACTAGTAAATGTCATTGCAGGAGCAACAGTATATCCGGCCCCTGCATTTGCCAAGTAAACTGCTTGAACTGATTTCTGATTAGAATTTATATTTAAATTACAGTATTGAATTCCACCAATCATCGATGCAATGCCAACTGCCGTTACCCCTCCAGAAGGAGCAGAAGATAGTCCTATAATGGGTGGACTAGTATATCCTCCTCCTCTATTTGACAAAGTAATAAATCTAACGCCACCATCAACGATACCTGTTACAGCAGTTGCATCTACACCAGTTCCAACCACTGTAAGAGTTTGAGTTGGTCCAAGAAGTGTTGAAATTCCCTCATCAGTAGTTCCGTCAGAATCATCTCCTGTTAACTCATCATCAATTTCAGCAACCCCAGTATCAATAACTTCATCCTCATAACGGAAGAGCTCACATCTCAATGTATAAACATAATTTTTCTGTAATTGATAAAATGGTTTTTCATGCTCTACATACTTAATTTCAAATAACCGATCTCCTAATGGGAAATAAATTAAATCACCCTCTTTAGGCCTAGTAGTTAATTTTATATTAGGTTCATTTTCCAATAATGGCCCAATATAAGTTTCCCATCTTTCCCTAGAAATGACTAATGTTATGTCATTTGTGTTCTCAATACCAAACTTGGATAAAAGAACAGGATTTTCTGCATATCCATCATAATTATCAATATATGCTTCTAAAGGATATGCATCATCAAATTTTGATGAAATTACTTCTCTTATGACTGTATTCTCAGCCATATATTTTCTAGGCATATAATAAACATCAACACCATACATCCTCAACTGTTCGTTGATTAAATCTTGAACCAAATTTTGTTCAGACCTTGATCCCTGTTGAAAATATGGATTAAGTGCCATGCTATTAACCTATCATATCCAATGGAGGTAATTCGTAAGTATTGGACATTCTTTCTCTAATGCCATCTAATTCTTTTTGAGCATCATCATAGATTTGCCTACCATTTAATTCTACTCCACCTGGCAGTTTTACTCCTTGGAATTTTAATAAATTTTGTCCCCATTGTCGTTTAATAAGAGCAGTGGCATATATTTTCAAGAAAGAATCATTCCAAACTCTAGCAAAATCATTAGGATTTAATGCCATAAAACAATCCAGAATTAACCATTCTCCCACATTGACAGTCTCCCAATCAATATCAAGATATAACCTATCCATTCTCTGATTAAATCTTATTTGTTTTTGTGTAGTTAATAAAAACTCAATATCAGACAAATAACTTCTAGTCATTGCATAAGTCAACATTTCCATGGCACCCCAGAAATACATATCATTTAGGAATAACTGATACTTAACACTAAACATCCCACTTGACATGGAATTGGATCCATCAAAATGAAATACTTTTGTTACTCCAATAATATTTGGTGGTACTTGTAAATAATTGCTATTTTCTTCCCATTTAAATGATGTCGATACCCCAGCAATTGTTGCGGGGGTATTTGTTGTAACGATTCCTACTTGACTTTTATGTGGTGCTCTTCCCCTATCAATATCTGCTTGAGTTACTTGATATTTTAAATACATCGGAGAAACACCATCAAAATGCCTCTCTTGAAAATACTGTATAGCATCATCTAGTATATCCTCTATTTGCTCTTCCGCAACATTAATCTCCAATACGGGAGCACCCAACTGCCTCTTACAGTAATCTATTAATTCTTGTCTACTTGCTGGTTGGGCCATTTATACAATACCTCTACAATATTTAGGTTGGAGCAGATGAAATGCCTTGATATACCAAAATATCTCCGTTTACAATATTGTAAGTAGTCGTTCCAGAACTCACCAAAACATTATAAAGATATCTTCCTTCAGAAATACTAGTAGTTGCTGTAGATGCCAATGTTAATGCAAATTTTCCACCAGCTGCACTGGTAAATCCAACATTAAAGGTAGCAGTAGGAACCGTAGTGGATCCTGCTCCAACACTTTTTTGCATTTGTGAAGAACCAGTCCAAGTAGTTCCTGCACCTGAAAAATCAAATGCAGCATTAGATGTATCAACTACATTAAAGTTGGCATTGAAATTAGCTCCACCATAAATGGTCAAATTAGAAGCAACGGGTACTCCAGCATCTGGATCAAATGTTATCTTTTTAGTTGCCATGGACTAACTCCTTAAGTAGAGATTTTATTTCATTAATCTCACCCTTCAAATCAGATAAATCCTTTTCCATAGAATTTACTTTTTCATTCTTTAACATTTTCGCTTTACGACCTTCAACATAATGCTCATAATCTACGTTATTCACATTTATAATTGCATTAGTAGATGGATCTCTAGCCAGATCACCATTTCCTTCCACATCATAATATTCCATATTAAGCTAATGCCATTACTCTAAGTTGTTTCATTACAGGTACATAAACCTGACTATTAGAAATCAATGCTATCTTAATTTGATAAGATCTAAAGGAAGGTAATTGATCAGCAGTAAAAGTATACTCTTTGAAAGCTTCCACATAGGATGTTACCCCTCCCGTCGTACCATGCTGCACAGTTGATATAACATTTGATTTTGGAACAAACACATCAGATTGGCCATTACTATCTTCGGCAGCAATCATTTGCCTTCTACTATTAAGATTGTTATATCCAGGGAATGGTGTAAATATTGGTTCAAATCCTGCGCCATCACCTATGGCATAGAATGCTCTAATATCAGTACCAACATCAATATGAGAACTAACAATTATCTTAAGAGATGTAGCAGAATTTTCTAAAGAAATTTCTTTGGAAATATACTGACATGCTGTTGGATCAATATTCAAAGTATTTACTCTATTATCTGTTGCATAATTTTCAATAACATCATTAACTCTATTAGATGTAAGAATAGTACTTACTCTTTGTGCATCAATAACTGGAGTTATTCTAGCATCGGTAGTTCCGAGGAATAATCTCATATTCAAAGACTTAGATCCTTCAAGAGTTGTTAATTTAGCATCGGCATTAACTTTAGATGCAATCAATCTGGGACTATCCAAATAATTGGGAGTATTAAGGGCAATACTTTCAAACCCATTATCAAGATAAGGAATTTCTGTTCCACTCATACTTTGACTGGTAACAGTTCTTACCTCACCAACAAGAGAAGTGCCAGGAGATGTTACATTCTGAACAATTGGAGTAATAATTTCATAAGGCATATTTTGAGTTGCTCTTATATTATATCCACCAGCAGATTTAGTGCTATTCAAATATAATGCTGCGAATCCAACATCATTACCTCTATTGTTATTATTAACATTAAATGTCGTAGACATATTCAATTTAATATTATAGGAATCAAAAGTAATAGGATTAGAAACTGTAGCATCAGATAGTGTATGAATTCCATTAATTCTCTTCAAGTTAACTCCCCCAAGTTCATATTTGTAAACAGGAGTACCAACCGCATAATCTATAGAATTTCCTCCTCTTACAATATTTCCACCAATATTATTACCAGAAACATTTGTATATTCAATAATTTCATCTCCAATTTTAAGGAATCCAACATTAGTAGTTCCTACCCCAACACTCTCAAAAGTAGAGAATATTGTTCCATCACCTACTGATATATTTCCGGTAGAACCTGAAGAATAAGCAGCATTTAATTGAGTAGGCTTAACATCTGACACTGCACCAGATATCTCTACAATATTATCACCAAAATACATTCCATGATTCCTATGGTTCACTTTAATATGAGTACCATCAGAATCAACATTAATAGTAGAAATTTGAACATCTCCCCCAGTTCCCAATCCAGTTGCTCCAGAAGAATTAAGTTCTGTAGTAATACCAGAACTGTTAATAAACATTACTGTATTAGCAGATCCAACAATAAAATTACCTTGAACATTTTCAAAAATAAGTTCATTAGTTATACCAATTCCAGCAATAGTAAATTTAGAATTTCTTCCCAAACTAGCAATTCCAATAGTAGTAATACCAAGAACATCACCAACTTGATAACCATATCCCCCATTTCCAGTAATTGTTGCAGCGGCCGCTACTCCATTAGCAATTGTAACTTCTGCAGTTGCTCCACGTCCATTACCGGTTAATGTAACTAAATTCACCCCTGCAAATGTAAGTCCTCCATCGGTAGGAGTATATCCAATACCAGGATTAGAAACAGTCAATGAACCACTTGCACTTCCAGCTACCCCTACAAGATGACCAGTAGCATTAGTTCCTTGTTGGAAAAATACATTTCCCATTTCATAAGAATCAGCAACTGTTGTTCCAAGTCCAACTCTTATACTTCTTGAAGTTAAAGATAATGAATCTGGCATCAAAACAGGAATTTGATTATTTCCTTTAGTAAGTTGTGGATTATAAAAATCTACAACTCCAGAAAGTTCAAATGCTGCTCTATAAAGAGTAAATTTAAGATCTTCCCATTGACTTGGATCCCACGTAGAACCATTTTGTGATTTGAATAAAGAACCTAGAACTGGTTGATTCTGCACAAAAGTCTGAGTTTGAAGATCGTTCTCACCCACTCTTGAAATATAAACACTATATGCTGTGGAATTTGATATTAAAACCATAGCATATTCTGTTTGGTCACCTTCCAAATATACCGGAGCATCAAACTCAACCGTAGTAGCAACCGATCCATCACTCGAAACTGTAATATCATTAGGATATAATGTAATTTCTGCAAATGGAAGGATCTTTTCAGTTGGAGTTCCATTTTTCATAGTTCTCAACTGAAACTTAACAGGAATATTATTATCATCTACAGTTCGGAAAAATATATCACATTTTGTTACAAATATTCCTGTAGGATCTTCAACTCTAAATGATTGTGCAAGTGGATCTCCATTTCTCCGCCAACTACCAGTTTGAATTGCCCCCGTTATAGCAGCAGAACCAGTAACACGAGTAGAAATAGTCTCAAAAGTTGCTGTTTGTTCTTCTGTTACTCTAGTTTCTACCCTTGCATTTCTAACAGAAACAATATTTTCTTGAACCGTTTCAAGAGTTCCTGCAGAAGTAAAGGTTTCATCAGCCATTGTTGTTGCAGAATCAATATCATTATCTTCATCATTAATCAAAACAAAACTCTTAGTTCCTGTTTCAAATCTAGGATGGTTGGGGATATTAGGATTAGGATTAAAATAGGATCCAATCACTGTTGCAGTTATATCCGAAACAAGCCTGACACTATTAATTGTACAAACTGCGCCACTTGATCCGCCCAACAGAGTCATCCCAGGACTTACCCAACCACTATATTCACCTTGTACTTCAGAAGCAAGAGAGAAAGTATCCACATTCAAAATATTGGAAGTGGAAGAATATGAAGAAGGAAGAATGGAATTTGTATATGGGTTTATAGGATAAGTTGCTGTTGGAGAGTTAAAAGCTCCTTCTCTATGATTGGATTGAGCAACTCTAAATTCTATAGCAGCTGCTACACCCGGATTAAGAGGATCAGCAAGACCAGTAGGTGAAGTTCCTCCTGTTACAGTTTCTCCAACCTGAAATGTACCACTAACCATACTAATTTCAAGAAGTTTAGGAACACAATATTTTGTAATATCTTCCCCGTCAAAGAAAGCATACATTCTTGTCGTGGGCTTTACTGCCTTAGCAACAAATTCAATATTCCGTGATCTCATCCAAGGAATAATAGCCCTACTAACAACTCTATCACCAACAGAAGTATTATCCCATTGTTCAGTAATTATAGTCTGGGATCCTGTTCTAACATCAAAACCAGTTCTTCTAGTTTCTTCTAGTTCTTGTTGCCAAGTTTGTCTCCAAGTGCTACCACTTCTCCAGTTCCCCGTAGACCATGATCTATCTACATTACGAGTTGTATTTACAACAGTAGTTCCCACCCAATTCGTTTCCCAAGCATTCCAAACCGTAGGAGCAAATCCAGTTTGAGGATCTACATTTTGATTTTGAACTGCTTCATTCATCACATTCTCAAAATCACCTTCAACTTGAATAATTCTATCTTCAATTCTAGTAGTATCAACCCAAGTATCTGAAGCTGGAGTTAATTCAAGAGTACCAGTCCAAAAACTCATTAAGAAAGGAGTTACACTTTCAGATCTAGTAGCATAAGGTTGTTCTATGAACATGGTATCACTATAATCTAAAGTTATAACATCATTTTTTCTTCTTACATTTGTCCCCTCAATTAGATTAAAAGCAAGATCCGTATTTTGAGTTTGATTTACAACAGGGCCTAACATCAAATCAACAGAATTAGTATAATGAGAAGGTCTACATATTTGGTTCTTGGTATCAATAGAATTCTTAAAATTCCCTCCTTGTGTTCTAAAAGATGAAAAATTATCTACAAAGAATCCAGACTTAAACCGATTTAAACCATCAGCATCAGGAATAAACATATTGGCAGTTTCTACTTCCAATAATGATAAAGCAGTATAAAATTCTAAATTCTTAATTCTATTTTCAAGATTTTTAATATCCACCATTCTAAAGCGTTTATACTCTAGAAAACTAATATTTACATTTTCAGTATTATAAACATATGGAGGAAGCGTAACTGTAGCCAACTCAATAGCATCATCAATAGGATTTGGTAATTGTGGGCTATCAGCGGGAGTACCATAAATTACTTGGAATCTTCCATCTTTAGATACAAAAATTCTATCAATTCTTCCTTGATAGTATGATATATCACTAATAATATTTTCATCAGATGCAAGAATATTAGCAGCTGAATTTCCTGACCCATTAAATGATCTTCCAAAGAATTCTAAAGGTGATCTTGTACTTTCAGTTACAGTATAATCAGAAACTCTTGGTCTTATATCAAAAATATCCGTATTTCTATGTCCATCAATACTTTGAATTTCGTTAGTATAATTAAATGTATTATATGAATCTACACTAGTAAGATCACCTTCATCCGTAGATTCATAATAACCACTTTCAAAATAAACTTTTATTCTCTTATCAGGTGCTGAAATATCCGCTTTTCTTTTCAAAGTTCCATAATTATAAAATGTATTTTTTTGACCTACACTAAAAGTATAACTTCTACTAATATCAAAACTAGGTGAATCTAAAGCACTTACAACTGCTGATATAGCAGTTTCTTGAGAGATTACAGTTTCTCCCTCTATAAAATAAAGTTCATTTTTCTTAACATAGGAAATTTGATCACTACTCACTTTTTCTGCACATGCAGCAACTGCTCCACTTGTTTGTCCTATTAAAAGTTCTCCAATTATAAACTCTGAAGTTGTAGTAGTAGAACTATTAATAGATGAAAGTGTTGCTTTAGGTGCAGATGGATCAGAAGTATCAGAAGATTCATAAATTCCATGAATTGTAATAATATCAGGAGTATTCAATGATAAAGTTTTATCTTGAACTCTAGTTCCATATGGATAATAACCATCCCCAAAATCCAATCCATCATTAAGAGTAGTTGATCCAATACCAGATGCTGAATCTCTAGATTTAGAAACAACTAATGAATTAACCCTATTTTTTATCTTTTTCTTTGATGTTGGCTTCACTTTTTTCAAAGTAGCAACAAGTGTTGCTCCTGTATCATCTGATCCAAGATTACTTGCTCCGAATTCAGTTGCAGTAGAATTAAAAGTTACTTTATCTGATGTTAATTCTTCTGTACTTCCATCTGATCTTATTAAAGTATATCTTTCTACATCGAATGGTAAAAATGTTTCATTAGTTCCTGCTGTAGGTCTAGATGAAGTAGTTATTTGTTTATCAGTAATATCAACACTAAAAGTCTTTCTAATGGTAATAGATGCACTAGTAAAATCTACATCTGATACATTAGGCTTCGGAAGTACAGTATATAAAGTATTATCCGTAGACTTATCTAAAGCAGTAGTCAATAATTTCAAATCAGTCACTTGTAACTGAGCAGAAGGAAGAGCACCCTCTACAATTCCTGTTACAGTAGCAACTCCTACAACTTCTATACGACTAGATGGAATATCAGTCCCATTTCCAACATAAGTAACCCTAGCCATAACAGGATCAGGAGATGCTAATGTTGTATCAGTATATTGAATTAAATCATTTTCTTTTATAACACCCGGTGCCCAATTAGAAAAAGCAGTGCTTCTTACTGTACTGATACTGGGAGACCCACTAGGAACCGTAATAGATGCTATTCCAACTTCCCATTTAGATGATTGAATTACATTTGCATGGAAAGTATTAATTCCACTAATACCATCATTTGTTGCATATAAAGATTTTACATCTGAAATAGAGTTATCTGTAACTGCTATAGCAATTCTTCCACCGGCAATACCATTAATAATAAGTTGTTCATCTGGAATAAAACTACCCGATTTATCATATACAGTTACAGCTGTTCCTGCATTAACACTATGACGTAAAAAACCTGTAGCACCACTATTATTACCTTCAATAAAACATGGTATTGTAAGAGTATCAGCTTGATTTAATGTAAGAGTAGAATAAGTTTGTATATCATATAATGACATATCCCACTCATTTCTATTTCCATTAGTAGTATCATATGATCCAGACTCTAATCTATAATCATAGATACGAGCAACACCAATTTCTTTACCATCCTGAGCCCCATCTGATCCAGAATATGTATCAGCAACACCCACTCTTTGGTTTCTTAAACTTACATAATAAGTATTACCAATTCCTATGGTAGGTGATCTATAGATACTATTTAATTTTACAGTAGGTCCTGTATTGTATATTATTGATTGATCTTCTAAAAGTTTTGTTGTTCTAGGTTTGTTTACATCTAAAAAATATGTATCGGTAGTTTCAACTTCATATCCCTTTACATAAGCTTTTCCTGGTGAAATTCTATATACACCCAAATTATTAGACGGCGAAGCTCCTCCAGATGTAAATTGACCAACCTGCCAAATCCCCCTATTTCCTACATTATCATTTAATGAATTTAAAAAAGAAATATTAAAAGGTTTTACTTGATAATTACCACTTTCATCAAAAGTTCTTCTTGCAAGAGTATCTGTTATATCATAACTAAAAGATCCACCTCCTCCATAAACTGTAGAAACTGGTTTTTTTAAAACACCATCAATTACCGATACTATTTCAACAAAAGTATTATCATCTAAATCAGTTATTTCTTTTTTATATAAATGTGTAGTAAGTCTTAATCTATCGGCACCTGATGCAGCATAATTATTATATCCCTGAGAGTTATCATTTAATGCTTCATCTTGAGCTGGAGTAACAATTTCCTCTTCTACATATAATCCGACTCTATAAGTAGGAATATTGGTATATTGATCGAGAATCAATGTTTCTTCATCTACATTAACAAAATTGCCGCGCATAAAATATACACCTTCACCAATATGATAAGAAGACCCTGTAACAGCAGCAGCATTAGCAACTGTAATAGCAAAAGGAGCTCCCGCAGTAATAACAGAATTACTCAATAATCCAGAAACAATATCCTCAGCACATGTCAATGGCTCAGCATCGGAAAATGTTTGGGTGGAATTATTTACAGTACTGGATTGTATATAATTTACATATAAAGTAAGAGTATCTCTTTCTGATTCTTCTGGTAACAATACCTTATCAACAACTGCTGTTACACCAGAATTTTGTCCAGTAATTTTTAATCCTACTAATTGCTCTATATAAGCAGATACAGGTACTCCTTTATAACTATTGTTTAATTGTATCCCCGTATACCTCTTATTATATGAAGTATTTCCAGGAATTACCTTTGCACCTTCTTTGAAAAAATGCTGCCCAAATCTTTCAATTTGATTTTGCAGTATTGACTGAAGATTATTTAACTCTCTAGCCTGTATAGGATAGGAAGGTTTGAATAATACTTTATGATAGTCATTAGCTGGATCAAAGTCGTCAAAATATGGCGATACATTGAGATTGGTTTGTTGCGGCATGATTTTTTAGAACTGCAAAATAACTTTGATATCTTCTTTTTGATTAGAGGATCGCGTAATAGATGGTCTATTATCAACATAAATTATATTTCCAGAGTGTTTTTTAACTTCTGGATTAGCAATTCCACTAGTAAAAGATTGACCAAGATAATATGTCCTATTATTTATTACTGTAGAGAGACCTGTAAATGATGTATCAATTTCTAAATTTGAACCCGATGAAGGAACAATTGTTACACTTCCATCTCCAGTTGGAAAAGAAGTAAACTCTTTCAATTCAAATCCATAAGTTGGATCTGTTACAGCAGTTCCAACCGTATTGAAACCCGCCATTGACCTATCTTGCCAATACTTTAATACTCCAGTATTTTGATCATAATTAACAACTCTACCTACAGCAGTTGATCCCGTAGCAACAGTTTGCGTAAAATAAGCATTAGAGGTAAATGTGGCTGTACTATAACCCGTACCAGCCAATCTAAGTGCTCCAACAGCACTTGCTTTATCTGCATTTAAAATTGCCGTAGAATTATATTGTTGTGGACTTTGTACAATTCCCACTCTTGCAATTTTATTTCCGGTTATAAAATCTGGATTTTCATTATCATTTTCAATTCTTGAATATAAAAGAACATTATATGCACCAAGTTCTCTATAAATATCGGATCCATGCCCTCCTTCAGGAGAAATAATAACATTAAAAACAGGTCTTGTAGTTCCTGTTGGAACTCCACCAGCAGCTAAATCAACACTGGCATAAGTATATCCAGATCCTTCATTAGAAATTGTTATAGATCCGACTTGTGAATCATTATTAATAATAATAGTTGCTGTTGCTCCACTTCCATCTCCTTGAATAGGAACTGCAGCATAACTTCTATTAGCAGTACCAAGGCCAACACCACGATTAGTAATGGTTGCAATTTTAATAGATCCGTCTATTGCATTACCTCTTACTGCAGCATTATCAGTATTTGTTGCCCAATCTTGAGGAACTGGTATAAAATCAGTAGATTCAAACTTAGTAATATCACTTGGCTTAATAGTATAGAGATATTTCCAAATATAACCATCCCCACTACTACCTGCAGATCTTGGTTCTAAATCAGTAAACGTAGGTTCATCTAAAGAAGGTCTCCCATTCGGATTATCGGGATCAGTTCCATTTTGCAAACATTCATAAACTCTATAGTCACTGTTAAGAACATAATATGAAGCATTATATAAATTAGTTGCTCCAGAAATTTTAGCAGCATTAGAAACCGTATAATCACTACGATAATAATCGTAGGTAGTTCCAGACGCCCATGATCTCTTGTTGATAACTTGTCTTACATCTGAAGAATTAATTTTCTTCAATGCAATCATTGTATCCCAATATTCATTTTCATCATTAAAAGAATCTTTGGGGGAAGGTGGACTACTATCCCAATCAGACTGATAATCTGTGGGATTAGTTAACCCAACAAAAGAATAATAGGAACTACTAGCAGATTGTATTCCTGCAACAAAATTCTTTGCGTTTAGTATCCTAATTTGATCAGTTATAATGGCAGCCATTTTTTGGAACTTTTTATTTATTTATTTAACTATTAATCAAACACTATAGTTTTTGGATTTTAAAGAAACGGATCTCTCAACAATCATAGATGTTGAAATACCAGAATCTACGGTTCCAATTCCATTTAAAGTATATGCACTATAAGAATTTATCCCAACTCTAGATGTTAGCATAATTCTACCCCAACTAAAATCACCAAAATAATCTGAAGTTGATATTCCAGATCCATAAGTAACCAAGTTCTGAGTATTTACATATACTCTTCTAACATATGTAGTAATACCAGATATACTTGTTGAATGATTTTCAAAACTTTGAACAGAATAGATATTATCTACAAATGAAGTTCCTATTCCCACAGTAGTAGATCCCGCAGAATCTAAAGAAGTTATAGACGTAGATCCAGCTCCTGTATTAGATTCATATACCATAAAGTAATCATTTGTAGAAATTCCACTAAGAGTTACAGGAGTGCCTGTAAGAGTAGCATTTCTTAGCTCAGAATCATATGGAATAAAGAGATCAAATATAAGTTGAGGTTGCGCTCCATTAGTAGTAGTACCAACTCCTACAATAACTCCAGAATCACCAGAATAAGAAGATACTGAATTTGTTTCTGTGGTAGATACTGGAGGAGAAATAAGAACCAAAGGAGGATTAGTGTATGTATATCCCACTCCAGGACTTGTAACTGCCACTCCAGTAATAGTTCCACTAGTTCCAATTGTAACTGACCCAAATGCCCTTGTAGTGGTGCCTACACCCACTGTAGAAGCAATACTAACAAATGCGGTAGTATATCCAACTCCACCGTCCGAAATAACAACAGAAGAAATAGAACCCAATCCAGAAACAACCGCAGTGGCAGCAGCTCCTGTTTTAGTTTCTTGTCTTATAAAACTAACTTTATTCTGGAAATCTGTATTGACATAATTTTCATTTTCAGCATCAAAGAATGGTCGAATATTATCCACATAAATTGCTGTTGACCCAATTCCAACAGATTTGATAATATAAGCAACAGGATTAATGTTTGCTTCATATAATTCTCTATCTTTACCAACGATCTTCTCATTAATAATCTTATCTGCAGTTTGCCTACACAATACAACAGGTCTTAATAAGGTTGTATCTTGAGTATTACCTGGACCCGAATATGCACTTGTTTCTACTAGATCAGTAGAATTAATCTGTGTAACAGTCCTAGGATCTTGCTGTAAATAAGATGCTTGCCCTTTTGAAGAATCATATCCAATAGTTAAATTATCACCTACTTTAACAGTCTCAATAACTTCTTTTTCAATAACATCAAATCCACTTCCTTTATAAAATGCAATCTTAATAGTATCCTCAAGTTTAGGGGCTTCGGTAAATGTAATAATACTTCCACCATCAAACTCATACCCATCACCTGGAATTTGAAGTATATCATTAACAGTTACAATTAAAACATCTTGAAGAACAATTTTTGATCCTCTAGCTGCCAAAATAGAAACTGTATCTCCTGCTAGTGATAATGGGAAATCAACTCTTGTTCCATCAATGTAGTTACTTACATTATCTAAAGTTTCTAGCTCTCCAAGAGACCATCCAGTAAATTGATCGGAAACTATTCTATCAATTGTTACATTAAATTCTTTAAATCCAGAAGTAGTTGGAATTCCAGTAGATCCTCCTACAGGAATAGTTAAAATTTGCCCATTACCATATCCATATCCGGTATTTTTAATTTCAAAATCAATTATACTAGATCCTTGACCAACTTGAATATCAATAGTTGCAGAAGATCCAATTCCAACTGCACTAGAAGAACTATATTGTAAAGGAAGATTGGTATATGAAAGAGGATAATCAAATAATACCTTCATCGATTTTTCAATTTTTCCACCTCTAGCATAGAAATGGGAACGTGTAGAAATACCAGTTGGAACTTGGAAACTATAATCATCAAGAACATTATTAACTGTTACTTGGCCATATGCAGGATCAGTTTTACTTGATGAATTATTAACTGCTCTAGGAGCTATAATAACACCTTGAACTGTTCCACCAGACTTATAATAAGTATCAACAGTAGAAATACCAACATATGTAACAAACTGAGTAGTACTAGGAAGACTAGTAATTTTAGATCCAGTATAGAAAGGATCTGGTTTTCTAGGATACCTATGTGTAGTAACTCCACTATCCTTATCACAAGTAAATGATAGAGATTCAGTAGCTAACTTAATACTCTCACCAGTCTGCAGAGTATGAGCACCAATAGTCATGGTCATCACACCCACATTAGCACTATAATCTGCTCCAGTTACATTATAATTTACAATAGGTGATGCACCTACATTAACTGTAATTGTATTAGAAGTCGTTGTAGTAATACCTAAAGCAGTGCTAAATCCTGGATCAGTAGATCTTGGATAAGTATGCAAAGAAGCATAATTATCCATGGCACATCTAAAGGTTAAAGCATCATTAGCTAATCTAATACTAGTTGAAGTTGTTAATGAATGAGAACCAATAGTAATTGTAGATAGTCCTGAAGAAGGATGATATGTTGCATCTGAGACTTGATAATATACCAAAGGAGATGCACCAACATTAACTGTAATGGTGCTAGCAGTAACTGCTGTAATAGAAGTGTTTACACCAATAATAGGATCAGTAGAACGAGGATAAGTATGGTCAGTAGCATTATTATCCATTGAACAACTAAAGATCAATGCACTCGTTCCAATGCCTACAGTATCGCTTGTAGTGTATGTGTGACCCGATCCAACAGTCAATACCAAATCACCCGTAGAAGCGGTATAGGTGGCGTCTGTAGGCGTCGTAGACCCTATTCCAGTTACAGTGATGGTGCCAACACCTACGCTGACAAAGGTGTGCTCATAATCGCCTCCAGTGATCACTGCACTACTTGCAGCACTTACATATTGATGTGCATAATCACCACCACTAATTACTGCTCCACTCGTTGCACTTACAAAGGTATGAGCAAATTGATCAATAGGAGCACCATATCCAACCTTAACTGTAATAGTTGTAGCAGTTGTGGATGCAATAGAAATAGCCGTATCGTAAGCAGGATCTTCACCTCTAGGATAATAATGAGTGGAAGCACCAGCATCCAATCCACATGTCATTGCAATACCAGTAAATATTACATCTTGATCAACACTATATCCATGAACTCCGGAAGTAGTAACAGTTACAATACCACTTGATGCATGATAATCAAATGCTGAAATATTTTTAGGTCCGGAATATAAACATGTAAAGGCAATTCCCGATAATACAACTTCATTACCAACTGCTAATTCATGAGGAAGTAAAGTAGTAACTGTACTCATACCTGTTATTGAATTATATCCAACATTCATTATAGTTTTGGGTTTGTAGAATATATGTGGATTTGTTATTGCAACACCAGTTAGAGATCCAGTAGATCCAATAGTAGCAGTACCGATAGAAACTATATTAGTAGCAGTAAGATCTTCCTGTTGAATGGAAACGTTAACCGTTTGACCAATTCCACTTCTATATCCAGATCCACTATAACCAATAGAAATGAGAGATACAGTTCCTGCTGTTGAAACTTTTGCTGTCCCCCCAGCAGCTACTAGTGGTTGATACCCCAACCCTTCAGTAGAACCAACTGAAACAATTACTCCACCAATTGGATATGGAGATATATTAATGTCATCATTTATGGTAGGATAATCTCCTGTAAAAGTAATAGATGTAATACCCGAAGATTCTTCTAGAATATAATTACTTAAAGCTCCTCTTCCTTGCCATATACTGTTAATTAAAACTACTCCATCCGAAGTTATGCCCGTAATATCCGATCCATTCGCTTTTAAAGTAAATTCATTATTGATACCATCAAAATTTTGAGAAATATCATCAAAAACGTAATTATTAAAGTATGCATCAGTAGAAGATCCGGTAATACCTGATTTCATAAAGACCCTTCCTTGGAAGGTGGATGATGTAGATATCCCAGTCCAATCCCTATCATCCGGGGGATTTGTCACACTTCCAATAGGAATATTACCATGTGGAGCTTCCACATAATTTAAAACATTATCTACAATATTATAATTTCCGTCAATCTTAGTAATTAAGTCACCAGTTCCATATCCAGCTAAAACCGTTCCCAACCATGGTCTACGAACTCTCATCATATTGGTACTTCCAATACCCACCCCTTCAATCTTCATTATTTCAGTACCAATCTTAATCAGATCTCCACCATAGAATGAAGTAATTCCTGAGAACTCAATTATATTATCAGTAGTAAATATTTGGTCTGCAAGTGTAGTCGTAACAGCAGTAGATACTACAGGAGATTGAATAATATTATCAAGGGCATTAATTATTTTTGTATTTTGATTTGTTGCAACAAACCTATGTGAAGTTCCAATACCAACACTTGTAATATCTACTGTTGTTGGAACAACGTTCAATGCATCTTCTGCATTTCTAGCAATCTTAATTGCATCATCACTAATTTTGACAACAAATAATTCTTCTGGCAAATATTCGGTAACACCAACACCAGAGAAGCTAGTTGCCGCAATTCCAATTGCAGAAGTAGCAGTTCCAACATGAGTATAATTAATTCTTTCTCCTGTTACATAAAAATGATTTGGTATCTTAATAGTATCATCACTAACACTTACAATAGTAGAATCATCCCCTAAGAAATATCTTTCAAAAATACCATAATTTTTATGTGTTAAACCAAATGCTCTCTTAATATCTCTCTCTGTTCCTTCATACTCTCCAAATCCAGATCTTATAGATCCATTATTGAAAGAAATCTCATCTTGAGTATCATCTTGAATTCTTAAGGCATTCATGAAGACATTTACTTCAATATCAATGCTGGGTAGTGGAGTAAATACAAGTTCAACAGCTGATCCATTTAATCTAGAACCAATTGTACCCAATCCAGCAGCAGTCTCTATATTTGCCCATTCAACATCAAAAGTATCCCCACTTCCAGCAACATAATTATCAACAACAGCAACTTCAGATAACTGATATTCGTTATTAGTTTTATCACAAACTTGAACTAGAAAATAACCAGCATCATAAGCATCTTCATATTCACAGATTACATTTTCTGTTGGAGATCCTGAAGAAGCAATAGTTGTAGTGACAGATTCTAATCTAGCATGCTTCATCTGAACCGTTCCAATACCAGTATAGGTTGAATTTGCCAACCCAACTGTAATTGTGTTAACAGCAGCAGTTATACCTATACCAGCGTTTGGAATGAAATCAACTTTTAATGAAGAACCATCCAGATAAGGTAAATAAGTTCCATATCCCGCTGATGAATATCCACCCAAACTAGTCATCAACTGTCCATATTCTGTAATAGCAACATCTGTTCCATTATGAACAATATTAAGCTCAGTAAATTCAAATTCATTTGAATTAATAGTGAATCCATCTCCACCCACATCTGGTGTTATTTCAACTAAAATCTTTGCCGAACTATAAGTACTTGCAATACTCACAATAGTAGTTGTAGTACCAGTAGAAACATTAGTACTATGGGTTTCAACAAGAGAAATTCCTCCAATACTAGTTGTTCCAACTCCTAATATATTATCATCAAGATTATAAGAAAGAGCTGTAATCCAATAATCATTTACTGAAGATTTTGTAGGATAGAATAATACTTCACCTTCTGAACCTACAATTTTAAAATCAAAAGATCCTTGATCATATACACTTTCTACTCGTCCATACTGGTTAATATATCCATTAGCACCATCATGAATTAAATCAACAATCATTAATTGCCGTTGAGCAGTATATCTTTGATCTTGAACATAAGTAATAAATTTCCTCGCTCTCATTTCCGATAATAGGAACCTATCAACTATACTAAATGCAGTTGCTCTGGGATGGCTATTAAATTGAGAACTAAAATCATCAACTGACAGAACCCTATTTCCCCTAGATTCCATATAATCTTGAAGGACTCTATTGGCAAATATAATTTCTGTTGAAACTATCTTACCATTTAGATTTAATGCATTTTCTTTAACTAAATCAAATCCATATACACAATTTAAACTAGCTGATCCATACAAGTCATTAACAACTTCAACAGATGTTAAATTGGTTGTTAATCCAACAATTGCATCCATTTCATTATTATCAGAGTTAGGAATTGGGGATAAAATTTGGTGATCACCAAATTTTTTAAATCCTAATGTATGATTTAAAGCAGAAACAACATCATACCAAGTATCATAAGTTACAGTAGAACTTAATGAATAAGAGAAATTCTGATAATAATCACTATCTTGCAATCTCTGCATATTGTAATTCAGAACTCCAGAATCAGTTCTCCATCCATCTATAACTTCAGAAAATGGACCCACATTTGCATATGCATCATATTCCCTAATAGAAGAAGCAATTCCTTGAGATTTTGAAGTTAATCCTTCAATTCTCTCATTAACTATAAAATTATCTAATGGGTTAGTTGATATTCTTAATATACCTGTTTTACCATTCCAATATTCAACAGTTCCTTTAGAAGAATTAGATTCAACAGTTTCACCTATAACATAATCATTTGGTTTTAAATCAACTTTAAATAGAGGAAAATGCTTTTCGGGAATAATCCTTGCACTAGAATTAATAGTATCAAAAAGTCCAGGAATTTCACCATCATCAAGATAATTATCCAAAGAATAAGTAACACTTCCAATTCCACCTATATTCTCATCAACCTCTGTTAATGTGAAAAGATTATAATCATACTTTTTAGAATCATATCCAATTCCAGTAGATCCTACACCTACACTTACTCCTTCAATTAATACTTTATCATTTACAGCAAAGGGGAAACTATTTGCAGTGCTAAACCCAACTGCCATTGTAACTGTTACATCCTTTGTAATAGTATTAAATCCAACAGTAGAAATTCCTACACCATTAGTATTGTTTACGGGAATAACTGTAGGAGGTACATCATAAAGAATATAAGTATTCTTTAAAATATCTACTTTATATTGTCCTAAAGTATATTTCAAATGTATATCATCAACTAGATCTCCAGTCTTACCATCTAGAACAACTAAATTTGGAGAAGTAGTATATCCTCTACCTACCGAAGTTACACCAACCGACTTTAAAGATGTAAAGGGACTTATAGTTATGATTTGTGGTAATCCCACACTAGGTGCTAAAGTAGTGTCAGATGCAAAATCAAATCCTATATTATTAATCTTTGTTTTTGTAATTTTACCGATAGATTTACTATCCAAATCAATTTCAGCACCTTTACCAGATGAAGTTGTAATAGTTGTAATACCAGGAACTTCATAATAATTACTACCAACATTCTTTATTTGAAATTTAGTAATAGGTCCTAAAGTAGAAGAAGAATCAGTTTCATAGGATAAGCGTGGCCCACCAGTTATTGAAGATGCATAAGAAGTCTTTTCAGGAGGCTCTGGCAAAGTATATGTAAATGAAGTATTAGAATCTACAGTAATTCCCTGTCTTCCATTATATACACTCTTCTTAGACTGAATTTGATTATAAGACTTCACAGTAGTGTCTATAATAATTTCTTCTTTAATTGAAGGCAAATTACTTTCATAAAGAGGATCGAACCTATAATATAAGATATCAGGGATATTCTCATTAACAATTAAAGTTACTTTAGCATCAGCATCTATACCAACCCTACCAGATCTCTTAACATTAAACTCTTTAATGTTAACATTTTTCTCCCACAATTGCGTATATGTATTATCACTATAGAAGTTAAGTTCAAATGCCGAATATGAAGTTCCTTGATTAGTATATCCTAAAGAAGAATCACTAAGATCAAATATAGCTGTAGAATTCTTATATACTTTTAAAGCAGGATTAATAGGTCCAATATTTCCACTTGAAGTACTTCCAAGTCCAACAATAGATGGTTTGGGTTGTATAGATTCATAATAAGTATCAGATAACTTAAAGTTATTATTATCAATTTTAACTATGTAATACATTCCTTCATTAGAAAGACCTTCAACAGGAGTAGTGGCAGTATGAACAATCTTTTCTCCTGTTACAAATCCATGATCTGTTAAACTAATTGTATTTGTTTCTGTATTAACACCTGAAGAAGTAAAGGTTTTTATTCCTACCAGAACTCTTCTATTATAATCATTATATTTGACTACAAATGTAGAAGCAATAGAAGGACTTATATCAATATAAACATTATTATTATTCACTAACCCATGAGTCTGACCAGTTGCTACTGTTACTAATTGCCTATTAGCTTCTCCAGTTATTTGATCATAATTTGTTTTAAGACTATGATAAACTCCAGTTCCTACTCCACTAAAATATAAAGTAGAGTTAGCTGTTGTTGCTATACCAACCCAAGTACCCGTTGTACCTAATCCAACTGTAACAGTAGATAATCCAATTAAAGAATCACTTATTTTTGCAACATAAAGAGTATCTCCGTCGGTGAAAGTAGATACTCCTGTTGCCGGATCATCTCCCAATCTAACAACTGCAATACCTGTTCCATTACCAGGAGAATATGTTAATTTATCTCCTGTTGCCAAATTATGATGGGGAATATAAACTGTTTTAGTAGGAATAAAGATTTCACTTATTCCAGCACCAGGATTAGAGAAATAAAGAGTAGAACCAATACCCACAGCTGCAGTTGTTCCTAATCCTACTGCTTCGGATGGATTAAAATAAATTTGTCTGTTTAACTTATAATTAAAATCAGATTTAAAACCAGCATTTATAGTTAATCTTCTAGGATCGTCATAAATTTTAGTTGTTACCGTATGAGCATTGCCTACAGTCCCATCAAATTCTCTAATAACTCTAATTCTAGATAATTTTGGATCTATATTTAAAACTTTTACCCTTTCAGTTCCAATTCCTAATATATCGTTTTCTCTAATAGATGGATAAGTAAGAGTTCCACCCACGTTGAAATAAGTAACTAATCCAGTTGCAACAGCCGATCCAATTCCTGAAGAAGTTGTACCCACACCAACTACATTAAGTCGATTACTAGAAATTCCTGCATTATAGGATCCTCCAATTTTTGATGAAGTAGTGGACAATCCCGAAATAGTAATTAGATCTGAATTTTTAAAATTATGAGGATTTTCTGCAAAAAGAATATAATTTCCTTTCTTACTTGAAGGATAAATCCCCACACTTAGTGTACTAGATGCAACACTTACATTACTTACGGATGGTCCCAAAACTCTTGAAACTGTAGCATTCGCACCATATCCCTTAGTATTTGTATTATCAAAAACTACAGAATCACCAATACGATAAGAATTACCTCCTGTCACAATACCAATACTATTAAGACTACCAGGAATTACTCCATTAACTTCTATAGTTTGGGTTAAATCATTAGGAATAGGAGCATATAGATATCTTAAATTACCTTCAATCAAATTATAAGGTTGAGTATTTCTACACCAATTAGATCCACTTAACTTTACTTCATCTTGATTAGAAGTTGATTTAAAATTATAATCATTGGAAGATGAATAATACTTATCCCCAATAAAATAAGGAAATACTGGAATTTTATATTTGTCAAAAGGACCGTCTTGAATTACTCCAGAATCAATGGTAGAAAAATATGCATAAGCTCCATTAGGAAATTCGGGAGTAACTCCAAATCTTCCATTATTTTCATCAAGTACTGATTGATCTTTTACATCATAATAAGTAAAATCTTCAATAAAGAATCCTGCAGGATATTCCCCTAAAGGTGGCCTACTTTCTTTCTTACTTGCTTCTTCTTTATACCCAGATTTCATCTGAGTAACTACTCCTCCATCATTAGTAGAATATCCATATGGTCCATAAATGGGATTTCCATCATATGCCCAACCAATAATAGGAGAATGATCCGTTGAATCTATTTCAAGATCATTAGATTTCTTTAAATCCCTATCTCCATATAATACTGTGCCAGATTGATCCACAGCAAACATTATCTCTCTTAATTTTCTCGGAGGATAAAGATAAGAATATTGAAGTCCATAATCAAGATTCGTCCCCTTAGCAATGAATCCATCATCAATAGTAAAGCTATTAAAATACTTTTTAAATAAATTTATTCTCCAAGTTTGAATATTGGGATAAAACCTTACAGATGATTCACTACCAGCAGATAAAACTTCAATAGTAGTATCAGTAGTGCTATATCCACTACCTTGCGTAACAACTTTAACAGAAGTTAATTTTCCATCTGTTATGACAGGAGCAATTGATGCACCAGATCCGCTTCCACTTAAAAGCAGATTAGGAATAGAATTATAATTTTTTCCTTGATTTAAAACTATTACTTCTGCAAGTTTCCCATCATTTATAACAGCTTGTAATTGTGCATCCGATCCAGATAATACTGAAACTTCAGGCAATCTTTCATAATTAATAATTTCTGATGATCCATAACCAACCCCATTATTAGATAAATGTATAGATGTTATTTCACCCCTAAAAATAGGTTGTAGTTGAGCTTCAAAAGTTTCATCTCCTATTGAAGATATTCCTATCTTTCCAATCAAATTAAAGGAAATATTGGGATAATTAAAAAGATGAGTTCCTGAACCTACTGAGGTAAAATCAATATATTGTTCAGTAGCACATAAAGATTTACTAGTGGATAATTTAAACTTATCATCATTTATTTTCGTTACATAATATTCCGATCCATCACTTAATCCACCAATAACAGTTCCTTCTGCAGTATATTTTACAATTTCTCCTTTATCATATCCATGATTGTCAATTGTAATTTCATTTAAAGCAGTGCTAACACCTATAGGTTGAGATGTTCTCTTCTTATTTTCGTATCCACTTCCCGGAGTAACTACATTAATTCCATCTACTACGGACTTTTTATCATAAGACTCTAAATATTGCCTTCCAATCCCTCCTGCAAGCAATACAACAGTATTAATACCCGCAATAGCATCTCCTTGTGTAGGATGAAGTTTTACTGTAGTATTGTTTACAGTGGATACAAAATAAGATGCATCCGTAGTTAACCCACTAATTGCCTTTTGACTCTCCGTAATATAATTTACTTTTTCCGCATTTCTAAATTTATGGAAAGTGCTAAACCCAATAGTTGATACAGTAGTACCTAATCCAACTTCAAGAGCTTCCTCCTGAGCATTAAATGCAACCTGATGATCAATTAAGGTCATATTTACTTCAGCTGTTGCACCTGTCCCATTTCCACCCGTAATAGACACGACAGGAGTTTCTTCATAATCAAATCCTGGATCTATAATTCTAACTTCCTGTAAAGATCCGGATAGAGCAATATATCCAGTAGCACCTGTTCCTACAGAATCTTTAATTAATAAAGGTGGTGGATTTATAACATCAAATCCATCTCCAGAAGAAAGAATGTCAATATTATTAATTTTACCATAACGAATAACTTCTGTTGACTTATAATTTAAAACCTCTACACCATTCACCAAAATTCCTGTAAAACCAGGTTTTGTATCTTCCAAAACTCCATTATTTGTTGGAGGAGCAATTTCTCTTAAGAGTTTTTGTGAATTTAAAGTTTTATTTCTAAAATCATATAATTCTATTATACAGTTAGTAACAGTTGCATTATTAATAGAAATAAATTCAGAACTGTAAATATTAGGCTTACTTTTCGCTAGTTTTATTGTAGTTGAACTTATACGCTTAATAAAGTAAATACCTTCATTAGGGGGAATCTCACCTTCTGTTAAATTGCCAATATCCGATCCAAACAAAGAAGAATTGACCGTTCTTATAGTTTCAACTACTCCATAGCTTACTTTACTAGTATCTACAATTTGAGGAATATAATATACAATATCTCCAGTATAGAACGTATGATTCCCAATATTCAATTCCTCACCATTAAATGTTCCCGAAAATGTAACACTTCTATCTGAAACATTAAGAGGTTGTGAATCATATGAAGGTAATGAAGAAGATGCGACTAAAAGATTATCTTTATATTTTTCTTTATATACATTTTGAATGTTTGTCTGATATTTTGTAACAGCAGGAAAATAAGTAGATTGTGCTTTTAAAATATTTCTTTGAATAGTATAAGACAATACATCGGAAAGCTGTCCTTGACCCCTAATAACGAATGATTTTGCTGCAAGAATATTAATAATTTTAGTATCTTTTTCAATCAGATCAGAACTTACGATTGTTGCAGAATCACCAGTATTAAGAATATGATCTACATCTAAAGTAATTTTATAAGTAAAATCTAAAGAATCAATCAATTCAATACTTTTAATTTTGTAAATGGGGGAAATATTATAAAACCAATTTTTAAATTTAAAAGAACTATCAGAAATTCCTAAAGTCTTGAGTTGAGCAATATCATTTAGTCCATAATATGATGTATTATCGCCATATTTAACATCTTGCAATACTGAATTAATTCTAACCTTAATAATTTGATTCTCATCAGTAAAAGAACGTCCATATGCATAAGTATTAATTCCAATACTTGATTTATCGGAAATTGTTTCATTTATATCAGAACATCCATAAAATTGAGTCAAAGATTTAGATGTATAAGAGACAACACCAACTGTTGCATTATCAAAAGTTACACTTAACTCTCCAGTATCCTTAAAACCAACTGTAGAATCCACATCCAGTGTAGTGGCTCCAATACCAATATTACCAATCAGTCTAGTTTTGGGATGAACAGAAAAATCACCATATAATGCACCTTTTACTCTAACATCTTTATTATATCCTCCATCAAATTTTAACTTATAAAAAGTATGTGCTGCACCAACAGAAATAATTTTTTCTATATCCGTAATGGGTGCATATGCTTTTCCAATATTAGTATCTAACTTATATTCATCTTGATATAATGTTGTATTTTGGAGATCTTCTGGATTACCATCAATAGACTCTACTACAAGAGCATTTCCAATAATATAATTAGCATTTGAAGGAGTAATTAAAAAATCTCTTGGCCTTATGATCTTTACATCTTCACCATACAATCCTTTAAATAAAATTTCAAAAGATTGATCAGTTCCTTTACTTGAATAAAAATCCTTTGCTTGTTTTAGAAAAACCTTCTCATTTAATGTTGTTGATAATGCTCTATCTTCAAATCCCGGTAAAATTTGATATTTTGTCTTTAATAAAAACTCTTTAAGAAAAAGACAACTTAAATTAGTTACAGTAGAACCTGTAGAATGCGTAGATGCTTTTGTCGATTCAAAAACTACTTCATCAGGAGATGATTCATCCCTATATGAGGAAATTCCCGCAAATCCTCTAATACATCCAGTAAAAGCAGTATTAGCTATTCCTGTATAAGTGATTATTTCATCATTAATTTTAATTAATCCATAAGATGAAGGAAATCCTCTAGTTCCTTGAGGATTCTGTATCATATCAACAGGAATTACATCATCATAAGTACCAATATCGGTAGATAACTCTACAGATTCATTTAAATCAGTAAGTTCATCAATTTTAGTATATTGATCAATATTTTGAATTAAATCAGTGGGTGCTCCTTGAAATTCTTGAGCAATATAATATTGTTTTAAAAATTCAGATACTAAAGGAAAATCAGTCTGCACATAAGCAGGCAGCTGATTTTGAACAATGTTACTAAACTGAACTCTTTTTTCGGCCATGTTATTATTTTACTTTCTTAGTAGGATGTTGTAGTAGGAACTGAAGCGATAGTAGGTGTAGTACCTGTTGTATCCGTTCTTCCACCAGGACGGACTAAATTACCATTTGGATAACTTTGAGATACGATATAATTAGATGCTGATGGATCTAGTCCAGAAGCAATCTCATCAACAACTGTATCAAAAGTACTGTTATTAATATCTAGCTGCAAATACAAATCCTGTAATCCAATTACATCATTTGAAGCAGGAGAAACTCCAATTTCAATAGTTTGTTGACCTTTCTTTAACATTGCAGATTGTATATTAATAGGACTCATAGTTATAACACCAGAAGCATAATTTATCGTTCCTATATTTCGTTTAACGATGGTAGGTGTTTGTGAATTAACAGATGGAATAGTAAATAGGAAAAGAGAACCATTTATTCTATTTGTATTGGGAATATCAGACATATAAACGTCTTGAGAAATTCCACTTATTTTAAAAGCAGAAGTTTTAATATTATAACCATTCATTGAACGAATAAAGAATTCATTACCAAATCCAATAGAATACTCTGCCCAACTATTTAACGCAACTCTTAAATCACGTCTCATTCTTACTATTGTGATATTAGAAGTTACAGCGGGACTACTATCATCAATAACTTTCAAGAATTTACTATATTTGAATTTTGCTCCATATTTATTCATCTCAATTGATTCTGCATACTTATTAGCATTACTTTGAACAACTGATGAAACTTGTGCAGCACTTGGAGCTTGATTGGTGTTATAATATACTTTTGAATCAACTTCAATAAAGAGATATTTCAAATCAAGGATTTCTGGCACAATTCCTGCAACAGCATATTTCTTCAATCTCATCTTAATGTCTTCTTTCGTCAAATTAGGTAAAAAATCACCTGATTTGGGTTTAATACTAATAAAAACCTTCCCATATTGTGGAGGAATTAAATCTTCTCCACCAAATACGGAGATAGATTCAGTGTCTGGGTAAATTCTAGATGGAATTAATGCTTCATAGTCATTTGCAGTAAGGGCCCTATTTTGTGATGCGTATATTCTAGGAGCATACTTCTTAATAGAGTCAACAGCTTCAATCACTTCTCCGCCAGAGGAGATTATACCAGTTGTTAACAAAGAAATACCAGAAGTAACTGTATAATCTACTGCATTTCGTGTATATGTAATCCTACCATTAAAAGTAAACGAACTTACTCCATTTCCACTATCTCCAGCAGTAGTAATATAGTTTATTACAATAAAATTACCATCTTCAAGGGATTTTCCAAAATTATTATCTCCAAAAAAGATTTGATATCTTTCATCTTCAATTTCTTGAATATAATAAACTGCAGAAGTTGCATCAATGTTAAAAAGACTATCCTGAAGACTAAATTTAGTTGATATAGTAGAATTTTCACTTGGACGAACAGTTACTGAAATTAATTCAGTATCAATACCTGCATTAGGTAGAATAAATTTTTGATTTGGATCTTGAGAACTATATGTATAGTTAGAAGTTAATAATGTGCCTTGGTATATTTTAATATCATTAAATGTTGCAGTTCCATTAATAACAGGAACAGTAATATCTTCTAATATAGAGAAAAGATAAGAATTATTGCCAAAGGTTCCACTTGTACCGGCTATAGGACCCGCTTTAAGCGTTAATGAAGCGGGTGCAGGAGCAATATTAGTAGTATCTACATAAAAGCTAACTGTTGCCCTTGCTGCTTTACGTGAGCGGGGAACATATCCAATATTTCTTGCTAATGAAACTACATTCTCTCTTAAGGTAGCACTATCAATGAATACTTCATTAGCAACCATATTTGCATTATAAGAAGTAATGTAAGTATTATATGCTAAAAGATCAATAATTGATGAAAGATTAGATCCTTCAAAATTATAATCCGTAAAATTAGAATTAGATCTTATATATTCTGTAAGAGTAGTTTTAACCTGATTAAAATCTAGGTTAGCGAAATTGGCTAATGGCATTTTTATCTAGCTGATTGCAAAGCGAATTGTAGTTGTTGTTGTGGAACATCTGCTCCAATAATATCATATACAATAACAACATCAAAGGAGTTATTATCAAAATCTGGAAAAACTCTACAACTAACTAATTTAACTCTTGGTTCATAATTTTTAATAGAATTTGTAATTTCTTCCTTAATGGTTGTAGCAGAAAGATCATCAATATTTTCAAAGAGGGATGCAGAGACATAAGATCCAAAAGTAGGATCAAAGAATTTTTCTCCAGGAAGGGTAAATACAATATTTCTCACTGAACGAGCAATTGCATTTTCATTTTTAAGTCCAATAAGATCATCATTTACAGGATTAACCTGAAATGTCATACTAATATCCTTAAAACCCTGGCTTACCCTTTGTATAGGCATTGCAAAAAAAGAAAATTACAAATTTTAGTTATTTATTAAGGATTCGTTATTAAAATTCTGCTAGAGGAATGGCATCAGTGTCATAATCTAGCCCATCATCATCAAAATCGTCATTACTGCGCTCATAAA
>Ga0206682_10001002_pt1 | contig 28514 bp, 24 predicted proteins | sample M240m12015metaG_FD_155444 | JGI IMG/M metagenome (GOLD analysis project Ga0206682, IMG submission 155444) | Ammonia-oxidizing marine archaeal communities from Monterey Bay, California, United States - M2 40m 12015 | ecosystem: Environmental > Aquatic > Marine > Intertidal zone | place: USA...
TTACTGGCATACCATCTAGCGGAAAGTCAGATTTCGTTGATCAAATGGTAGTAGGTTACAACCAAAAGTATCAATGGAAAACTGCATTTGCTAGTCCTGAAAATGCTCCTACATATTTACATGCTCACAAGCTTATGCGTAAGATATGGCAAGGCATGCCAACAAGAAATGATATACATTCAGACAAATGGAATCAGATCGCAGAACATTGTAATGATAACTTTTTTCATATTGATATGGAACGTTATACTCTTGAGTCTGTGTTACGTAAAGGTGCTGAGCTAGTTAAACGTAAAGGTATTAAATGTCTTGTCATAGATCCATTTAATAAGATTAGAGATGTTGATTGTAAAACCGAGGATGTAAATAGATATACAATGGAATATCTAACTAAGATAGAAATGTTTTGTAAAAAATATGATGTCTTAGTTTTTATTGTAGCGCATCCAACTAAAATGTATAGAGATAAAGATGGTAAAATTGAAGAACCTACTATGTATAACATTAAAGGCGGTGGCGAATGGTATGATGCAAGTTATCATGGTATACTGGTCCACAGAGATTATGAAGCTAAAACAGTTAAAGCAAAAGTACTTAAAGTAAAGTTTCAAAACCTAGGTGAAAACGGAGCAGAAGCTCATTTTAAATGGGAACATAAATCAGGTTGTTTCATACCTCATCAATTAGCTGAGCTAGAAGAGGAATCAATGCCTTGGGATTAATGAGTGCTGCTTGGCGTAAAAAAAAGGTAAACATCTTAGGTCCTGAATGGACTGATGAAAATACAGAGGCATATAGATGGTGTATAAACAATGGTGTTAAAATATCTCCATGGGCTGCAAGTAGTGAACAAGATAATTACTACTGGTGGATTGATGTAGAAGTTAATGGAGCTAAAAAACGATCACCATTTAAATACAACGGTAAACAATTAAACGAAAAAATATTTGAATTATATAGATTTTATTATGACAAAAACAAAATTTAAAACAGCGAGTGATGCATTTAATTATTTTTTTCCAATAATAATGTTTGAAGGAGAAAAGTTTGATAATACTAGAGCTTTATTTAATGTAGGTTTTTATATAGAAAACCCTATGGATAATCATATACTAGCTAAAAACAGAAAATGGAATAAAGAATATGCTGAAGCTGAATGGCAATGGTACTTATCAGGTGATCCTAATGTAGATAAGTTAGGAGAGATATATGGTAGAGTGCCTGAGATATGGCAACGAATGGTCGACGGTAATAATGAAGTAAGATCTAATTACGGTTGGCAATGGGAACGCAACTATCAATTAGATTATGTAGTTGCAAAGCTTAAGGATAATCCTAATACTAGACATGCGGCAATAAGTATATATGATGGTAAAGAACATCATTACTATGCTAAAGATACTCCATGTACTTATGCGGTTCAGTTTACAGTATTAAACAATAAACTAAATATGTCAGTTGTGATGCGTTCTAATGATCTATGGTACGGTTTCTGTAATGATCAGTATTGTTTTTCAAAGCTACAGGAATTAGTCTCAGAGAGGACAGGATATGAAATCGGTACGTATTACCACTTTGCACACAACTTACATTTGTATAACGATAAAATAACATAATATGTATTATTTATACCACATACCAGGTAAAAAGATAGGTGTTACACGTGATCTTAATACTCGTGTTACATTAATTCAGGGCTATAGCTCTAGTGAATATGAAGTTCTTGATCAGTCGGACGATATAGATTATATATCGGACAAAGAGATAGAACTTCAAAAGTCTTATGGCTATAAAGTAGATAGAAAGAAATATAAAAACCTTTTTAAGAAAATGAAAATAAACGTAACAGAACAAACTTCAACTTTTGCAGTTCCTTTAAACAAATTAAAAGGACATCTTATGGATAACATGAATATGAAATGGGATACGTCTCACGGTAAGTTCTACATAGATATGCAAACAATACAATGGATAATGGATAACGCTAAAGTTTCAATGTATAATGATAAGAGATCTTACATATACAATAAAGCTTTTGCAGAGTACTTTAAAACTAATACAATTATGGAAATACCAGACTATAATAAAAGTCAGGTTATGTTTGATAAAATTAGAACATGGGCTTATGAAAGAGGTTTATATGAAAAAGGAAATCCTATGGTACAGTATGTTAAACTACAAGAAGAAGCTGGCGAGCTAGCTAAAGCTTTATTAAAAGATGATCAACCAGAAGTTATAGACGCTATTGGTGATATGGTTGTAGTGTTAACTAACTTAGCTCATCAACGAGGTGTTTACATTGAAACATGTATACAATCTGCATATGAAGTTATAAACCAAAGAACAGGTAAAATGATTAACGGAACATTTGTAAAAGATGAAGATTAAAACAGAAGATAAGATAGTACAAGCAGTACTAAGGAAGATGGACCAACGTAGTTTAATAGGCCAGAAAAAATATGGAGCTACAATGATGCAAGAAATTGAAGGTCAAGAAAAAGATTTAAATAGATTTTTAATTGATGTACAAGAAGAATTAATGGATGCATTATTATATATTGAAGCAGCTAAAAGATGTTTACAAGATGAGATAGAAGAGGTTGCATACAATAGGTTTACTAAAGATGTAACTAATATAAACGTAAATGAAGAAGTCTTATAAACGTAAAAGAGGACCAGTCCGAGCAAAAAAAGTAATATATGATAATATTAAATTTGCATCAGGACTAGAAGTGTATATGTATAAAGCTTTGAAAGAAGCTAGAATCGTAGCTGAGTATGAGCCTACAAGCTATACTCTGCTTAACGGTTTTGATTATGAAGGTATATGCTTTGAAAAACAAGCTAACGGTAAAGGTGAATACAAAGATAGAGGTTGTAAAAAGATTTTACCTATAAAATACAAACCAGATTTTGTAGGTAGAGATTTTATAATTGAATGTAAAGGTAGAGCTAATGAATCGTTTCCGCTTAGGTGGAAATTATTTAAATCATGGATAGCACAGCATTCACCTAGTATAGCACTGTTTAAACCTCAAAACCAAAAAGACTGTGATGAAACTATCAAACAGATAGAAATCATGAGAAAAAATCTTAGAACAAATGCAAAGAAAAAACAAACTAGCCTCTAAACATATAGCTAGAACTAAATATAAGGAACGTAAGATCGATACTTATATTAAATGGACAGTTAATAAAAGAGGTTATTTAAAATGGAAGGATCTAATTGCGATCCATAATAAATATAATATACAATGCTATGGGTAAATCAAAACAATGGGAGTTATCAGCTGGAATGTTTCCAGGTATACTCTTTGGAATAAGAAGTTATGAAGACGGAGATTTTCAAGTAGATCACGTTTTATATTTAGGAATATTTGATATATGTTTAACTCTATACTATGAAGAATAATATGAACGTACCATTATTTACAGAAAGAATACCGTACAAGCCTTTTGAATATCCTGAGTACTATACCGAGGGTTGGTTAAAGCAAGCTCAAGCGTTTTGGTTACATACCGAAATACCTATGAGTGGTGATGTTAAAGACTGGAATGAAAAATTAACTCCAGAAGAAAAAAACTTAGTAGGTAATATACTATTAGGTTTTGCACAAACAGAATGTGCTGTGTCAGATTACTGGACGCAAAAAGTTGTTGGCTGGTTTCCTAAACATGAAATACAACAAATGGCTATGATGTTTGGATCGCAAGAAACGATTCACGCAGTAGCATATAGTTATTTAAATGAAACTTTAGGTCTTGAAGATTATGAAGCTTTTTTACACGAACCCGCTACAGCTGCTAGGTTTGATAACCTTGTAGCTTACGAAGGCAATGATCCTGTAGGTATAGGTAAATCATTAGCTACGTTCTCAGCTTTTGCTGAAGGGGTTAGTTTATATTCTGCCTTTGCTGTATTATACAGTTTTCAAATGAGAAACCTATTAAAAGGTATTGGCCAACAAATGAAATGGTCTGTAAGAGATGAATCATTACATAGTAAAATGGGTTGTCAACTATTTAGACACATGTGTTCACAAATACCAGGATTAAAAGAAGAATGTAAAGAGCATGTATATGATGCAGCTTTAACTATGCATAATGCTGAAATGACTTATATATCTAAGTTATTTGAAATGGGTGATATTGAAGGAATAACAGAATATGACCTTAAACATTTTATTAAAAAACGTACAGGTGATAAACTTAAAGAATTGGGCTACAAAGCAGAAGGAAAATTTAAATTTGAATATGACCAAAAGTCAATTGAAAAAATGGCTTGGTTCGATCATCTTACTGGGGGTCACACTCACACTGATTTCTTCGCTATTAGGCCGACTGACTATAGTAAAGCAAATGAAGGCGAAGACTTTGAAGATGTTTGGTAATAATAAAATTAAATAATATGAAAGAAAGTAAATTAATAGAGATGCAAAATAGAATAGCTAATTTAGAGGCTATATTTAAACAGTTAATACCTGAATTAAACGGTATAAAAGATTTATCTTTTGGTGTTTTTGATACAATAAAATTAATGCCAGGTTATGAAGATGCTATAACTCAATTAAAAATTAAATCTGATGAAGCTAAAGCTAAATTAGAAGAAAAAAAGTTTGAAACAGATGTGGAATAACGAATGGAAAAAAGGAGTTGATTACCCTGTTTGGGGTGATACTGACGTATATAAAAAAACAATTGGTGGTGGTTATCTTTTAAAAGGTGAAACACCGAAAGATGCATACCATAGAGTTTGTAATACTGTAGCGAGACGTTTAGAACGTCCTGAGATGGCCGAAAAGTTTTTTGAATACATTTGGTCGGGTTGGCTGTGTCTTGCATCTCCTGTGTTGTCTAATACAGGAACAGACAGAGGTTTACCGATCAGTTGTTTTGGTATAGATGTTGCTGACAGTATATACGATATAGGTAGTAAAAACCTAGAGATGATGCTACTCGCAAAGCACGGCGGTGGAGTAGGAATCGGAATTAATCAAATCAGACCCGCAAGTGCAAAAATTAAAGGAAATGGAACAAGTGATGGAGTTGTGCCTTTTTGTAAGATATACGATTCAACAATACTTGCCACTAATCAAGGATCTGTCCGACGAGGAGCTGCATCGGTTAATCTTAACATTGAACACCCCGATTTCGATGAGTGGCTCGAAATACGTGAACCTAAAGGAGACGTTAACCGTCAATCGCTCAACCTGCACCAGTGCGCTGTGGTCGGCGACAAGTTTATGCGACGAGTTGAGTCAGGAGATAGAGAAGCTAGAAAACGTTGGGGAAAACTTCTTCAAAAGCGTAAAGCTACTGGAGAACCTTACGTGTTATTTAAGGGGAATACAAACAAGTGTAACCCACCAGCTTACAAAAAGCACGGTTTAAAAGTACATATGACTAATATATGTAGTGAAATAACATTACATACAGATGAGTCACACAGTTTTGTTTGTTGTTTATCTAGTTTAAATCTAGCTAAGTACGATGAATGGAAAGGAAGTAATCTAATACATGACGCTATATGGTTTTTAGATGGTGTATTAGAAGAGTTTATACAGAGATCCAAAGGTAAAGTTGGATTTCATAATTCTGTAAGATCTGCTGAAAAAGGTAGAGCTCTAGGATTAGGCGTTTTAGGTTGGCACACGTATCTACAAGAAAAGGGCCTACCATTTGAAGGATTATTAGCACAATATGAAACTAGAAAAATATTTTCACAAATTAAAATTGAATCTGAACGAGCCTCTATGGCCCTTGCTGAAGAGTTTGGCGAACCTCTTTGGTGTGTCGGCACTGGCATGCGGAATACTCATCTTAGGGCTATTGCTCCTACCGTTAGTAACAGTAAGCTTAGCGGTAATGTATCTCCTGGTATCGAGCCTTGGGCTGCTAATGTATTTACTGAGCAAAGTGCTAAAGGCACTTTCATTCGTAAAAATCCCACATTGGTTAAACTCCTTCGGAAGCTTAAAATCAATAATGAAACTACTTGGTCTAAAATCTTAAAAGACGGAGGATCAGTACAAGGGCTAAAAGAACTTGATAAAGTTATGGTTGGTCCTTATAATGATATACCAGCTAAAGATGTATTTAAAACATTTAAAGAGATTAATCAATTAGAATTAATTAATCAAGCAGGTATCAGGCAGCAATATATAGATCAAAGCGTAAGTTTAAACTTAGCTTTTCCTAGTATTGCTACACCTAAGTGGATTAATAAAGTACATTTTGAAGCTTGGAAGAAAGGTATTAAAACCTTATATTACACTAGAACTGAGTCAGTGTTACGTGGAGATATTGCTGAACAAGCAATGGACGAAAGCTGTCTTAGTTGTGACGGATAATCAACGTTCGTTGGGTTGATCACCAACGGAGGAAATGAGTGGTTGGTGGGAGTTGATTATATAAAAAAAGGGGGCTATTTTCATAGCTCCCTTTCTTGTTACAGGAATGTTTGGGTATGGTGCCCATTTTGTTATTCCTTACTGTGTGGTTATCATTATTAACTCGGCTCGTGCGTAATAACTACCACTTTTCTTTGCCCAATCCATAGCATTATAACCTTCGTCACAAAAATCTGTAAAAGGTTGTGCACCTCTTAAACATAATAAATAAACAATATTAGCTTTATCTGCTATAATAGCATGCACTAATAGTGGTTTACCATCAATTTTTTCTGTGGCGTGGATTTGGTTTACTATTAACATTGAGTTTACTTTGTTGTAATTCCCTTCATTAATAGCGTTTAACAGTTCTGTTTCAATATCATTTGACATATTGAAAAATAACAAGAAAGATAAAATTAAGTTCATTTATAATAATTAAAGTGTTACATTATTATAATCACTTGATTCCCTGTTATTTACACCCTTAAAATCACTTTTGCAGATGTCTTAATTTGTTGATCTTCTTCTTGAGGGGTTGGCAGCTTCTTGGGCTATTAATTTATCAATATGATCTTGAACGTCTTGTTTTGTTATCTTTAATTTTAATGCAATACCTCCATTCCAAAGGCCTCTAGTCTTTTTATTCTTATCTAAAACGAGTATAGTTGGCACAGACTTAATTTGTTGTTTAAAAGAAGGTGATTGATCTTCTAAAAATACATATTTTACATTAGCATGTTTAAGCCCACTTAAATCTAAATTATGTCTAGAATTCCATGCACTATTGATGTGTAATACTTCGTATTGTGCATTTGAAAAATAACCGCACATTAAAGTAAATATAATTAAAAGCTTTTTCATTTGATTATTTATTTATAATTTCAAACAGTTTATCATCTATTTTATCTAGCTTATCACTATTATCTTGCACTTTTTCATCAATGTCCATAATAGTCGATCTAACTAGCTCATCTTTTAGATCATATTCTGTTCTACTTACCTCTGGTTTAGGTAATTCTTTTGCAAGATCTATATCTTTTTGCAAAGTAAAATACATAGCAGCTAAACTCACGGCGCCTGCAACTAGCATTCCGATTGTTTTAAGATCTAATTGTATCTCTGTGTTTTCTGAAATTTTTTGAGCCATTTGTTGTAATTATTTTTTCATTAGAACTTTAGTTGAATTAACTTCAGATCTACCGATGTTTTTGCTTAAATTATTATTGTTATTATTAAAGTTATTAGGGTTTTCTCTTGGAGTGATTTTAGAATTAAAATTACCAGGGTTTTCTCTTGGAATAAATTTAGTCCTATTGTTCCAAGTTATATCTTGTCTATTATTATTTATTTTTACTTCGTTTCTTAATCTATCAGCTATTATATTAACTTTATCTTCTTTCACTTTTCTAATACTACTTCTTCTACCTTTCATTATAGCTACATTATGAGGTTGCTCATACATGTAATATCTTGGCGCCGAGTAATAATAATTAAAATAAGGATAACTAAAAGCCCAGTCGTACCAAAAGCTATGTCTATTCCAGTACATATCAAAAGAATTAAACGGATTCCAAAATCTAGCAAACGACGCAGACGAATAAAATGAAAAAGGCTGATTAGATGCAAACTTGGCATAGTTCCATCTAAATGTAAAGCTATTTCTCATCTTCCAATTTAATCTCGTGTAAGATAGTGTGTCTATCTTAACGGTAGAAGGAACATCTAACCAAGGACCTGATAATGGTGCTGGTGTTTTTTGTATTCCACAACTAGCAAAGACCGCAAAGGCCATTGCACAAAGTACAATTTTCCATAATTTCATGATTTTTTAATTGATCTAATTTCTTTTCTTTTATTTTTTCTAACTCTTTTGTTTATTTTTCTATAAGCTTTGTTATTTGTTTCTGTAATTTTACCTTCATTAAACAATTGATCAGTAGCTTCTTCTCTTCTTTTTTGCTCATCTGTAGAATCAGGTGTTCCACCAAATCTAGATTTTTTTTTACCATTAAGAAATGGTGAGTTCATATGAAATGCCATATTATTTATTTGTTAGTTCGATTATTTTATTAACTCTATCATCTTCGTATTTAAGCTCTTTTATTTCTTTTTTAGTTAAACCTAGGTTTATTAAAGACTTTACTTGATCCGATTTATTAGTATCAACTATAGAGTCTCTACGTTTCATCTGTTTTATCTCTTCTTTAGTTTTACCTTTATACTTTTCAAGTTCTTTTAATCTTTTTCTTTCAGCTCTGTCATCTATAACTTTTTGCTTTCTAGCTTTTTCTTTAGCTTCTTTTGATTCTATCTTGACAAGATCTCTTTCTTCATTTTTAGTATTAACATCCCAAGTTCTATAACCTAAAGCTAAAGCTACTCTTTGAAAAGTAGTGTTTCTAGCATCTAACATTTCAACAATTCTGTCGATTTCTACTACAGCTCTTTCAAGTGGTAGGTTAGTTATTGCTTCTGTGAGCGATGCTATAACTTGATATGAAGGGCTGAGATTTACTCTACCTTTTAAAGTTACATCCCAACCTTGCTCTTTTACTACTTCTTCATTATAATCTTTAGCTTTTATAGCATTATTTATTTTTCTAAGTTTAGAACCAACCGGTGGGCTTAAGTTTAATATTTCTAATAATGTGTTTCTATGATCTTTGCCAAAAGCATCTTTCTTTTCTTCTCTATAATATGTGAGAGCGGTATTTTTCAATGTAGATACAATAGCTCCATAAACACCTGAACCTCTAAGCATAGTGTCTACCATACTGTTAAGTATTCTTTCTTCTTTTTTATCAAACTCTTTACTTTTCTTTTCTTCATCTTCTTCGTTATCAAAACCTGGTATCAAAGCAAATGCAGCATTTTGTAATGTAGCAAATATCATACCTTGAACAGCACCATAATATATCATTTTAGATACATTTGTTTTTTGATCACCTCTATTGTTAATAAAATCTCTAGCTGATTTATTAAATATTCTAGTAACCTGAGCGGGTGTATTTTGAAACGCTAATATTAATCTACCAAGTGGACTAGCTTGCTGCTGAGATATTAACATAGGATCTGCTGATTGCTGAGCAACATCAGAAGCTTCTGCAAAATCTTCAAATGCTTGTTGTTCAGCTGCTTTTTGATCTAAACCTTGATTTTTTAATGTGTTTATTCTATTTCTATAAAATGTAGCACCACCTGATGCAATAGCAAAACTATCTGCCATCTGAGTTGGTGTAAAACCTATTTTAAGTAAATAACTTAATATTGCCTGTGGTTTATTTTTAGCACCAATAGCTGCGTTAGCAAGCTCAGCCTCGTTAACATCTTTTCTAAGACCAGATCTTCTTTGTTTTAACTTAGGCGAGTTCCATAGTGTAGCAAAGTCTGACCAGTACTGTTTTTGATTACCAAAAGCTAAAGCGGCTTTATAAGGATTATTATCTGACCAATTTAAAAAGTTAACTGATGATATAGTTTGTAATAAAGCAGATTTAACGTTCATAAACATTATTGCTCCAACAGAATTGTTAACCCAATTATTAAATTGATTTGTTAATTTATTAGTTCCAGAAGGTCTATTAGTACCGTTTTTCATACGGTATAAAGAATCTTCCATTGCTTCTCTCCAATTAGTTCCTAAAGCAACTTCCATTTTATTTAAGTTTTCTTTAGAAAATATTACATCAGCATTTTCTATAAAGCTAGCTAAATATTGTTTTCTACCAACCTTGTTTGTTAAATTGTTTAAATCAGATATTAAACTTTCAGAATCCCAATAAGCACTAGGTTCGATCCATTTATCTCTTTTACTTATTTCTAAAGCAGCTTGATTAAACAGTTTTAATTCAGGATCTTTATTAACTATATCGTTTAATTTTTTAATATCACGTTTAGATAAACCAGGTATTTCAAAACCACCTTCTGTCCATAGATTTACTCTTAAAGCTTGATCAAAAGTAAATTCTGTGTCTGGTGCAATTTTACCTAATTTTTTAGCTACAACAGGAAACTTTTTAAGCAAAGAAGAATAATCGTTTTTTAAAGCCTGTCTGTAATTATCTATTTCAGCAATACCTTTTTGATAAGGTTTTATTAAATTATCTTGCACCCATTTTTGTTGTTGCTCACCTTTTTTACCTTTACTATATAAGTCATACATTAAACCACTAAAGTCTTGAGCGCTTGCAGGTATTAGTTTAAAACTTTTTAATCCAGCACCACGTCTTTTAGCTACAATATCAGAAAATTTATATCTAGCTTTGATACCTTTAGTATCTTCAATCATTTTATTTATGTCTTTATCTAAAACAACCGGATCAGTTACGGTGGGTATAGAATTAGGATTGTTTTTAACAAATTGCTCTCCTTTGTTTAAAACTGTAGAAGCTTTTTTAGCAGCTTCTCCCAGCTCTTGAACTTGTTTTTTATACTCATTTTGTGCGGTATCTGTTAAAAAATCTGTTTTAGTTCCAGGAACATATATAGATTCTACTATGTTTTTAGCTAAACCTCTTGTTAATCTTTCAGCACCTAGTCTAGATGTTTTAGAAAAAGTTGTATCAATAGGATCAAAAAGCTGTGTTTTATCTCCAAATATTTGAGTATGACCAGACAATATATTTTTTAATTCTAAAGATGTAGAGTTAGGCGAAACTATCCAACCTAGTATTTCAGACATAGTTTGAGAATTAGACTGTAAATGTTCTCCTTTGAAAGTAGATAAATCAATTTTTCCAGCCTTAATCTCAACACCACCTATATCGGTAAACGCTCTAAAACCAGCAGTAACATTAGTTTGGGCTTGTAAAGCGTTAATAACATAATCTAAACTTAAGCTTCCATTTAAATAACCATCTTTTAAAATACTAGCATTTAATTCAGCAAATTTTAAATTATTCAAACCAACTGATGGGTCATATATTTTATCAATAGCAGCTTTTTTTTGAGCAACAGTTTGTGCATCAGTTTTACCTGCTAATATGTTTTTTATTTTAGTAAGCAAAGGCGATAAATTAGTTGCTTTTGAATTAAGTGGTTGAACTTTAGACATGTCTATACTATTCCATATAGCAGCCGTCTTTTTACTCCAAGTTCCATCAGCTATTAATTGATCTGCAGATTTTAAGTTTAAATTATCAAACTTATTTTTATATCTACCTGGTTTACCTTTATCTGGACCTGTTAATTTTTTTCCAGCTATATCAAAATTTCTTTTATGCGTTCCAACTATATCTGTATATGGTTTACCTTTTATTCCTAAAGCTTTATGCGCTTCTGCTGGTATTGCTTCTGCAAATTTTACAGCATCAACAACTAACTTATCAGCAACTTTTGTATCAATACGGCTTGGACTATTTTTTGTTTTAGCATAATAAATTTTAGAATTGTCTAAAGCTTTGTTAACTAATTCGTTTTTTAATTTTTTAGCCTCTGCCTTAAAATTTGCTTGATCTTGTTTTTTATCATAGTTTTCTAAGCTTTCAGTTAAAGCTTCTTTTATTTTATCTATCGTTGCATCATCAAGCTTGTTTATTTCACCTACAGATTCTTTTACTTCATCAATAATTATATCAGCTTCTATAGTAGAAACTTTTCCAGCTAAATATTTTTTTAAACTTTTATAAGCTGCTTCAACAGCTTTTTTAACATTAGAAGTTGTTTTTAAAACTTTTTTAAATGTTTTTGCAAATATAATTAAACCATCAATAACTATTTTAGGATTGTTTAATCCTAAAACATTTTTGTATTTATCGCTTTGCGTCTGTAAATCAGCTATTTGTCTATCAATAGCTTCTAATAATTTAGGTATAGTATCTTTAGGCGTTTCTTTACCTTGTAACTCTTGCCTTTCTATAAATTCTTTTTGTACTTTAGGATCGGCTAAAACCTCTGCGGTAGCATCTAAAGCTAATTCTTGAGCTATTACATCTGCTAACGTTTTAACTCTAGCTCTATTAGTTGTATTTTTACCTGTAGTATAAAAATCTATTAATTCTTGTTTGGTAGGTGTTGTATATTCAAACACACCTTCACCAACTTTAGTTTTAGCTCTACCAACTTGCTTAGGTTTAAATAAAGAAGCTAATTGTTTATTTTTAACACTATTAGGTATCGCAGCTATTATATCATTAAAATTAGTATCTAAAAATGTTACCAACCTACCAGCGTCTTTTAATCCACCCATTTCAGCTAATACTTTTTCACCAAACTTTAATCTGTTAGCTTCATTAACTTTTTGTCTAAACTTTTTTTCTGTAACACCAGGTAATCTTGTTTTTAATGTTTCAGTTACACCTACTTGAGCTTCTTCAGTTGTTATACCTGCAATATCTCTTAATTTAGTTACTGATGCTTTTTGTTCTGCTGTTCTAGGGCTTATATCTAAATCTTCTTGTATTTGTACATTTACATCTGTTCCATCGGTAACACCTTTTGCTTCTGTAACATCTGTTTCAAAAACCTGTTTAGTTGCAGCTTCACCTTTTTTAAACACATTGCCAACCTTATTGTTAATTTGAGACATTATCCAACCGTTCAAACTGTTGTTAACCTCTGGATTAAAGTTTCTTATATGTGGTATTAATTCAGCAACTACACCACTAACAAAATCAGGTTTTGAAAACCCAGGTGGTTTTTCTACAGGTATTTTGCTTTCTATTAAACCAGTTAGCATATCGTTATTATATATCTCAGTAATAACCTCATCAGCTTTACCACCTTCCCATTCAGCTTTAGTTACCTCATAATTACCATCTTCATTTTTTTGGCCAGCTAAGTTATCTATTTCTTGACCTTTTTTACCTTGAGCTTCTTTAGTTACACTTTTTTGTGTTTCTTGTTCGCCTACATTTTTTAACTCTTCATTGATTTCATTAACTCTTTCAGATTGTTTACCTGTTAAGCTTTCATCATTAACTTGATTTATAGTTAATTCAAGATTTTTCTTTTCTTTTAACAATTCTACAGTTAAACCTTGTTGTGTTTTAGATAAACCTAACGGCTTTATTTGATTTACAACAGCTTTTGTTTCTCTAAAACTAGTTTGAATATTTTTAGCTTCTTCAGGTGTAATTATTTTTCTTCTTATTTTGTTTTCTAATTCAAAATTAAGAGTTTTCTCCGCATTAGGTATTTGACTAACGTCTATCTGAGTTTGATCTGTTTTGACATCAGGTTTAAAAGCATCAGACATACTAGCAAAACCATTTGCTTTTACAGAATTTCTGACTTTAAGGTTAGTGCTAAGTTGATTTAAATTTAGCAAAGTTCCACCAACACTTATAGGTGCTTTTGTACCTAATCCAGCAAATGATTCTAAAAATATTTCTTGTCTACTTAAAGCTTGACCAGCAGCTTTTTGACCTAAATATTCACCTACACCTTCACCAACCATTTCTACACTACCACCAGCTGCAGCAGCCACTTTTGCACTTTTACCTGCTTTCACTAAAGCTGTAGTTGTTTTAGCAGCAGCTCCTCCTGATAAAGCACTAACAGCACCAATAACTTGACCTCTTCTTTCTGATTTTTTTTGTATATCTTTTAGTTTTTCTGGATCGTTTAAAACTTTTCTAAGATCTTCTACTGTTATTTTAGAAACATCTTCAATACCTGTTGCATCTATCAATAATTCATCAAACGTAATTCCTTTTTCTAAAGTTGAACCTATTCCGTAAAACATTCCACTCATTGCTCCGGTAGCTGTACCTATACCTGGCACAACACTTCCTGCCGCACCTCCACTAACAACACCTCCAAAAGCGTTATTTCTAACTGTTTGAGATTGAGTAACGGCACCCGCGTTCAAAGCTATAGACTCTACACCAGCCTGTACAATGTAACCTGGGTTTTGGATAGCACATAATCCTAAGCTTAAAAAACCATCACCATTTTTTTCTACACATTTTTGGAAAGCTTTAGCCTCATCTGAATCTTGGTTTGAAGCTATTAATTCTTTTTTATCTTCAAGAAATTTTTGTAAAATTTTATCTTCAGTTTCATTACCTTGCTCAAATATTTGTAATGAAGTTTCTAAGTTTTCAGGTTGAGCATAACCTTTGTCTACAGATCTATATATATCAGATATAACATTAGTAACTATATTTTTACCAGCTAAATTTTCTAATATTGTAGCATCTTCACCTGATGCATCTTGAGCTGCTAGAGTTTTTAATCTATATGACTCATGCCAAATATCCATTGTGCTTGGCTTATAATCAGGATTATCTTTATTTTTATCTAAAGCTAGCTGCAAACCTAGTTGTGAAAAAATAGCATCTTCTTCCTCACTAACTTTTAAAGGATCATTAGTAGACATATTTTGACCTAAAGATTTTAAAAATTCAGGATTAAAATATTCGTCAGAATCTTCGTCAGCATAAGTTTCTGGTGATATTTTTATGTTTTTTAAATTATTTAATTTATCTGCTTCAGAATAGCTTTCAGATATTTTATCAATTGTTTTTAAACCAAGATCAATTATATTTGCAGCTTCTTTTACCTTATCAATACCTTTTTCTACAATACCTTTTTCAGACTTAAACTCTTTAGCTTTTTCATTTGCCTCAGATAAATCTGGTAAATTTTTTTGAACACATTCTTCAAATTGTTTTTGAGTCCAATTATTTTGTATTCTTTTTTCTTCGCAATTCATATATTAGATTTAAACTACTTGTTCTGCTTCTTCTACTACTTCTTTTGCTTTGAGTCTAGGTGGTCCTGACGGAAACTCTTTACCTATTTCTTTTTCTAAATACCACGTTTGATAATCTTTTTGAAACTTATCTTTTTGATTTTGCTTTAATGCAATACCAGGTTTCAAATAAAAATCAGTTACTTCAGCTAATATATTATTATTAAAAGCTATAACTTGATCAGAACTTTGGTATGCACCTAATAAACCTGCGGATATTTTATCCATAGTCAATGTAAATGCTAAACTCTTGCCGATAGTATCTTTATCTATTTCGTAAAAATCTTGTACCATGTTAGCTGATATGTCTTTAGTTATAAGTTTAACCTTACCATCTTTATCTTTTACTCTGTATGTTTCTGTAACACCTCCTGTTAGTTGTCCTGGTTCTTGAGCATTACCACCTTTCATTTCAAATATCTCAGGATTAGTACCTTTAAACTCTTGATTTTGTTTAGCTGTATCTGGTATCGTAACAAACATGTCTTGCGTTTGCGACAACGTGTTTATTTTATTTACTAAAAGCTTTTCAACAAAAATATCATTTTCATCGTATATAAGCCAAGCTAAATTATTTATATCACCATCAACAGCTTCAATATCTATTCTACCTTTTAAATCATCGTTCAATATACTAAGTGCCATAAATCTACTTACCGGTGTGCTCATCATATCTAAACCACCCATCATGCTTTCCATTTGAACCATATTGTTCCACACTTCTGTATTTGATGCAATGTTCTCCATGCACTCTTGTATGGTTTGTACGCTTTTAGAAATATCTTCTGTTATTTTTCTTGCTTGGACAGGATTTTCACTAGATCCATTCTCTAGTTGTAATTTAATTTTTGCATATAGCTCTATGTATGGGGCAAAGAAATGACTCCAGTTAACGTCCTGAGATGGTGTATCGTCCTCTCCTAGCCTGTAAGAGAGCGAAGATTGGTACTCAGAGATATAAAACTTAATCTCTTCGTTATCTTGTTTATTTTTTATTAATTGTTCTTTTAGTCCCATTTTTTATTATTGATTATAAGTACGTTGTAAAAACCCTCCTACTGCGGAACTTCCTCCGTCCGGTTGGTTACCACCAAATTCAATTCCACCCATAGCTGTATCTGCTAGGTTTCCAAAGCTACTAGCTATTTGACCAACAGCATTTGCTTTAGCTGTTCTAGCACCTTTAATACCAGCATTAGCTGTAGTATAGCTTTTTCTAAGAAAAGTCATCTTACTGTTATCTCTTCTTTCTTGAGCATTAAACTGAAAAGATCTACCCATTGCGTCTGCTTGTTGCATTCTTCTACCTTCACCTATTTCTACACCTTGAACTCTTACTTGTTCTTGAGTTTGTGCAGCTTGTAATCTTTCGTCACCAGCAGCTCTCATTTTTTCATTTTGTGCCTCTTGCATTTCTATGCTTGCAGCAATACCTTTTTTACTTTGTAATGCAGCTTGAGCTAAAGCAGTTGCACCACCAGCACTAGCACCACTTGCTCTTAATGTATCTAATGTGTTAGCTAAAGCTATATCAGCTTCTTCAGCTTGCATCTCAGCACCAGCGGTTGAAACACTAAGGTTATTATATGGATTACTAAAGTTACCACTAAGATCTTTAGCTAATGAACTTAAGTTAGAAAAGTTATCATAAGGATTAATTACCTTTTGTCTGTTCTTTTCAAGACTAGACATCTCTGCTCTTGCCTTTTTTTTCTCGGCTGCATACGCTCTCATATTTCTTCTAGCAGCTGCTTTTTTAGCAAATCCACCGACTATACCGCCAATTGCTTTAAATAATCCCATAATTTATTCTATTAATACGATGATTCAACTGTGTCGCTGGACACTGCGAATAATTCTCTTTTTTGATTTATACTGTTATCTAACTTAAATTTAAATGTACTAAAAAATCCTTTAACACCAGTCATGTTATTTCCAAACACTATTTCACCTGCCGTTGGCGATGAGTTGTTTATAATGTTTGCAAAGTATTTATTTTCTTTTCTTTTAAATTTATTAGAAAACATTTCACTTTCTAAAAGTGACAAGCTGTTAGGTACATTTCCATATTTAGCTATTGGTGTCAAGGCTATATCACCTGAACTAGCAACTACACTATCTACTATCCAATCGTTTCCTCCTTCATAGTTAACTGTTTTAAATACTTTTACAGTAGATGGTTTTGCATTCAATACAACTGTAACATCAGAATCATTTTCTATACCATAGAAATTAGCATAAGGACTAGAGCCATAGTGACTATATATCTTACCACTATTTGTAGAGAAAAATGTAGATGTTAAACTAAACATTAATTTTGGTTGAAAAGTAAATAAACTTGTCCAACCTTTTACACTTTCATCAAATGATACTGTTTTAAATGATTCATTATAAAATATTAAAACTTCGTTACCAGGTATTTGAGTACCTATGTTACATTTAAATGACGATGGATTACCTGATGATATTACAGATTCAACTCTTCCATATAATTGGCCAACAACTTGACCTGATGTAGTATATTTATATATATACATACCCGCTGTTATATTTGTATTAGCAGCATTTAATGTTAATGTTACATCAACACCATCAGATGGTTGATTATATGCTTGTGGAGTTGCTGCATTTCCTGATTGAGCAACAAAACCAGTTGATCTATTTTTCTTTATAGATAGTATATAGTTTTTAGTATGGTTATCCCAACCACCTACAATACCATTAGTAGAAGTACTTGAGTCGGTTAATTGATCTCTAAAAAAATCATGCATACCATAACCAGATATTTCTACGATCTGTCCGTTTGTAGACAATTGTAATACACAACCTCTTTTTCTATCAGTAAAGTATTTTCTATAACCATAAGCGGCAAAGCTTAATGGATCTTTAGCTATACCATACTTACCTTGATAAGCTATTATTTGTCCAATTACTAATCTACCAGATGTAGTTAAAGCTGAACCTTCTGCGGAATATATAGCATCTTTATCTATAAGTGCTCTATTTACTTTATCCTCTTGAAATATAATTAAGTTAGTATCTTCTGCGTATAGCTTTTGTATTGAACCATGTGCTGGATCTAAACTTCTAGTTATATCTTCTGCTACTGAAAACTCATTAGTTTGATTTACACCTGTTCTAGAATTAAATACTCCGGAATATATTAAAGAGTTAAATCTATCTTGATTGTTAGCATTGTCTTCTACTATGTGAGCTTTAACACCTATATCTGTTGATGTATTATTATAACCACCTCTTATTCTTGACTCTTCTATAAACCAATCAGTTGCATTAACAGGTGTATATGCTTCAGGTACATTAGCATATGGTGATGCTGGTGCTGATGGAGTTTCAGCAACAACATTTGTTAATTTCTTTAACCAGTATGAGTTAAAATATTTAAGTTCTAAAGTAGCACCCATGTTTTATTATTACTTGTTTTTTGTTATTATTACGTCCAGCCATTTGTTCCAGGAACAGGTCTTGCGCAGCCAATACAAGATCTTGCAAATTTATCACTACATGTATTAGCATCTCCACTTATTTTAATACCACTTGAATTAAACTTAGCTGATGAATCTATTTGGTTAAAAGGCTCTGCAGGGTTAGATGCTGTTGAAAACCCGTAGAATGGTGTTGTATTACTAGCTGATTGATGTGTAAAAGTACTTGTTAACCCAGCATCTGTGTAAAATATATCTACATATTCAGAATAAGGCATTGGAGCATACTTAGGTGTGTTACCTGTAGCGCAGGTATATGCGGTTTGAGGTGAAGAAAGATTATATAAATAACTTTTTGGAGTTTTATTATCAGTAACGTTACTACCATCTTCAACAACACACGTGCTGTAATATAAATCATTTGAATTAACCCATAAACATAGTGAATCTGAGTAAGCACCTGCATATTCCGTATAAGCATCTTTAGCAACTATAGCATATTCTCCAACTGAATTAAATGCAAAAGCAGTTGAACCATATCTAGTACTGTTTATAGTACTGTTTGTCCAATCACCATTTGCTTGTATATTAGAACCGTTGACATCATCTATTTGTTGCCAAGTAGCATTTGCATCTGCTCTATGATAAACAAGCCATTCTACACTCATTGTAGCAAAATTAGGACCACCTTGAGAACTACCATATGAATACAACTGTTGCATGTTACATTGAAAAACAACAGTACCTTGTGTTACTGCACTACCTAATTTATTTATAAAATTTGAATCATTAGTGTTTGCTGAAACAGTTAAACCACTTATTTTAGGGTTATTAAAATCACTAGCCGTTAAAGTATTATTAGATAAATACCAAACAGCGGTTCTTGTGTTTGAGCTAGTTGTATTGTTAGGAACAACTGATTGTTGTGTTGCTGGTATACCCGAGCTAACTACACCTTGAGCTACACATCCAGACTTTGAACTAGAATTTAAAGGTACAGCACCAACGGTTATAACCTGTTGCTTAGTAACACTTTTAGTATTTAATTGAGGAACGTTGTTTAGTATAGCATCTTCAATTTTTAATTGTAAAGTATAAACACCTATAGGTGTAGAGTTTGCTGTTTTAGTAACAACACCAGTTGTATTATCAGTTATTTGAAAATAACTACCTGGTGATTGTGAAACAATACTATATCTTAATCCTAAATTACTATTAGTTATTGATCCATTGTAACCTTGTCTTGTAACACCTACATTATCACCAGCGCTAACCACAGCGTCTGGCAAAGAAGTACCATCTACAAATACAGGATCTAAATTAGTTAACTCACCTGTAAAAAGTATTGTACTTGTGTCGCCACCAGAGTTGGCTACGGTTGTAAAAACAAAAGTATAGTTATAAACTTCTTTAGAGCTTTTGTTTACAGTTCCAGCTGTACCATCATTATAACCAGCTGCAGAATAATTAAAAGTATTTACTAGTGTTTCTATTTTATACCCTGTACCAGATGTTTTAATTTTAAATTGACTACCAGCACCTATGTTTTCTGTAAATGTAGAGCCATCATATGTTATGTTACCTGTAGCTCTTGTTGTACCTGCTCCGTCAACAACAGTGATAGCAACTTGAGCTATTTGAGTATTAGCAAAATTACTACCTTGATTATTCTGCGGATAAAATATAGCTGTAACATCTGTGTTAGCAGCCATGCCTTCTGTCTGCGAATAGCTCAGCGCTGAAAGTTGACTTACACCATCAAAACCAGTTTCAACATCTGCATTTAAATCAGCTATTAATCCAGCTGTAGTAGTTTCATAAAACAACTGTAACAAACTATCAACAGGCTCTGTTTCAACAATTGATAAATATGGAGCCATTGTTGTTTTTGTAGTACCTACTGTTGTAGTACCAGCATTAGACGTGGCTAGTCGAGCTATAAAAGGATTTGTATCTACTTGATAAAACGGATCTCCTGTTGTTATATTAGTAGCACCCATTGATAAGTCATTAGCTGTGGCTATAGTATCAGCCGTCATAGATAATGGTAAAAACTGTGAGCCAGCTGCTGCAGAATTTACAGGAAAAAATTGTACATTACTTGTTGCTGTATTATTATTAACTCTACCATAAAGTTGCACTGAACTTCTAAATTGTTTTTGTTGATCAGATGTTTCGTTTAAATCTCTAGGTATTTTATTTATATTGTCATTTAACAAAACAACATTTGCTGTTTTACCATCTTCTGATGGATAAGTTATCGATGTAGAAATTGGATAGCCGTCTAAGAATCCTGGTAAATAAACATTATAATATTCTTGCTCTTGTTGTTTAACAACAACTTTATAAGAATACCAGCCTAATGGATTTGGTAATGTATAAGCAAATTTAACGTCAGGGTTATTACTATTAGAGCTGTATAATAAATCATTAACCTCTCCATCAGTTGTTATTGTATAAGCCGCACCAACGTTTGCTACATTAGTTACTTTAACAAAATCTGTATACTGACCTCTTAAATATGAATTTAATGTAGGTACGTTTGTTTGACCAGTTGACAAAGTAAAAGTAAATGTGTTACCACTTATGTTTGTTGGAGTGCCTGTAGTATTAAACCCTTGACCTATTTTTTCGGCATATAAACCAGGTTCACCTGCATTTGCTGTATCACTTGTTATTGATTCGTTGACAACAACTTTTAAAGCATCACCAAACCATTGGTTTAAATTTTGAGTACTAGCTTTGTATGGGTGATAAAAAGTTGAACCACCAAAAAAGTTTCCAGCCAAACTTAAACCTGCATCTACCGATGAAAGAATAACAGATGACTGTCTACCAAATTTATCTGATAATACAAAACCTACTTGATAATTTCTATTTTGTTTTAATGTATGATTAGGATATTCTGCCCAGTTTGTAAACGTAGTAGTGTTTTTAGCTGAAGCGCCAACGTTATAGTTTAGTGTGTTAGGAGGAGTATGTTGACTTTGATAATTACCATAAATAACTCTGTTACCTGAAACTTCTTGTGACAAAGCTCTAACAGGAACACGATCATAAACTCTTACCGTTTGTCTTTCTGGTAATGTTTTAAAAGGCTTTCTTGACTGATAATTGTATGTGTAAATATTAGTGTTTTGGTTTGGCCAACTAGTATCCACAACGTTTATTGAATCTAAAACTTTAACTGCTCTAGCGTCTGACTCTTTATATAATATATCTATTCCTATTATTTTATAACTGTCAGTATCAGCTGTTCCTATTTTAGTTTGTTGATCAGGTAAAGGTATTAATAGTTCTACATTTTGTACACCATTTTCCATAAAAGCAAGTATAGTACTTCTATAAGCAGCATCTTCATCGCCATCAAAAAAATAACCTTTTTGTTGAGGTATAAAAGCTGGCTGTGTAAATGGAGCCATAATAGAATACTCTAAGTCATCAAATTTAAATCTATAACTAAATCTAACAAATAAATCTTGAAGAAAGTCTGGATCACCAGGCCAATCACTACCTTGATTAAAATCATAAGTAATGTCTTTACCAGTCATTGTAGTGGTTAAAAATGTTAAAACATCTAAATTTGCTACAGTTGCCGCTGTGTTTATAGTTACAGTTACACCAGACACATTTGTTACATATATATATTGATCAGCCGTTATGCTTGGGCCAATGATATTCATACCCTTTTTTATAGCTACGTTAGCTGCTGATAATGTTATAGTTGTAGAACTACTTGCTGCTCCAGCCGTGCTTGTTGTAGATTTTAATAACTGTAAAGGCTCGTATGGATTATATTTAGCAACTGATATTTGATTTTCTTTTGTATAATAACCTAGCGTTTTAGTTACGTTTATTTTTCTAGGTTGATTTCTATTATCTGTCCAAAATAAAAGATCTTCCACTAAGTTTACACCTATGATAGGACTTGACTTGCTAAAATTTAAAAAAGAACCAGTAACTAATGGTGTGTAGTTAGATCCTTCATATTTATATATCCAATGACTTGTTTCGTCTGTTAAAAAAGTATAAACAACACTATTATTATTATCTGTAAAATAGCCTATAATTTCTAAGTTAGGATTTCCTGTGTTACTAACCTGAACTAAAGTGTTACCTAGTATGTTTTCTAATGCACCTATATCATCATCTTCAGACTTACCTACAGATATATTATTTGCATCTCTATACTCACCGTTAGGAATCAATCGGTCGTCAAGATCTTTATTCATCTTGGACCTTAGAAAGCTATTCTTTATTTCAGCCATGTATTAAAATTTAAGCCATTTAGATTTTTGTCTCATAACTTGAACTATTTGATCAAGTTTTATATTAGATAATCTAATCTTAGCATTTCTTAGTTTAGCACTTCTTTCTTTTTTAAATCTTTGTACTATGTATTCTGGTACTTTAGCACTAACAGATAATATTGAATGTATAATATGAGAGTATAAAGCATCTTCTGCTAACTTAGGTATTCTAGCATCAAGATCATAAGCATTTCCATCTGATATATACTCTATAACTACAAGCTTACCTTTTAAATCGTTACTAAAAGATATTTTACCTTCTCTGTCGTTTATTGTAAACCAACCATTGCGCTGACTAGTTTCAGGGTTAAGACCATATCTTTGACCTAAAGCTAATTCATAAAAGTTATTTTGATTTAAAGTGTCTGCGGTGTTTTCATCTTGTGCGGTAAATGCTCCTGAAATTCTTCTTGGATCATTAGATGCCCAAGCTGCTTCAACTTGTGATGTAGTAGTTATATTAGAGTCAAAACTATCTTGTGTTGGCGTACCAAGATTATCTTGAGCTGGTGAAGCGTAAGGATCTGTTGTTAATGTATTTGCTGGAAATATAGTATGTTGAACACCAAACTTATCAGTCCAAGACATTCTAACATAATTAACATAATCTTGAGGTATAATAACATTTAAAGCATTGTTTACAGTAAGCTCTTGTGATCTAATGCTTCTAAGTGTATCATAACTAAATTCTTGTAATCCACGTTTTGCATGAAATATTACATCAGTTCTTTTTACGCTAGGTATTAATTTACCAGCACCTACGTATGCTATTAAAAAATTATCAATAACATCTGTTAATCTAGTATATTCATAACTACCATAGTTTTCTTCTATAGCAGTTTCTTTTAATTGTATTTTTAAATAATTGTTAGCTGGTAAATCTATAGCTGCAGTAACAATATTATTAACCATAGAATATGGTTCATCAAATTGAAACAACACTGCTGTTGTAGCATTACCTGGTAAAGCAATAGGTTTGTCTAAAGTTATTGCAACACCATTTACACTTACTACTTTAGCACCAGTAGGATTATTAGTTATACCACCACCGTATATACTCATACCAGCTATTATGTTTGCGTTAGCCGCTGCTATTTGTATAGTTGCTGATGCAACCCCACCATTTTCAGTTGCTACAGCATTTTGAACTGTAGTAGCTGGTGTTATTTCAGTCCATGTTAAAGCATCTGTACTTTTATATAATAGAAAATTATTCAGACCGTATTGACCGTTAGTAGGATCAGAACTTCCAAATATTAAATTTGTATCAAAAGTAGATGTTATATTTATACCTACACCTCCTGTTGCTGAGTACTGCTGTTGGGCTCCAGCGTAATATTGTCTATTAGTTTCGGTGACTAATCCACCATCTGGTCTTGGCATATATTAACTTTTTTGATTCATTTCTTCTTGTTGTATTTGACCCGCAGCAACTTCTATTATTTCACGATCTCTTACAACAACACCTGCATATAATAATATTTTTATTATAAGTTCTGTTTGCTCTGATGAGTGTATTTCAAAGTTGTTTGATGTAGCTGGTGAAAAAACATATTGAGTGCTACCAGAAAAATTCCATATTGGATCAATAGGTTTTCTTAAATAATTAACTGATATACCACTTTGTATAGTTGTAGGATATACATTTAAGTAATTACCTTTGTAAGTATAAATAGGGTATGTAGTTGTGGGTTTTGTAAGATTAGAACCTAATAAATGATATAACTCGCTTGATCCAACTCTTTCTAATTCTTGTATAGGTAAAGCTCCTGCTGTATATATAACAGTACCTAGTCTATAAAACTGCTTAGCATAAAGATTTATATTTATAGAATCCCCTGCTGTTGGTTGAGATGTTAAAATTAAATTACCATTTGTTATAGTATATTCAGCATCTGTTAATTGAACATTAGCAACGAATACGCTTGCTATAGCGTTTTGATTTGCTAAAGTTAAAGCGTTACCTGATAAAGCGTATGATAATTGTGGGTTTACAGCTGTGAACTGTTGATTTGCGGAAGAGTTTCCGGAGTATTGTGAAGGTAATCTAAAACCGCTTGTAGTATATGTTGCGGCATCTATTTCTTTAAATATAGATAATTTTTCATCTATGTTAATTTGTCTATCGGAATAGTCTAAATCAACTTGAGGCACACGTAATTGCTGATTCATATCTTCAGCGTATTTTTCAAATATTTCTAATTGAACTTGCCCACCTATTTTATTAAACTCAACAGGTGTCATATAACCTCTCTGTTCTTTATTTAGTATTAATAAAACGGTTTGATATACAGTATTTACGTTTATTGCCATTTTAATATTTTAGTTAATAGTGATTAGGGCCACCGAAGTGACCCTTCACTATAATTATAGTTACATGTTATTGTAACTTTTTCTCAATTGTTCTGAAAACTTCTACACCTTCATCAGTTTTGAACCATGCGGCCATAGCTGAATATGGGTTTTCATCAAAAGGAACAGTCAATAGTTTTCTATCATTTGATCCCCAATGAATAGTTCTTTGATCTTGTGATAGTTTTACTATATGTTGTTCAACTGCTCTAATAGCTGTGTTTCTTAATCCAACATTTTCATCATTAGCAATTGCTAAAAAATTACCTGGATTTCTTCTTGCCATTAATAATAAGTCTCTTCTTAATTCTTTAGAGCTTAACGTTGCAACTTCAGATCCTTTTTCAACTCTTAAAACTGCTTCAGCATGATCTAAATCCATGTTTTTAGCAGCAGTCATAGCCTCTAGTTCAGCATCTAAATCTGCTAAGTCATCTTGAGCAACTTCTTTTTGATCCCACTCGGCAAATATACTGCCTTTTTTAGGGTGATGATGTAAAAATTTTTGTAAGTTTTGTTGTGACTCACCAACTGTCATTACTCCATCTTCAAATATAACATGACCTAATGTGCATTCACCTTGTTGTTCATCAACGAATGGTGAGTTTTGATTAGTCGCATATCTTAATTCTCTTTGTGTGTTTGTACTTTTATCAAAATATAATAAAGGATATTGAGTACTATGCTTGGTTTGTAATGTAAAAGTTAGTGGTGTAATGTCGTGTAATAAATAATACACTCTAGTTTTAATCTCCCATTTAGGGGCTTTGATTTCTTTTGTTTTTGACATAATATGATATAATATAATTAAAAAAAATAAAGGGCTAGGCGCCGAAGCGCCTAACTCTTTAAAAAAGTATTAAGCTTGGAATAACACGAAGTTATTAGCAGCTTGAGTTACAAGACATCTCTCAGATAAGAAATGAACTTGCATTGCATCTAGTGCAGAGTTGTATACACCTCCAACAGATCCAGTGATCCAAGACTTGTAACGTCTGTCATCAGCTTCTGAAGATCTGTATCTTACGTGTAAGAATGGTCTTCTAACGTTTGTACCTAATAGTTGGTCATAAACTGTAGAAGTTCCAGCAGGTACTAATACACCATCTATTCCACTAACTGAAACAGCACCTCTTGTAGAAGCGTCGTTTAAGTATTTCCAGCTAGTTTTGTAGAAATCATAAGAACCTCTTCTAAATCCAGAGAATCCTAAGTTAAGTGCCATTTGCTCAGAGTTTTCAAATAAACCGTAAGCAGTACCACCTTGTGAACCACCAGAGATTTGAGATAACATATCGTCAAAACCAAGATCAGTTGATCTGTTTAAGAATAACATGTTTTCTTCAATTGCTCCTTGAGTATCAAGGTTTTTAAGGATTTGATCAAAATCACTGATACCAGTAGCAGCAGAGAATCCTGACATGATGTTACCTCTTGTTTGGATAGCTTGGAATAAACCTTGCGTTCCATGAGCAGCAACAGCAGCATTAAATCCAGTATTACCAATGTTACCAGCAGCAGCTTGTACAGCAAACTGACCAGTAGCAGAAGCTAATTCACCTTCAATCATTGCCATTTCTAAGTAGTCATCAAATCTTAGTCTTGTTTCAGACTCAGACTTTAGATACCATAAGTATCCTGATGTACCATCTTCAGTAGCAACTTCAACCCATCCAATCTGTGCAGTGTCAGAACCATTAATTTGGTATCTGTCTTTTATAATAATTGGTTGGTTATTAAATTGAGTGAACTGTGGTTGAGCAGCAGCAAGAGATTGCCCTGTTCCTTTTGCAAATACAGAACCGTATACAAATAGTTTCAAGTTAGCAGCAGAACCTAAAGAGTTTAGGTTAGCGGCAGTAAATGAAGTAACTTGTATTTGAGTTGCAGGTGCACCACCAGCAGCTACTACAGGAGCAACAACTACTACAGCTTTAACTGTAACACCAGTGTCAGTGTTCATAATAACTACAGTGTCGTTAAGATTAATAACACCAATTGTTTGAATAGGTGTACTTTGACCACCACCAGTTACAGGTGATACAGAAGCAGTAGAAGGAATTGATATAATTCCGATTGCAGCTCCACCAGCACTTGTTACTGAACATCCTGTGTAAGAGATGTGTAGTCTGTTTTGTTCTGACCAGATTACTTGATCAGATGTCATTGGCATTTCAGCGCCAACCATTCTTAAGAAACCAGATAAAGTTCTGTTTCCATATCTTTCAACCTCAGCTTCATAAACTTCAGGAAGGTATTGTTGAGCGAAGTCATTTCCACCTCCATTAGCAAAGTTTAAGTAGTTGCTGTTTAAGATTTGTTGTTGTAGTGACGGCACGATCGAGCCGTATACAGGATTAATTTGTCCCATTTTTAATAATAATTTTTAGTTAAATTTCCGTTTTTTGATTGTCAATTTTGAAGAATCAATACCAGACACTGCTTTAACTTTAAACCCTCCAACAAAAACATCCTCAGGAGCTCTTGATCTTGGGTTGGTATCAACGTTGTTTGACTTAGCAGCAATATCTCTAATCGCATCGGATTTACCTTGCTCATAAAAATGCTGTGCTATAGTATCAGCGTGATCAGCAGCGTACATAGCTTTGTGATAACCTTTGACATCTGCAACATTACCTTTTTTATCCAGGAACTTCCCGATCGTATTATTAATGTTCGATTGACTATCGACAACATCATTAACGTTTTTAACTCCATATCTAAATTTCTTTTCACCAACGCTAAATTCAAAACCTTTGAACTCATTGTTGAAATAATCTTTAGTGTTAGACTTAAACGCCTCATGTTGTTGTTGAGCTGTGTTTTGCTCTTCGTTGTAGCGATTGAAAAAATCTACAGCCTTTTGTTGTTCTTGAGTAGTACCAGGTCTCAACTTGATCTCTTCGTAATACTTACTTTTTAAACCTTCCAAATGGTTTTTAGCTTTTGCAACCTCTTCTTTATATGCAAGCTTCTTCTTTCGAATATCTCTTGCTTCATCTAACTCTTCATCAAATTCAAAGTTATCTTCTAATAGAAAATTAACTTCTTCTGAATTCAAGTGAGATTTAGTTTGTTTATAATACTCTCTTAATAGAGTATCGTTATCTACATTAGAATAATCTGCATTTAATCTTACATAATCTTCTAATGTTCCACCTGTTTCTTTCATAAAGTCTACGACTTTTTCGATGTTTTCAGGTAAATTAATATCTTGTTTTATTTCATCTGACACCTTTGCTATTGGCTGCTCTGATGATTGTACCATTTCTTCACCTATAGAAATTACCTCTTCTTCAGGTTCTTCTTTTATTTCTTCAAT
>Ga0206682_10001006_pt1 | contig 28483 bp, 27 predicted proteins | sample M240m12015metaG_FD_155444 | JGI IMG/M metagenome (GOLD analysis project Ga0206682, IMG submission 155444) | Ammonia-oxidizing marine archaeal communities from Monterey Bay, California, United States - M2 40m 12015 | ecosystem: Environmental > Aquatic > Marine > Intertidal zone | place: USA...
CTGCTGTCAAATCCAAAGTCGGCCCCATATAATTAAGTTCTGCGAAATTAAGCAAATTATCATCGGTTACAAATGTTATATTTGCCCAAAATTAATTATTTGTGAAAATAGGCTTAATCAAAGAAGGGAAAACACCACCTGACAAACGGGTTCCATTATCTCCAAAGCAGTGTAAATGGATTCAAGAAAAATATCCAGATATTGAGCTGGTCGTTCAAAAAAGCCCAATTCGAAAATACAAAGACCAAGATTATTTAAACGAAGGAGTCACCCTAGTAGATAAGGTAGAGGATTGTGATGTGCTTTTAGGTGTAAAAGAAGTACCTATAGATCAATTAATTCCCAACAAAAAGTATTTTTTCTTTTCTCATACTTTTAAAAAACAATCATACAACCGGAAATTACTTCTAGCAGTCATTGAAAAAAATATTCAATTAATAGATTGGGAGACCATTACCAATATAAAAGGGCAAAGATTAATTGCATTTGGGCGTTTTGCAGGGATTGTAGGCTGTTATAATGGATTATTAGGGTATGGCTTAAAATCTAATAAATACTCTATTAAAAGGGCCCATTTATGTGAAGACCGTCAAGAAATGGAAGAAGAACTTCATAAATTAAATCTTCCTACGGATTTTAAATTGGTAATAACTGGTAGAGGAAGAGTGGGAAAAGGTGCTTTAGAAGTAATTGCAAAAACAAATATTAAAAAAGTTTCTCCCGAAGATTTTCTAATCAAAGATTTTAATTTTCCTGTTTATACTCAACTAGATGTAATGGACTATGTATCTAGAGATGATAATAAAAGTTTTGACAAATCTGAGTTTTTTAACGATCCCATTGGACACTCCTCCACATTTATGAAATATGCTAAAGTTGCAGACCTTTATGTTGCTTGTCACTACTGGGACAACAGGTCTCCTTTTATTTTTACTAGAAAAGATATGCTGCACCCAAATTGGAAAATTAGTGTGGTTGCAGATGTAAGTTGTGATATTGACGGCCCTGTTGCTTGCACCTTAAGACCATCTACCATCGCCAATCCATTTTACGGATACGATCCAAAGTCTCAAAAAGAAGTAGATTTTCTATATAAAAACACTGTCGGCGTTATGGCAGTAGACAATCTACCTTGCGAACTTCCTAAAGATGCTTCTTTAGAATTTGGAAAAATGTTTATAGACCACGTACTAGAGCCATTAATAGGAAGCGATCCTGAGCATATAATTTATCGTGCATCAGAAACTATAGATGGAAAGCTAACTCCCCACTTTGAATATTTAAAAGATTATTTAGAAGGAAAAGATTAAATCTTTTTTAAATCAGCTATGGTCTTATTAGGATTCTCAGACTTGAATACAAAACTTCCTGCAACCAAAACATCCGCACCACAGTCTATTAGTTTTCTAGCATTGGCAGAAGTTACCCCACCATCAATTTCAATTTTTGTATCAAGTCCAGCATTAACAATCATAGATTTTAGCTTTTCAACTTTGCGATAAGTACCTTCAATAAAAGCCTGTCCACCAAATCCTGGATTAACAGACATCATACAAACCAAGTCTGTTTCTTCCAAAGTTGGTTCTAGCAATTCCACAGCAGTGTGGGGGTTAACCGCAACACCAGCTTTCATATCTTCTTGTTTGATAGCCTGAAGAGTTCTGTGCAAGTGTTTAGACGCTTCTATATGAACAGTTAATATATTGGCACCCACGCTTTTAAAGTCTTTTATATAACGTTCTGGTTCAATTATCATTAAATGCACATCCAATGGCTTTAAAGTATGTTTATTAATGTATTTTATAATGGGAATTCCAAAGGATATATTGGGAACAAAAACACCATCCATTACATCTAAGTGGTACCAATCGGCATCACTTTTATTTATCATTTCACACTCACTTTGTAAGTTGGCAAAGTCTGAAGCTAATAAAGAGGGGGCAATTAGATGGCTCATCAATTAGAAATTTTAATTCACCACAAATAAACAAAAACAAAGTTGGAATTGGATTATTATCCTAAGTAAGATTTCAACAATTTACTTCTTGAAGTATGCTTTAATCTTCTAATAGACTTTTCCTTTATCTGACGAACTCTTTCTCTAGTTAGGTCAAACTTTTCTCCTATCTCTTCCAATGTCATAGGATGTTTTCCACTTAGTCCAAAATACAAACGAATAACATCTGCCTCTCTAGGAGTTAAAGTAGATAAAGATCTTTCAATTTCTCTTCTCAGAGACTCCTTCATAAGCTGCTTATCGGGCTTAGGAGATGACTCAGAGGACATAACTTCATACATGTTATTACTATCTTCAGAATCTTTTAAAGGTGCATCCATAGACAGATGTCTACCATTATTTTTTATAGACTGCTTCACTTCCTCAATAGTAATATCTAAAGATTCGGCAATTTCTTCCGGAGTTGGTGGTCTACCATACTTCTGCTCTAAATCAGAAAAGGCACGGTTTATTTTATTTATAGAACCAATCTTGTTTAGTGGCAATCTTACAATTCTAGATTGTTCTGCCAAAGCTTGAAGAATAGACTGTCTAATCCACCATACAGCATAGGATATAAACTTAAAACCTCTGGTTTCATCAAACCTTTGAGCGGCTTTTATCAGACCTAAATTACCTTCGTTAATTAAATCTGGGAGAGTTAGTCCTTGATTTTGATATTGTTTAGAAACCGAAACAACAAAACGCAAGTTAGCCTTCACCAATCTTTCTAAAGCAGGATGATCTCCTTCCTTAATTCTTTTTGCCAGCTCTACTTCTTCTTCAGCAGTAATTAAGTCTACTCGACCTATTTCCTGAAGATATTTATCTAAGGAGGCTGTTTCCCTGTTGGTAACTTGTTTGGTTATCTTTAATTGTCTCATTTATGTATTTATGGTTTCTTAACGTTGTTTAACTCATGAGCTATAACGTAATGTTACAAACTAAAGTTACATAATATTAAAAATAAACGTAAGGCCCACATTATGTGGGCTTTACGAAATATTTAATCGTTAGAAGGTTTTGCTGGCTTTTCTAATAAAGCTTTCCTAGAAATTTTTAATTTTCCACTTCTTGGATCTTTTCCAATAACCTTAACTTCTAGTATTTGACCAGACTTTAAATACTCTTCTGCCTTCTCAACTCTCTCATGAGCAATTTCAGAAATGTGAAGTAATGCATCTACACCTGGAAGAATTTCTAAAAATGCACCAAATGCTACAATATTTTTCACTTTTCCTTCATAAGTCTCTCCAACTTCTGCAGTTGGTGGATAAGCAATAAGGTTAATTCTTCTCAATGCTTCGTCCATACCCTCTTTCTCTTCTGCAAATACTTCAACATTGGCCATTCCATCAACAGCATCACCTATTCCAATAGATGTTTTGGTTTCTGCTTGAATAGTTTGAATGGTTTCTCCACCCTTACCAATAATTCCTCCAATAGCATCTTCAGGAACAGAAATATTTTCTATTCTCGGAACATGTGCTTTGAAATCCTCTCTTGGCTCTGTTAATGTTTTCATCATCTCCCCAAGAATATGCATTCTACCATCTTTAGCTTGGCTCAAAGCTTCTTCTAGAACCTTGTAATCCAATCCGTCGACCTTAATATCCATTTGGCAAGCAGTAATACCTTTTTCAGTACCTGTTACTTTGAAATCCATATCTCCTAAATGATCTTCATCTCCTAAAATATCAGAGAGAACTGCATATTTACCTGCATCATCTTGGATCAGTCCCATTGCAATTCCTGAAACAGGTCTTTTCATTTTTATACCTCCATCCATAAGTGCAAGTGTACCTGCACAAACAGTTGCCATAGAAGAAGAACCATTTGATTCTAAAATTTCTGAAACCAATCTTATAGTGTAAGGATTCTCTGGCTTACCAGGAATCATTGGCTTCAATGCTCTCAAAGCTAGGTTACCATGACCAATTTCTCTTCTACTTACACTAAATTTCATTCTAGCTTCTCCGGTAGAGAATGGAGGAAAATTGTAATGCAGTAAGAAATCTAAATCGTCATTAGCCAATGCGCCATCTTTTCTTTGAACATCTAATGTGCTACCTAAAGTTAAAGTAGTAAGCGACTGTGTTTCTCCTCTTGTAAACAAAGCAGAACCGTGAACAAATCCTGGCAAATATCCAGCTTCAGATGAGATAGGTCTAATTTCTGTGGTCTTTCTTCCGTCCAATCTTATTTTTTCATCTAATACTACTCTTCTTACTGCTTCTTTTTGTGCAGCTTTAAAATATGGACCAACCAAAAATCCTAGTTCTTCCATATCTTCTTCAGACATTGAGGATTTAAAATCTTCTTTTATTTCTCCAAATAACTCTGCTCTTTTATGCTTATCTGCTAACCCTTGCTTTGCTACATCGTAACATCTCTGGTAAGCAAAATCGTGAATTCTTTTTCTTAATTCATCGTTATGGATTTCATGAGAGTATTCTCTTTTTGGATTTGCTTTAGCAACTTTAGAAGCAATATCCAACTGCAACTGGCATTGCTCTTTTATAACAACATGTGCTGCCTTTATCGCATCTAGCATCTCTGCCTCAGAAACTTCGTTCATCTCCCCTTCTACCATTACGATACTGTCCAATGTTCCAGCAATCATCATATCCATATCTGCACTTTTCATTTCTTCAAAAGTTGGATTGATAGAAAACTCTCCATCAATTCTAGCAACTCTTACTTCAGAAACTGGTCCATTAAATGGAATATCTGAAACTGCCAAACAAGCAGAAGCAGCCAAACAAGCCAGAGCATCTGGCATATTTTCTTTGTCTGATGACATCAACTGCATCATTACCTGAGTTTCAGCATGATAATCATCTGGGAAAAGTGGTCTTAAAGCTCTATCCACTAACCTCATAGTTAATATTTCTTCATCAGATGGTCTAGCTTCTCGTTTAAGGAATCCACCTGGAAATTTACCTGTTGATGCAAATTTCTCTCTGTAATCTACTGTTAGTGGCATAAAATCTACACCATCTCTTACATCTACATTAGCAACAGCTGTTGCCAATATCATTGTGTCTCCCATTCTTACCACTACAGATCCGTCAGCTTGTTTGGCCAACTTTCCTGTTTCTATGGAAATCTCTTTTCCATTTGGAAGACTTATTTTTTCATTTATTATATTCATTTTTCTATTTTAATTTTATAAAAAAGGACCATCACGCTAGCGCAATAGTCCCCTCCAATACGTTTGTTTAAAGCCTATTACCTTCTAATATCCAATTTTTTGATAATGACTCTGTATCTTTCGATATTCTTATTTTTTAAATAATCTAATTGGTTTCTTCTTTTACCAACCAATCTAATTAAAGACCTCTGAGTGTTAAAATCTTTTTTATTAGACTTAAGATGATCAGTTAAATGTTTAATTCTATGGGAGAACAAAGCAATTTGTCCTTCTGCAGATCCGGTGTCAGACTCCCCCTTACCGAACTTCTTAAAAATATCTTTTTTCTTTTTTGAATCAATATACATGTCAACACTATTTAAGTTATTGTGATGTTAAATCGGCTGCAAATATAATTTAATATCTTAACAACTTCCTTGAAATAAGCATTTATTTAAAGACAAAACCTACTCTTAGCACTCCTAACCCTGAAAAAAGCATTTCAGACTGTGAAGTTTTTGGAATATTTTCAGTAACATCAGCAGAAGTTACAGAAGCCTCATTTAAGACTTGATAGGTTCCATTTTTATAAGTAGTTTTTGAAATCAAAAAACCAAATTCAGTTCCAACATAGATATTGGGTTTCACATAATATTCTCCACCAAAAAAAACTCTTAATCCCAAATTTTGAATAGGTCGTTTGTAATTGTAATTTAAAGAAGAAACAAATGAAACGGAGTCTGTTCTAGAGCCATACTCATCGTTTTTCCCAATTCCCAATATTCCCTCAAATCCTGAGTAAACCAAAGATTTTTTCAATCTTTTCTGCTTTTCATAACCTAAGGAAAATTCGTACATAGAATATATTTTTTCTACTGAACCTACCCCATCGCCACCTAATTCTAGAATTTCTTTATAATCCACTGCTCTATTAATATCTGCATTAATTCTTAAGGCAGATGAATTATTCAGATTTAATCTAAATTTAATATTTGGGGAGTAAACATCCGTATTTAATGTAGGATAAATTTGACCCTCAACCGATATTGTTTTTTTAGTCTTTACTAAAGAGTCCTGAGCAAAAAAAGAGTTGTTGCAAAAAATTAAGAAAAGTGTTGGCAACACCATTAAAAGAATTCTATTGTTATGTACCATTAGTTTAATTGATTTAATTTATTATACTGATTTCTAGTTATTTATATTTTTTAGCATTGGGACAAATTTAAATTCCCCATATATAGTTTCTTTGTAATCCGAATCACTTAAACGCTGAATTAACATCATTTGTTGCACGTCCCCTTGACCAACTGGAATTACCAATCTGCCACCCACTTTAAGTTGGTCTTTTAATTCTTCAGGAACATAAGGAGCTCCACATGTCACAATAATACTATCAAAAGGAGCAAATACTTTTTTGCCTAAAAATCCATCTCCAAAAAATAATTGAGCTCTATAGTTATTTTGAGTTAAAAACAACTTTGCACTTTGAAAAAGAGACTTGTGTCTTTCTATAGAAAACACTTTAGCTCCTAGCTCGCATAAAACTGCTGTTTGGTAACCAGAACCAGTTCCTATTTCTAAAACTTTATATCCTCGTTTAACATGGAGCAGTTCCGATTGAAAAGCCACTGTATAAGGCTGGCTTATGGTTTGATTTTCCCCAATTGGAAAAGCTATATCTTGGTAAGCAAATTTATCTCTAAACACTAAATCAAATAAGAGATGTCTTGGAGTTGAGTTTATTGCATTTAATACCTTTTGGTCCTTAATCCCTTTCTCTTTAAGATGAGCAACTAATTTTGCACATAACCCTTTATACTTAGTATCCTTCATTTAATTACAAAAGAAAGTTCTTAATTGATTATAAAAGTAGTAGATGCTAAATTTTTGCCAACAATAAATGTTAATAATTAACGTTTTAAATAAACAATCTTATTTATGAATTCATTTTTTATAATTTTACCATATGTTTAAAATCGGAGTTGTAGGTGCTGGTCATTTAGGAAAAATTCATTTAAAAATTCTTAAAAACGCTTCATTTGTTAATTTAATTGGATTCTATGATAGCGATCCATTAGTTAGAAAAAATATTAATTCAGAGCTGGGTATTAAATCTTTTGAAACCTATCAAGAGCTAATAGAAAATTCAGATATTATCGATATAGTTACCCCTACTTTATCTCATTATACTTGTGCTAAAGAAGCTTTAAAACAAGACAAACATGTCTTTATTGAAAAACCAGTAACCCACACCTTAGAAGAAGTTAGAAAGCTAATTAAAATTGCCCAAATAACTGGAAAAAAAGTTCAAGTGGGACACGTAGAGAGATTTAACCCTGCTTTCACAGAAGCAAGTAAATTAATTCACCAACCAAGATTTATTGAAGTGCATCGATTGGCTCAATTTAATTCTAGAGGAACCGATGTTTCTGTAATTCACGATTTAATGATTCACGATTTAGACATTGTACTTCATGTGGTAAAATCGCCAGTGAAATCTATAAATGCAAGTGGAGTAAGCGTTTTAAGTAGTACACCAGATATTGCAAATGCAAGAATAGAGTTTATAAACGGATGTGTTGCCAACATTACTTCTAGTAGAATGTCGCTAAACAATGTTAGAAAATCTAGATTTTTTCAAAAAAATGCCTATGTATCGGTAGATTTTTTAAATAGATCACACGAATATATTAGACTGGATTCCAATAAAATCCCAAAGGAAAATTCGTCTTTTCAAAATATCAAAACTATTCCAGAAGAAAGTGTTATGATTCAAACACAAAACAATAGTGGAATTAACCCTATTGAAGAAGAATTGAAATCATTTATCAATTCTATAGCAACCAATATAAACCCTACTGTAGATTTAGAATCTGCTAAAATGGCTTTGAAGCTTACCATAGATATTATGGAACAAATAACCATGGCGCAGAATTGATTGGCAATTTTTATAATAATTAATCTTATTTTCGCGTTTTATTTTTATGAAACGCTTTTTCATTATTCTACTTGTATTTAATTTCAGTTGTCAAATAATTGACAGACCAGAAAAAGCACCATCTTTTATACAAATAGATGATTTTCAATTTTCAATCTCTAACAATAACCAAGGAACCAGCAGCGAAAAAATAACCGATGCTTGGATTTATTTAAATGGAAATTTGGAAGGCGCTTACGAGTTACCTGCTACAATTCCTCTGCACTACGAAGGAATCCAAGAGTTGTCTATTTACCCCGGAATTAAAAGAAATGGAATATCTGCAGACAGAAAAAAATACCCTTTCTACACCCAATTTGATACTACTATTAATTTAATTCCTGATAGTATACTATTGTTACAACCCACAACAAAATATGAGGAACAGCTGTATTTTTGGATTGAAGACTTTGAAGATCCCCAACATAAATTTGAAAGCCATACCACTTCCCAATTAGATATTAATATTATTGAATCTCCTCTAAACGAGCTTTTTGAGGGCGATGCTGGAATAATTTCTATGGACAGTGCAGATTATTATTGTGAATTCAGAACCAATGAGTTAGATTTTAATTCTTTTCCTAAAAATTTGAATATTCCAGCTTATATAGAAATGAATTATGCAAATAACTACCCATTCACCATTGGCATATTGCACAAAGATGCAAGTGTTCCTAGCTATCAAAACTTTCCTTTAATTACACTTGTGCCCACCTATGAAAATGAAGTTTCTTGGAACAAAACCTACTTATACATTCCTGATGCTACTAATTTCTTTACCAGCGCCACAGAATTTGATTTATTTATTTCTGCTACTAATGAGAATTCTGTAAATGACATTAAGATTCTATTAGATAATTTTAAAGTAATATTCCGTCAATGAGAAAGAAATACTTTTGGATTTTTTATTTCTTTTCAGACTTTCTATCCTCTGCTACTAGCTGGCTGTTATTTAACTATTATAGAAAAACTTACATTGAAAATTATCCGTTTGAAATAAACCACAAGTTAGTTATTAGTACCTTATTAATATCCATATTTTGGATTTTGGTTTATTCTGCATTTGGAAACTATAAAAATGTTTATAAAAAATACCGTATTAGAGAAATCACCCAAACATTATCCCAATCGTTTATAGGAATTATTTTTATTTTCTTTACTTTTTTATTAGATGATAAAATAAACTCTTATCAAGACTATTACAGCTTAATCACTGCATTAATTGTTTTGCATGTTTTTCTAACATTCACCCCAAGAATATTACTAACCACAAAAACTGTAAGTAGTATCCACCAAAAAAAAATTGGTTTTAACACCATTTTAATTGGAAGTGAAAAAAAAGCAAAAGATATTTTCAATGAAATCAACAATTTAAAAAAAGGAACTGGGCATTTTTTTTCAGGCTACGTATCTACTCCAAATAGCAAAGACCTTATTGGTGAAACTGGTCTCAAAAAATTGGGAGATTATCATCAAATCAATAAAATTATAGAAGATTTTGAAATAGAAGAGGTAATAATAGCTACAGAATCTGACGATTTACAAAAAACAAACCAGATAATAAATGATTTAGCAAATCTAAAAGTAGAGATAAAAGTAATTGCCGACATGTACAGTATTCTAACCGGATCTGTAAAAATGAATTCAATTTTTGGAGCGCTTCTAATTTCGGTTAATCCCGAGATAATGCCCTTTTGGCAAAAAACAATTAAAAGAATCCTAGATCTTTTAATTTCTATAATTGCAATTGTTTTATTAATTCCTGTTTTTATTGTTTTAGCTATTCTAATAAAGTTTGGTTCTAAAGGGGGAATAATTTTTAAACAGCAGAGAATTGGATTAGGAAACAAACCTTTTGAAATATTTAAGTTTAGGTCTATGTTTTTAGAATCAGAGAAAAATGGGCCACAGCTATCAAGTCAAAATGATCCGAGAATTACCCCTGTTGGAAGATTCATGAGAAAAACCAGACTAGACGAAACTCCCCAGTTTTTCAATGTAATTAAAGGAGACATGTCGTTGGTAGGCCCAAGACCTGAAAGACAGTTTTACATTGATGAAATAATCAAAAAAGCCCCTCACTACAAACATATTAGCAATGTCAAACCTGGAATCACTAGCTGGGGACAAGTTAAATACGGTTATGCAGAAAATGTAGATGAAATGATTGCTAGATTAAAGTTTGACTTACTCTATGTAGAAAATATGTCCTTAGTTTTAGACGTAAAAATTCTATTTTACACAATAATAATAATGTTAAAAGGATCTGGGAAATAACCCAATAGTAAGTATATTTAGTAAAAATAAAAAGATGAAAAATATTTCTGTAATAGGTGCTGGAACAATGGGAAATGGAATAGCTCACGTTTTTGCTCAAAATGGCTACCAAGTTAATTTAATAGATGTTTCTCAAGAAGCATTAGAGAAAGCAGTTAAAACAATTTCTAGGAATTTAGACAGAATGGTTGCCAAAGAGAAGATTACTGAGCTGCAGAAAAAAAACACTTTGAATAATTTAACTACTATTTCAGAAATTAAAAGTGGTGTTGAAAATGCCGAATTAGTTATTGAAGCAGCAACAGAAAACTTAGATATAAAACTTTCTATATTCAAGGAAATTGATTTACACAGCCCTAAAGAATGTATTTTATCCACCAATACCTCCTCCATATCTATTACTAAAATAGCTGCAAATACTTCAAGAGCAGACAAAGTAATTGGAATGCATTTCATGAATCCTGTTCCAATAATGAAACTAATTGAAGTAATTAAGGGCTATTCTACATCTACTCAAACATTGGAGACTATTATGAAGCTTTCGAAAAAAATTGGGAAGTCTCCAGTTGAAGTAAACGATTTTCCTGGATTTGTAGCCAATAAAATTTTAATACCGATGATCAATGAAGCAATTATTACTTTACACGAAGGCGTGGCTGGAGTTGAAGAAATAGATACTGTTATGAAGCTTGGCATGGCACATCCAATGGGACCATTACAATTAGCAGATTTTATTGGTCTAGATGTATGTCTTGCAATTCTAAAAGTTCTTCAGCAAGGATTTGGAACTGACAAATATGCTCCATGCCCGTTACTTGTAAACATGGTTACTGCTGGCAAATTAGGTGTAAAATCTGGAGAAGGATTTTATTCCTGGAAGCATAAAACAAAAGAACTCTTCGTTTCAGAATATTTTAAATAACTAACCTCCCATTGCATTCCTAACTAAGTCAACTTTTATTAATTTCATATAAATTTTTGATTTCTAATTTTAGTATGATTAATTTATTTAAAAAAGTTCGTAAAAATTTACTTTCTAAAAATAAGTTTAGCAGTTATATAATTTATGCTATTGGTGAAACTATACTGGTAGTTGTTGGTATATTAATTGCTTTACAAATAAATAACTGGAATGAAAGCAGGAAAGATAGATTACATGAAATTGAATTAGTTAACTTATTAATAACTGATTTAAATGATAGAAAATTGGAAAATGTCAACGATAGAAATAGTGGGTTAAGTTTTGTCGATTATTTAAAAGATGCTTTAGATTATTGGGATGAAAATAATGATATTGACACAACTAATTTAAAGCAGCTACTATGGTTACTTAAAACTGATTCTTGGTATTATCATAATGAGACACCTACATACAAAAGATTATCTAATTCTACTATATGGGAAAAAATACCTGATAGTTTAGCTACTCAGGTAAACAATGTTTATTATAGTAAATTTACAAAGATTAAAATTGCATTTGAGAATTCCAGAAAATATTCTAGTGAATGTAAAATTAATTACTTAAGACCCAATGGTTTATTAAATTTGAATCAAAGTTCAAGTAGTCTGAAAAATAAAATTCTAAAAAATCCTGAAAATTTCATATCCTACATTGATCTGTCATTAGAAAATCTTAAAAGGCTAAATAATAGTTTTCAAAGTTCTGAAAATTCAATTGAGGAAATTGTCAAAAAGCTACATATTTATAGAAATAGTCTGTAGTAATTAAAAAAAAAGAAAACTGAGTTATTTTCTCAATCCTCCATTTGCTATTTAATAAGTAAACTATGAAAAAAATTGAAATATTTGCACTAATGTTTGCACTGGCAAGTTTAGTAAACTAACTTTCTAACCAGTTAATATTCTTTTTTAATGTACTTGAATAACAAGTAAAGTAATTTCTTGCAAACGACTTTATATTCATTATCGTTTCATCAGACGGCTCTGTTACTTTTTTGTTGTAAAGGGGTTTTGTAGTTTTCATACCATAGGCTTTTCTAAATTTATATAGATTGCTAACGATACAAAAAAAAAAATATTGTATGTTTTACGAGCTGGTTAAAATTAATTTTTTGTCCTCAATTAATTTTCTAAGATTGATAAGAGCATACCTCATTCTACCTAAAGATGTATTGATACTTACTCCTGTATTATCTGCAATATCTTTAAAGCTCATTTGAAGAAAATAACGCATTCTCACAACTTCCATTTGTTCTTCAGGTAATTCATCTACCAATAATCTTACATCTTCCATTATTTGTTTACTAACCATAATATCTTCGATGGAGTCTTCTTTTAAGTCTAGTAAATCAAAAATATTAAAATCATCTTTAAGACTTGGAGAGCGTCCAGCGATAGGCATTTTTGAATCCTTTCTAAAATGGTCAATTACTTGGTTATGGGCAATTCTTAATATCCAAGATAGTAGTTTTCCTTCATGATTGTAGTGGTCTTTCTTTAAGCTTTTAATCACTTTAATGAAAACTTCTTGAAAAATATCATTGGTTAAATCTTGATCCTTAACCATCTTAAAGATATATGAAAATACTCTTTGTTGGTATTTCAAAAGAATTGCATCAAAACTTTTGTTATCACCTGAACGAAACTTATTTACTAGGATTTCATCACTTTCATTTGCGTACATAATTCTACGTTTAATTGTTAAAAATAAATTATTAAAGTAGAATGGTTATATAAGCAGTGATTTTTAAGATTAAAGTTCAAATATAGGAAACAAATTGATTAACTGAAAACAATTCTATTATTTTTGCAAATTGTTTCGGACATAGATGGGAGTTAAAATTTATAAAAATATTGAGATTATTGGTGCTAGAGTGCACAACTTAAAGAATATTAGTGTGTCTATTCCTAGAAACAAATTAACTGTTTTAACTGGTGTTTCTGGATCGGGAAAATCTTCACTAGCATTTGACACTCTTTATGCAGAAGGCCATAGAAGATATATAGAAAGTCTTAGCTCTTATGCAAGATTATTTTTAGGAAGAATTGAAAAGCCAGATATTGACGATATTAAAGGAATTTCACCTGCAATTGCTATCGAACAAAAAGTTAATTCCTCCAATACAAGAAGTACTGTTGGAACTACTACAGAAATTTATGACTATTTAAAACTTTTATATGCTAGAATAGGAAAAACATATTCTCCTGTTAGCAACCAGATAGTAACAAAAGATAATCCTGAAGATGTTTTAAATTATGTTCTTGGACTTCCTGAAGATTCTAAACTTATGATTTCATGTCCATTGAATATTCCCAAGGGAAGAACATCGGATGAGCAAATACAAATCTATATTCAACAGGGCTATTCTAAGTTATGGAAAAATGGAAAAGCAATTGCCTTAGAAACGGGACATGAACCTGAAAATTTAGATCTAATTGTAGATAGAATAACCAATGACAATAGCCCTGAAAATCAATCTAGAATATTGGAATCTCTTGAACTTGGGTTTCACGAAGGCAAAGGAAAATGTAATATAATTTCATTTAATGGCGAAAAACCAACAATTAAGAAATTCAATAACCTTTTTCTAAAAGATGAAATTTTATTTGAAGACCCTAGCTTAGACTTTTTCTCATTTAATAGTCCTTTTGGAGCATGTAAGAAATGTGAAGGATTTGGAAAAGTTACTGGGATAGACTCTGATTTGGTAATTCCCAATCCTAATTTAAGTGTTTATGAAGATGCCATAGTTTGTTGGAAAGGTGAAAAAATGAGTGTTTGGAAGGCTGAACTTATTAATAATGCCCATTATTTCGACTTTCCAGTTCATGAATCTATTAGAAATTTATCTAAGGAAAATCTCGAATTACTATGGAATGGGAATAGTTACTTTCAAGGCATTCATGCGTTTTTTAATTTTTTGGAGAAAAATGCATATAAAATACAGTATAGAGTAATGCTCTCAAGATATAGAGGAAAAACCAAATGTAATTCCTGCAATGGAAGCAGGTTGAGAGCAGATGCAGATTATGTAAAAATAAATAAAAAGTCAATTAGTGAGATAAATAGAATGGCTATTAGTGATGCTACACTATTTTTTAAAGCACTAAAATTGAATTCTGAGGATCAAAAAATTGCCAAAAGAATTATAGATGAAATAAATTCTAGACTTAGCTATCTGAAAGATGTAGGTCTTGGCTATTTAACTATGGAAAGAGCTTCTAATACCCTTTCAGGTGGAGAATCTCAAAGAATAAATCTAGCAACTTCTATTGGAAGTTCATTAGTTGGTTCTATGTATATTTTAGATGAACCATCTATTGGATTACATCCAAGAGATAGTCTTAGATTAATTGAAGTTCTAAAAAAATTAAGAGACGTTGGAAATTCTGTAATTGTTGTTGAACACGATGAAGAAATGATGAAATCTGCAGATATGATTATTGATATTGGACCTTATGCAGGAAGACACGGCGGAGAAGTAGTTTTCAAGGGAAATCATAGCGAATTAGTAAAAGCTAGTAAAAGTTTAACAGCAAAATATCTTACTGGTCAATACAAGATAGAAGTTCCAATAGTAAGAAGAAAACCAAAGGATTTTATTATTATTGAACAGGCCTATTTACACAATTTGCAAAATATAACGGTAAAAATACCATTGAATCAAATTTGTGTTGTAACTGGTGTAAGTGGAAGTGGTAAATCTACCTTAATTGGAAAAATACTTCATACTTTTTTGGAAAGATTTTTCTTGACTGGATTGGTCAAAGCAAGCCACTGTAATGATATAAAAATGAATTTTGATTTAGTAAGTGGAGTGGAGTATATAAATCAAAATCCTATTGGCAAGAGTTCAAGATCAAATCCTATCACCTATACCAAAGGCTATGACGATATAAGACAACTTTTCGCAAGTGAAAAGCATGCCAAAGCAAAAGGTTTTAAACCAGGTTATTTCAGCTTTAATGTCGATGGTGGAAGATGTGAAAAGTGTCAAGGTGAAGGACAATTAACAATCTCCATGCAATTCATGGCAGATGTTCATTTGAAATGCGATGAGTGTGATGGTAAAAGGTTCAAAGAAGAAGTTCTAGAAGTTAAATTTAAGGGGAAAAATATTTCTCAAGTATTAGAAATGACAGTCGAAGAAAGTCTTGATTTTTTTAATGAAGACAATACGCTATGTAAAAAGATTAAAGCCAAAATATTTGCTCTTTCCGAAGTTGGACTTGAATATGTTCAGCTAGGACAAGCTTCCAATACTCTTAGTGGTGGCGAAGCACAAAGAATAAAACTAGCTTCCTTCCTTAGCCATAATAAATCCAAACAGAAAAAGCTTTTTATTTTTGATGAACCAACTACTGGATTGCATTTTCACGATGTTAAAAAACTAATAAAAGCACTACAAGATTTGGTAGAGATGGGACACCATGTTGTAATTATTGAACACCATATGGACATCATTAAATCTGCAGATTGGATAGTAGATTTGGGTCCTGAAGGAGGTGATAAAGGAGGAACTTTAGTTTTTGAAGGCAGTCCAGAAAGCTTTGTTAAAAGCAAGGTCTTGTCCCCTACCAAAGATCACCTGAAAGAATACATTTAAATTATTTCCCTATTCTGATGTATGAACTGGTTTTTATAAAGTTCAAAATATTTGCCCTTTTTTTTCAAAAGCTCTCTATGTTTTCCCTGTTCTACAATTTGTCCTTGGTCCATTACAAAAATACAATCGGCATTTTGAATAGTAGATAATCTATGAGCGATTATAATGGAAGTTCTAGACTTTGTAATTTCTTCAGTTGCGTTCTGAATAAATTCTTCAGACAAAGAATCTATAGAAGATGTAGCCTCATCTAGAATAAGTAGCTGTGGTTGATAAACATAGGCTCTTATAAACGCAATAATCTGTCTTTGCCCGGAAGATAACAACCCTCCTCTTTCTTTAACCTCGAAATCGTACCCTTTAGGCAACTGCATTATAAACTCATGAACTCCAACTTTTTTAGCTGACTCTATTACTTGCTCTCTTGAAATATTTCTATTTCCTATAGTAATGTTTTCTAAAATTGAAGTATTGTAAAGAAAAACATCTTGTAAGACAACTGCAATTTTAGATCTTAGAACATCTAAATCTAAATTTCGAATATTATAATCATCCACTAGAATAGTCCCTTTTTGAAACTCATAATATCTAGAAATTAAATTAATTAAGGAGGTTTTACCTGCTCCAGTTGGACCCACAATAGCAACTGTCTCTCCTGCATTAACTTCAAAAGTTAGACCCTTAAATACAGATGCTTTGTCATCGTAAGAAAAATGAACATTATTAAATTTTATATTTCCATTGAAACTCTCAGGCTTTAAATGGTCATTTTGAAAAATATATTCTTTCGTGTCTAAAAGCTCAAAAACTCTAGCGGAACCTACCATTCCCATTTGAAGAGTATTAAACCTATCTGCCAACATTCTAATTGGTCTAAAAAGCATATTTACATAAAGTACAAACGACATCATCTCAGTAGTAACAGTACCATAATCTACTCCTCCAAAGGAAATTGACCAAATACAAAATAAGACTAATAAAGCAACAGAAGTTGCACTTAATATTTCCACTACTGGAAAAAATATTGAATAGGCCATAATTCCTTTTATGTGGGCTTTTTTGTGTGCAGAATTTATCTTGCTAAATTTTCGAGCCTCGACACCTTCCCTACTAAATATTTGAACAATATTCATCCCTGTAATATGTTCCTGAACAAAAGAATTAAGTCCAGATATTTGCTTTCTAACTTCCTGAAAAGAGGTTTTAATTGCATTCTTAAAAATCCTAGTACTTATTAAGAGAATAGGGATTGGAATTAAGACAATTAAAGTTAGTTTCCAATTGATATAAAACATAAAACAAAGTACACCAGTCAATTTGAGCAAATCACCAGCTATTACTAAAATCCCTTGGGAAAATATTTCAGCAATTGTTTCCATATCACTAACCGATCTGGTAACCAACATTCCTATCGGTTTTTGATCAAAATATCTTAGTTTAAGTTTGGTAATGTGTCTAAACAACTGATCTCTTAGGTCCTTAACTACTCTTTGGCCAAGGTCACTAGACAGGTAAGAAACTGCCATTAACATTAAAGATTCTACAATTAAAATTGCTACCACCAATAATGCTCCGTAAAACAAAGATTCTTCGTCGGATAATCTCACATATTCTCCAACTAGCTTACCTATAATATAGGGTCTTAAAGGAGAAAGAAAAGCAAGAGAAAAAGTTAGAAACAGACCATAAATTAATAAATGAATATGAGGTTTTGAAACTCCCATAATTCTTCTAAACAGTTTAGAATCCCAATTTTTTTTAGGATTGTTACCCATTGTTGTTGTAATTAACTTTCGTTAAAAATAATCCTTTGGCTTTTACAGAAGGACCCGCAGAAGATCTGCTTTTAGATGCAATAATATCACAAAAATCTTGTACAGAAATTTTATTTCTACCGACAAGTAACATAGTTCCTACAATAGCGCGAACCATATTTCTTAAAAATCTATTGGCTTTTATTGTGAAAATAATCTGGTGGTTTTTTTTTATCCAAAATGCTTCATATACATGACAATTAAAATTGTTTACTTCGGTATGTACTTTACTAAAGGATGTGAAGTCATTAAAACCAATTAATTTATTACACGACTCATTCATTAAATCAATATCTATATTATGACTTATATGGTTAAACATAGTATTTAAAAAAGGTTCTTTTTTTTGAGATATTCTATATTCATAAGTTCTGCTTATAGCACTAAATCTCGCATGAAAATCTGGATTTTTAATTACGTAGCTTTTGATTAATATTTCTTGGGGAAGCATTAAGTTTAGTTTGTTTAAAAGAGAATCAAAATCTTGGTCTTTAGAAATATCTACATGAAAAAAATACTGTTCTGCATGAACACCAGTGTCTGTTCTACCACATCCGACAATATTGATTTTGGATTTAAGTAAAATAGATAAATTTTTTTCTATTGTTTCTTGAACTGTTGAAGCATTGTCTTGCTTTTGCCAACCATGGTAATTGGCTCCATTATAAGCTATTTCAAATAAGATTCTTTCCAATTTATTTTTTGAGATAGTTTTGAATATGGGTTAATGCAAAATTAAATGTCTGTTCTATATTCATATCTGTACTGTCTATAATTATTGAATTTAAAGGTTTTATTAATGGACTAACTTTTCTGTTTTGGTCATTTTCGTCCCGAAAGTTAATGTTTTGAGTTACTTCCTGAATGGAAATATTTTTACCTTTTTGTTTGTATTCTAACCATCTTCTATATGCTCTTTTTTCTGCGGATGCGGTAACCCAAAATTTAATGTCTGCATCAGGGAAAACTACAGAACCAATATCTCTACCGTCCATTATAAGATTACTTATGGCAGAATAAGATTGTTGTATTAAAACCATTTTGTTCCTAATTAAAGCGTTTTTACTTATCTCGCTAACCAAATTAGAAATTTCTATATTCCTTATTTTATCCTCAACAATTTCTCCGTTTAATCTTACCCAGCTTTCTCCATTTTCGTTGGGTTCTGAAAAGTCAATATTCACCAAGTCTAATGTATTTTTAAAATCTGAATTTAATTTTCCGTTTTTAAGAATTTGGTTGGATTCTAAAAAAAATAAAGAAATTGCTCTGTACATAGCACCAGTGTCTATATAGAGAAAATTTAATTCTTTGGCAAGTAATTTAGCCAAAGTACTCTTTCCACAACCAGAATGACCATCTAATGTAATTATGGTTTTTTTCATAGGGTAAAAAAAAAGCTGTCCAAGGAGACAGCTTTAATATTAAATAATTTTAAAAATTATATCTCTTCGACTTCTATCATCTCAAAGGGTAAATCGATAATAGCTTCGTAATCTTCACCCGCCTCTAACATATCTTCATCATCTTCTTCATAATGCCATTTAACAGTTATTTCACTTCCAGAAACTGATTCAAGTTTTTTAAAGACATCCAAAATACATTTTGAAGAGCTAGTATTAAAGTATTCTAACTGAACATTTAATACAGTTGTACTATTTGGAGATTGAGAATAGGATTCTAACCATTCTATTAATGGCTTGTAAAACTCAATTGAGTTTTCAGGAATCGATCTACCTTTGAGCAATAATTTACCATTAGAATTGAACTCTACTACAGGTGTTTTTGCAGAACCTTCGTGTTTTAAATCTTCCATATCTATTTTTTTAAAATTTTAACAATTAATGTGAAAAATGAATAATCTCTATCAATTTCTTGAAAGCTGTAACCTAATTTATTTCTAGATTTTTTAGCAATATCAATTAATCCTAATCCACCACCACCTTTTTTACTTAACTTACCATTACCTAAAATTTCTTTATAGTATGCCTTAAGCTGTTCTCTATCAAGAGAATTTATATATGTTATTTTTGACGTTATTTCATCTACATTTTTTGGATAAATAAAGTTTCCAGTAACAATGTTATAATAGTCTTCATGCCTACTTATACTGAATATTGCTGACTTTTTATCTCCTTTTGAGGTTTCATATATTACATTTTCATTATCAAAATCATCTATATGATGGTATAAGTTTTGGAGACATTCAACCAAAACATTAAAAACTTTCTTTTTAGTAGCAGGAGAATCATTTAAATCTTCCATTTTAGATTCCATAATTTGAAATACTGAGGACAATAAATCAGATGTAATTGTACCCTTAAAAGCTAAAAGAACATTATCTCGTTCCATTAAATTATATAAATCAAATGTAGTTGTAGCCATAATTACTATGGCAAATATAATAAATTGTTGAATGTATAGCCAAAAAAAAGCTTTTGAAAATAAATTATATGTTAGATTTACATTTGAAATTAAAGAGTGAAATGATTGACAGAAACGATTGGTTTATAAATTGGTTTAATTCCAAGTACTACCATATACTTTATAAATCAAGAAATAAAGATGAGGCAAGTGATTTTATCCAAGCTATTATTTCTACTTTATCTTTAAAATCCAACAACTCAGTTTTAGATCTTGGTTGTGGAACTGGAAGACATTCAATAAGTTTAAGTAATCATTTTAAATTGGTTCATGGGATAGATATTTCTTCGTATAATATTTCAATAGCGAATAAAAATAAAAAAGAAAATCTAAAATTTTTCATTTCTGACATGAGAAATTTTGACACCAACATTAAATATGGATACATATTTAATTTATTTACAAGCTTCGGGTATTTCAAAAAAAATGAAGATAATTTAAAAGTCTTAAAATCTTGTTACCATCACCTTAACAAAAATGGATTACTAATTATTGATTTTTTAAATTCAGAACAAATAAAAAGCAGCATAAACGGATTAAAAGAAATGAAAAATATAAGTGGAATTAGTTTTAACATCCACAAAGAGATAATTGACGATTATGTAATTAAAAAGATTGAAATCAAAGATGGAGAAGCCAGCTACAATTTTCAGGAAAAAGTACAACTCTTCAAAATTGAAGATTTTAAAAAAATGTTTGAATTTTCAGGATTTAAAATTATCTCTAGTTATGGAGATTATCAAATGAACCCATACGATCTAAATAGCAGTAGATTAATTTTATGTGCAAAAAAAATTAGCTAATGATTGAAATTTTATTTTTCAGTGTTTTGATTGTTGGGGTTTTAACAGAACTTCTTTACAAAAAAATTGAAAAATTTAAGCCAATAATAATTTCTTTTAGTGTGGCTTTGGTTTTGACACTTTTATGCACTCATGTTTTACCAGAACTATTTTCATCTCACAATCGTGAACTTGGCTATTATTTGTTAGCAGGTTTTATAATTCAAATTCTTCTTGAACTTCTTTCCAAAGGAATTGAACATGGGCATGTGCACCTTCATGGAGAAATTTCTAATAAAGAATTAATCGTTATTTTCATTGGTCTAGCGATTCATTCGTTCATTGAAGGAATGCCAATTAACACATTTGAATCCTCTGTTCACCAACACACAATTACCAATATTGATAGGTCATTTTCTTCTATTTATCTATCTACAATTCTTATTCATAAATTACCAATTGCTGCAGTATTGATGATTTTTTTAAATAGCATAAATTCAAGTTATTTAAAAAAGTTTGTTTTTCTTTTCTTATTTGCAGCCTCCAGTCCCTTAGGAGGGATTGTTGGAGAGCTTATAGTTAATATTGATTTTTTTAAAGGGTTTTCCTTGAACTTATTAGCTATTTCTTGTGGAATGCTCCTGCATATCACTACTTTATTAATATTTGAAGACCATCATAATTCAAAAGGAAAAATTAAAAATATTCTCACTATTTCAGCTGGAATAGTTACGGGAATTTTAATTTTTAGTATTTAAAAAACTTAACACTTGAAAAATTAAAAAAGTTTTAAAAATATACCTGGTAAATCTTTTTTTCTTTGGTTTAATAATTAATTCTTTAGCCCAAAACGATGAAGATTATATACAATTCAGCGGAGTTGTTATTGCTGAAGACAGTTTACAGCCCGTACCTTATTGTAGCATAATTGACAACCAAACAAAACGAGGTACTATTTCAGATTTTTTTGGATATTTTTCTTTTGTAGCTAAAAAGGGAGATACAATAATATTTAGTAGCATAGGCTATAAAAAATCTAGCTTTTCTATTCCTGATACACTCACTACAAATAAATACTCATTAATTCATATAATGTATCAAGATACTATAATGCTAAACACTGTCGTTATCTATCCTTGGCCTTCGAAAGAACAATTTGCCAAAGCATTTGTTGAAACCGAGATACCCAATGACGATTATAAAAGAGCTATGAATAATCTTGCAAGAGAAAAACTTAATGAAAGAATGCAGTTTACACCAATGGATGGAGCACTTAATTTCAAATGGCAACAACAGCAAATTCAAAACAAGCTGTATTATGCTGGTCAGTATGCACCAATAAGTTTATTGAACCCCATTGCGTGGGCACAATTTATTCAAGCATGGAAAAGAGGAGATTTTAAAAACAATAAATGAATCTTTTTAAAAAATACAATTTATTGTTTTTTTGTCTATTAATTTCAATAATAGTTATTGGACAAGAAAAAATTACTCTTAAAGGAAATATCAGAGATATTAATGGAAACCCTATCGGCAATGCAAATATTAAAGCATTTACTAATGAGATAGAGGTAACTACTGGTGCAGTATCAGATAAAGATGGTTTATTCTATCTTTCATTGAGTAATTTTAAAACAACTATTGAAATAACCCATGTAAATTTCAAAAAAATAACTAAAACCATAAATCCTGAAAAAAATTCAACTCTAAATATTAAAATGAGGAATAAAGTTTTAAAAACTTTAGATGTTGAATATAAAGATCCTGGTAGTTCTCCAACAGAAATACTACCTACCATTAATGCATCCAATATTGCATTACCGAGTGGCAACATTGAAGGCTTACTTTCTTCTGTTGGATTTGGGGTAAGACAGAACAACGAACTCTCTAGTGGTTTCAGTGTGAGAGGTGGGAATTTCGATGAAAATCTAATTTATGTAAATGGGATAGAAGTATATCGACCTTTTTTAGCTAGATCAGGACAACAAGAAGGACTAAGTTTTATAAATCCATCTATGGTAGAAAATATAACTTTTTCCGCTGGTGGTTTTGATGCGAAATATGGAGATAAGCTTTCAAGCGTATTAGATATTTCTTACAAGGAACCAGTAGCTTTTGAAGCTAATCTATCTACCAGTCTTCTTGGCACTCAAATTCAATTTGGAGATAGACCAAGCTCTCTGGTGAACTATAATGTAGGATTTAGGTACAGAACCAACGCATATCTACTAGGAGCTTTAGATACCAAAGGAGAATACCAACCAAGATTTATGGATGTTCAAGGACTGGTTAATTTTAATATCAATGAAAAATTAAAGCTTTCTGTTTTTGGAACAACTGCAAATAATCTTTTTTCGGTGAAGCCAGAAAATAGACAAACGAATTTTGGAAACATAAATGAAGCTTTGAGATTTACCGTCTATTACGAAGGACAAGAGAATACTCAATATAAAACCTATATGGGAGCAGTAGCTCTTAAGCATCAAAAATCAGAGAATTTATCTTTAAACTATTTTATTTCAACATTTAATACCGATGAGACAGAATATTTTGATTTACTAGGGGAATATAGACTTGACGAACTAGAAAGAGACTTGGGAAGTGATCAATATGGAGATATAGCTTATAACAGAGGCGTTGGAGCATTTCTAAACCACGCTAGGAATCAACTTAGAGCTAATGTAATCAACTTCTATCATACAGGAGATCTCAACCAAGGTGATCAAAAAACGTCTTGGGGAATAAAAGTCCAAAGTGAACAAGTTAGAAACACCATAAAAGAATGGAACTATCTTGATTCTGCAAGGTTCAATACACCAAGGGAAGCAGATAGTATTGGATATCAAGACACTTCTAATATTCCTTACCAAGAACTTCATTTAAGTAAATTTATTAAAGCAGATAATGAAATTGAATCTTCAAGGGTTACAGGGTTTGTGCAACATAGATTTAAATTCAATAGAGAAAAAAATATTCATTTTATCTATAAGGAAGATAGTAATAGTAGTATCGATACAATATTTTCAACTCAAGATTATTTTACAGCTACTGTTGGTCTTAGAGCAAATTACTGGTCTTATAACAACCAGACAGTACTTTCACCAAGAATAAATTTCAAATGGCGACCTGGTTTTTACAAATTTGAAAATCAAAAAATATCAAGACAAAATATAACTTTTAGATTGGCGACAGGCTATTATTACCAACCTCCTTTTTACAGAGCTGCAAGAAATTTAAATGGAGAACTTAATCCTATGATAAGAGCACAAAAATCTATTCATTTAGTTGCGGGTGGAGATATAGTTTTTAATATGTGGGATAGAAAATTCAAAGTTGGATCAGAAATTTATTATAAATTTTTAGAAGATATTATCCCCTATGAAATTGAAAACGTAAGAGTAAATTACTATGGTGAAAATTTAGCTTCTGGATATGCTAGAGGAATAGATTTAAAAATAAATGGAGAGTTTGTAGAAGGTATTCAATCCTATGCTTCTTTAAGTTGGCTACAAACCAAAGAAGATATTAAAAACGACTTTTACTACGAATATTTCAACCGAGAGGGCGAAAAAATTATACCTGGATATACCATAGATCAAAATGTTGCCGATAGTACGCGTTATGAACCTGGACTAATCCCAAGACCTACAGACCAACGACTTTCATTTTCTATGTTTTTTCAAGACCAAATGCCAAACGATTGGGATACTGAAAAAGTTAAGTGGAGCACAATGAAAGTAAATATTAATGTTTTAGTTGGCTCAAGACTCCCTTATGGACCACCAGGAAATCAAAGATTTTCAGATACCTTAAGATCTAGTTTTTATAGAAGAGTAGATATTGGATTTTCAAAAGATTTAATTAACAATAAAACAGATAAGTCAAAATTTAAAGAAAAATCTATTTTAAATGGCATTGAGTCAATGTGGATTGCATTTGAGGTTTTTAATTTGTTAGACATATCCAACACCACCAACTATACTTGGATAAGAGATGTTAGTGGAAGACAATATTCTATTCCTAGTTTTTTAACATCTAGAAGATTAAATCTTAAATTAGTGGCAAGATTTTAGTAAATGGGAAAATTAAGTTCGTTAATATTAAATGGTGACCAGGTTAATAAAAAGTTAGAAAGAATTGCTTTTCAAATCATTGAAGAGTACCATAACGAAAAAGAATTATTTATTTTTGGAATATCTAACAACGGATTTTTACTAGCTAAAAAATTAAAAGCCTTAATTGAGAAAAGCAACTTTATATCTCAAGTAAAACTAATTGAACTAAAAATAAATAAAAAGCAACCTTTAAAAAGTAAAGTTGTTTTAAATCCGGAAACTTCTTTCAATAACAAAAAAATAATTTTAATTGACGATGTATTAAATTCAGGAAAAACTTTAATGCATGCAGCAGCATTCTTACTAAGTCAAGACATCAAGAAAATGAATACAGTTGTTTTAGTAGATAGAAGGCACCGAAACTTTCCTATAAAAGCAGATTGGGTAGGTTTAACGCTTTCTACTACTGTTCAAGAACATATTAATGTTGAAATTTCAAAAAATCAAATATCCGTTTATCTGGAATAAATCTCCTAATAATCTCATATTTTAAAGTAAAAGAGTCTGAAATCAAAAAATTTAAAAATATATTAGTAATAGGGAAATATAACTATAAGTACGAGACTCGTCCGTCTTCAACATGATAAACAGCACCAACTATCTTAATCTTTCCTTCAGTTTCTAAATCCGCTAACATTGAACTTTTCTCTCTAATTTCTTTAATAGATTGATGCACATTTGCTTTGGTAACCTCTTCTACTTCTACTTCTCCATCTCTTTGTTTAATATTGGCAATAGCTGGTTTAACTTTACTTAATAAAGCAGTAATATTACCTAACTCTACATCCTTACAAGCAGCTGTAACAGCACCACATTTTGTATGTCCTAAAACTAAAATAGCTTTTGAACCAGCAACTCCACAAGCATATTCTATAGAACCTAAAATATCTTCGTTGATTATGTTTCCTGCTACTCTTGCGCTAAAAACATCTCCAACACCCTGGTCTAAAACTAATTCTACTGGAACTCTGGAGTCTATACAACTAAGTACTACGGCATAAGGAAATTGCCCACTACTTGTCTGGCTAACTTGGAGATGTAAATCTCTATCCTGTTCATTTTTATCTAAAAATCTTTGATTTCCTTCTTTAAGCATTTCAACTGCTCTATTTGGTGAAATACTGTCTTGAATTTCTTTTGTTAATGTTGACATAATTATTTATTTTTTTGTTAAAATACTTCAAAAACCTTAATCATTTTTTAAATTTTTGTTAAAAAATCAATGGTATCTACACCATCTGCATAATCCCAAAGCTCTGGTTTTTGTGCGGTTCCTAATTCAATTCCTCCTTCTCCTACCCTGCACTGAATTTCATTTGACAAATTATTTATTTCTTTTTCTAACGTTTCTAAGCTAGAGTAGTATTCAAAATTTACAACGCTTATTGGTGAAAATAATGATTTATCTTCTTTCAAAATTAAAAATCCGTTGTCAAAAAACAACTTTTTTCCCAATAAAAAAATGGATCTATTGTAATCGTAGTTGTTCATGTACTTGTTATGATTTATTAAATCTTTGTAATCATAAATACTATTATATATCCTGTCAATACTAAAATTTTCAGGTAAATACAATTTAGTTACAGATCTACAACCTAGACCATAATACTGTAACATATCATGGGAAAGACTTTTTAATTCTTCATCTGTAATTTTTGGATTAATAACAGCAATTGATGTTCTATTTCTTCTAAAAACATGAGGAAATTTACCAAAGTAATATTCAAAATATCTGTTGCTATTGTTACTTCCAGTAGCAATTACAGAGTTATAATTATCTGGCTTTTCGTCGCAAATCTTAATTCTATCTTGAAGTTCAGAATCAAATAAATAAAGAATATTTAAGATTGCTGGAATGAGAATATGGTCATTTTTAGAAAGCTTTACTTGAGTATTTAAGTTTAGTAAAATACAGCATACAATATCATGAAGTCCTACTAATGGCAAATTTCCAGCACATATTATAAGAACGTTTTTATTTATGGAATTTGGAGTTTCGTATTTACTTATCCATTTATCTATATTGTCTTCGCTTAAGTTTTTTGCCCAAGACTCAAGAGAAAAGCGAATCATTTTTATAGAAAACCAAGCATTGTTTAACTGTGCTTTTTCTATAGATAATTGGAAATTATCAAACTCTCTTTGGTCTACTCCACACTGATACCCAGGCCAAGAGTCAGAATCTAAAAAACTCATTAGAAATTTACCCAATTTAATTAAAGAAGCTTTTTTATAAACGTTTTTAGGTTTTACCATTAACATGTTATATTTGTACAAAATTAACAACCATTATCAAATGGCAATTAAAATAACAGACGAATGTATTAATTGTGGTGCTTGTGAACCAGAATGTCCAAATACTGCTATTTATGAAGGTGGTGCGGAATGGAAGTTTTCTGACGGCACTTCTCTTAAAGGTAATTACACTGGAAAAAATTCTGGAGTCCAAGTAGATGCAACTAAAGAAAACGAACCAGTCGAAATGGATGTTTACTTTATTGTCACTGATAAATGTACAGAATGTGTTGGATTTCATGACGAACCACAGTGTGCTGCTGTCTGCCCAGTAGATTGTTGTATTCCAGATGAAAATTTCGTGGAAGAAAGAACCTCTTTATTAGAAAAAAAGGATAGTCTTCACATTTCCTAGTACCTACATTTTTATTAAATTTATTTTATGTTAAAATGGAAATTTAGTTTTTGTTTTTTGTTAGTTTTTAGTGCTTTTATCTCACAAACTCTTCAGGATTATGAATTGAAATTAATTAGTAAGCTTGAAAATGTTCATTTTGAGAAAAACTATGATAAAGCAATGCAATTAAATGAGGAGTTTAAAAATGCATTGGAAGAAGCTATTTCTAATAGTGAAATCTTCAATTACCCACTAGACAGTCTTTCAAAATTTATGAGTACAGAAAAATCTCCGGATGGTAATTTCAGGATTTTTAATTGGAATATTGAATTATCTAACCAGAGACAATATTACGAATGCTGGATATTAATGAAGAATCTTACTATCCTAAAATTAAATGATTTTAAAAATGAAATTCCTGAAATTGAGTACGCTTCTCTAGATGCAAATTCTTGGTTTGGAGCATTATATTACTCAATTATTCCCAAGGAAAGAAAAAATAAAACAGTCTATACACTATTAGGATGGGATGGAAATAATATGTTTTCCAATAAAAAGATTATCGAATCCATGACGATAAGTAAAAAAAATAAAATTCAATTTGGAATCCCGATTTTTAAATATCCGAATGGTAAAACTAAAAAAAGAGTAATCTTTCAGTATAGTAAACAATCTTACATGTCTTTAAAACATAGACAAGCAAGAAAACAAGATTACCTAGTTTTTGACCACTTAATGCCTCCATCTCCACATTTAAAAGAATTTG
>Ga0206682_10001008_pt1 | contig 28436 bp, 23 predicted proteins | sample M240m12015metaG_FD_155444 | JGI IMG/M metagenome (GOLD analysis project Ga0206682, IMG submission 155444) | Ammonia-oxidizing marine archaeal communities from Monterey Bay, California, United States - M2 40m 12015 | ecosystem: Environmental > Aquatic > Marine > Intertidal zone | place: USA...
CTAGATTTGATACTTTCGCGCATGTATTAAATTATCCTCAAAAACCGATTGTAACGACTCGTTATAAGAAATACACCGATGTTGATAAATTACCCTATGGTATTAATTGTATTGTAGCGATTGCTAGTTATACTGGGTATAATCAAGAGGACAGTATGATGTTAAATAAAACATCTATTCAAAGAGGTATGTTTAATTCGTTATATTTTAGAGGATACGAAGATGATGAAGAAGGTGATGGAAATCGTAGAATATATTTTGAAAATCCATTAAATGTGAAAGATATCAAAAAGAAAACAATGCTTAATTTTGATAAATTAGATAGAAATGGATTCGCTAAAGAAGGTTCTTATGTGACTGATGAAGATGCTATTGTCGGTAAGGTTGGAGAAGAAACAAATATGGACGGGAAAAGAATGCATACTGTTTCGGGAAAAACAGTTAAATTTAGTACATCCGGGTACGTTGATAAAGTGGTAGTTACTAAAAACGATGAAAATTTAAGGAGAGCCAGAGTTAGGATCCGAAAAAATAAAATCCCCATGGTTGGTGATAAATATGCTAGTAGACCAGGTCAGAAGGGGATGTGTGGATTAGTCTTAGAACAAGAAGAAATGCCTTTTACAAAGGATGGTATTGTACCAGATTTAATTATTAATCCTCATGCTATCCCGAGTAGAATGACAATTAATCAATTATTAGAAGTTGTATTGGGGAAGAGTGCATCTCTAGGTGGATTTTTAGGTGATTCGACAGCATTTCAAAATAATGATATTCATGATTATGCTGAATTGATGAAAAAGTATGATTATGATGAATGGGGTAATGAAGTAATGTATAGTGGTATTACAGGAGAACAATTAAAAACTTCTATTTTTATTGGTCCGACTTATTATCAAAGGATTAAAATTATGGTTGCTGATAAGATGCATAGTAGAGGGACGGGACCTTTACAAAGTCTGATAAGACAGCCCGCGGCGGGAAGAGCAAATAATGGTGGTTTAAGGATAGGTGAAATGGAGAGGGATAGTATTTTAGCTCATGGTGCTGCTGAATTTTTAAGAGAATCAACTATGGAACGTTCTGATAAATATAATGTTCATATAAATGATAAGAATGGATTAATATATAATGGAGAAGAATCAGACGATATAGTCAATGTGGAAATGCCATACGCGATGAAAATGTTAATACAAGAGTTACAGACTATGAGTATTGCCCCAAGATTAATTACAAACAATTCCGTTGAAAATCCCATGGTTCATGAATTCATCGAAAGCGGATTTAAACTATAAAAAAATATATATTCTATAGTATAAAATATGGATTTAAGTGTTGAGCATGTTTTAATGTTTGCTTTAGTTGTATGTGCTTTATATTACCTTATGGGTTGTGATTGTAAGGAAGGATTTAACTGTGAAACGACTAAATCTCTGGCTTCAAAGGAATTGAATAGTATGAATTGTTCAACCGAGGAACAGGATATTATCGCGCTTGCTGATAAATGGTGTGATAAGTATTCAAAACCCAATTATACCACTCCAAATGAAAATATGTGTGTCCAACAAGGGTGCCAGCCGGAACACGACGGTCAAAAACTCAATTGTGTATCCCAAAAACCGTAATATATGTGAGTTGGTTCTCCAACGGAAACATTTACGTTCAATATAATTATAAATTATTTATCATTTCATATAAATCTATTAATTTTAATATAGTTTCTTTGTTATTTTTGAGAGTATAAGAATTATAAAGTTGTATATTTAAAATATTCAATTTAAGAAATTTATACAAAATACTGTCTATTTCATTTAATATTTCTGGTTTGTAAACTGATAATATTTTACTATTAAATCTTTGAAATAATGAATCTTTATCTTTTATATAATTATTATCAAATAGTATTAATAATTGATTCCATAATATAGAAAAATTATTAGGACCATCAAAATCTTTACATTTTCTCGATTTAAGTGAATAGTATCCATTTTCATCAAAAGACTTGATATATATATTTTCATCAAAACAGACTACCATGCGTTAGTCTATTTATAATATTTGTAAATATTATTTTTGACAAGATTTAAATAATATCATTTATGACAAGGTTTAAAAGATTTTCTATGAAATTCTGTGGGACCATATTTTTGTAATGCTAACATATGCGTTTTTGTTCCATAACCTTTGTTATTTCGGATATCATAGTCATCTAAAATATTATTTAAATCACATAATTCTTTTATATATTCATCGCGATATTCTTTTGCTAAAATTGATGCCGCTGCGATATTATAATATTTATCATCACCACCAGTAATACAAACATGTGGTATAAATTCAAATGTGGATTTATTCATGTAGGGTGGGAAATAATTACCATCAACTAATAGTCTGTCTACATTCATAACAGATGTAATATTATCGACGCATTTTTCCATCCCTTCCATTGTAGCATTTAAAATATTCACTTGATCAATACGATCTGAATCAATCATTTCAACACAAAAAGCGATACTATTTTCTTCGATATACTTTCTTAGAATTTTTCTAACTCTTTCTGAGCACTTTTTAGAATCTTTTATTTCATACGGTGGTGGATTTAGATTTAAATCATTTAGTATAACACCGGCTGTAAAAACGGGTCCTAAAAGACATCCTCTTCCGGCCTCATCTAAACCTATCTCTAGTTTACCTTCTTCATAGTATTGATTCATATATTGATATTATATTTATCTATTTAAATATATAATGAAATCCAATAAGAAAAAACTAGGAGATGTTGGTATTAGATTAAAACCAAAAGAATCAAATATACTTGAAAATTACATGAAACATAGGAAAAGAACCCATAAAAAGAAAAAATCAAAAAAGAAGAAATCATTCAAGAGCATTGAAATTAAAGCGAAAAAAGATCCGTTTCTACAAATTGTTGAAGATAATCAGAATAAAAATAAAAAAGAAGATTTAGTTGTGACAGAGATAAAACAAAAAACAGAAGACAAACCCGAAGACAAACCGGAAGAAACAAGAACGATCCATGTAGATTCAAAACCAAAAGATTTATCTGAAACAGATCCAAATGTTAAAAAAACGATAATGATAACTGCTTCATTAAAACCAGAAAAAAAGAAAGAAGGAACTGGTGTAATATTGGAATAAGTTAATCTTAAATATTTAAAATATCTTTTACTATAAAATGGATTTAATACATTCTTATCAAGATGATAATTCAAATAAGAATTTATTGTATTTAGCGAAACCAGTTTATGGAGGATGGGTTACATTCACGGCTCATTTATCCCATAAATACAATTCTCCTATATACAAAATATCCAGGAGAAATGAAAAATTTAAACGCAATTATGGTTATGAATGTGAATATCAAAATTTAGATATTAGTGAAGTCCTTAAATTAAATAATATTATGATAACGGCTGTTGATAAGCACTATTATGAATATTTATATTTATTCCCCCCCAATACAGAAATTGTTATTCATGATCCAACTGAATGTAAAGTAAATAAGAAGACCCCGAATCCACTAGTTCAAGTCACCGATAAAAATGATAATATTTTACTAAATCATTTCAAAGTAATAACCATTAGAGAGAGTGTTCAAGAATATTTAGTGAATACATTCAGCGTACAATCACAATTTATGCCTCATCCATTTTATCCATACGAAGTTCCGGAATGCGAAGGGTTAGGTTATGAATGCGTATCTATATCACGTATAGATTTTGATAAAAATACAGATATACTTTTGAAAGCGAATGCATTACAAAAAGATCCTAAAAAACATATTTATATATTTGGCGCTGAAAATAGATTGTATGTCCATCACAAGTTAAAAGAATTAAATTTTGATGCCTTCTGGAAAGGTAAATTTCCTAAAAATTTATCACCAACTTATGAGGGATGTAGTATATTAAAAGATGCAAAATACATGATAGATATGTCTATTATTAAAGGTGATGGTGGTGGAACCCAATATACCTTTTTAGAAGCGATACATGAAGATTGTGTATTAATTCTTCATTTAGATTGGATAAATGCTGGGAATACATTTCAATCCGGTATTAATTGTATAGGAGTGTCTAATGGTGAAGAATTAGCACAAGTAATAGAAAAGGGTTTAAGTGAAGAAGAATTTAATAGTATATTAACAAATAGCAAAAACTTGCTTGAAAAACACGTTTAGTTTGGTTTGGAATAATTCAACGATTATAAATAATTCATGGCAAAGACCAGTTTCTTACTTGGAACCGTATGAATATAATCCTTGATAGCTTCCCAGTTAGTGGGAAGTTTTGTTTTTAGATATATCCCATGAATATCATACATGAGTGGATTCAAATGATATGGAATTTCTTTCTTATCCATACTCTTATGAACAAATACATTCTTATAGGTTGTAAATAAATCATTTGTTAAACCGTGTATCTTATCCTTATAATTATTAAATAAGTGATTATGTTCTGGAAAATATCTTAAATATTTCCTTAGATTTCCATTCCTTCTTAACTCAATGTAATTTAATAGATGATTATTCATATTAATTTTTAGACTCTTTACTTCTTCAAAATAGGGATTAATCCATTTATAACGTAGATTACCAGATTTTATAGTGTATCCCTTAATATAATAAGGGATTACGGGACCTTGAAATGATTTCATAAATTCATCTCTATCAGTATAACTATCTTGAACCGTACAATTCAAATCGGGATATTCGTCGTTTCTCAATCTCTTAATAATATCCTCCGAGAATTTATAAATTTCTACTAGAATTAATTCATTACTAGTTACAGGGGATACGTTTCGATTTTCGGTATGCTTCATTACAAAAGAATAAGACATGTTTTTATTAAGTGAATCACATTCTAATTCACAACACTCGTCAAACATTTGCCTAAATGGCTTCTTGTTTGTCCACTTATTATAACCACCAATTTCTGACCTAGTACTGATTAGCCATTTATCTCCATGATAAAAAAGATTAATCATAGTTCCATCAATTAAACTCTGATAAACGGAATCGTCTAAGTTTCCCTCTTCTTCAGGGATATCTAGCGATTTAATAGGGGGTAAGCATATTACTCTATTTGTATCTATATCAATAACTGCTCCCTTAAGATACAGTTTATACATATCATCGTGTGAATTATATTCGGGTTTCTTATCATATGGATACGAAACGATCCGTAAGTTTTTGTATGAATTAATTTTAAAACCAAGTTTCTTAAAATCTGAGATATAATTTTTATGATTGTTTATATAAGTTTGAAGTTCCATAGTTGGATACTATATATTAGTAATTTGTTTTTAAGTATAAAATAATTAAGATTAATAATTTATAAAAAAATATCCATAACATATAAATGGATACTGGAGAAGAAAAGATACCGATTTCAGTTCCCGATAGAAATGATCCATTTTTAGATGAAGATAGTGAATCAGATATACTTGAAGGGGATATAGGGGACTTGGTTGAAGAGGAAAGAGAAGTAGAAGAGGGCGAAGAAGAAATGGGTTCCTATAATGAACTCCCCGATTTAACTGAAGCAGATAGAACATCAATTGATATTGGTGATAGTTTAATCGTTTTGATGAAAGGGGACAAATCTCCATTTTTAGGAAAAATAACAGAGATTTCTAGTGAGGAAAATATTTTAATCATAGTGGATGATAAAGATAGAACTTTAACTTATATTTTTGAAAATGGGGAGTTATTAAAAAAGACAGTAACTTATGAAATTTTAGATTACATTAAGGTAAGACCTTATAATCCAATTAAAGAAAAAGAAGAATATCAAGAGGTTGAATTTGAAACAGATGAGTTAGTTGATAAAAATTATAGTGAACTTGCCATTAAAGATGATTTATTATCAACTCTCATCATTTCAATGAATATTTATGATAATCCTTTATTGATAGAAAGGGTTCAAGAAACAATAGATACTCTTTTAGAACTGTATAGTGATTTAGATAAGAAAAAGAAGAAACATTTACCCAAATACATGATACCAGTTATAGGCGATGAACTAAAAATATATGATGAATTGGGAAATACACTATCAGAAGAATTAAAACAAACTGCTTTAGAGTCAGAAACAGGATACAGTAATTATAGAGATTATATAAACTCGCAATTAAAACACTCGAGACCAATACAAACAACCAATGGATATGGTTATGAAACAGAAGAGTATTATGATACATATTTAAGAAATTGTATTCAAGATGACAATTGTAATGGTATCATGGGGGCATATAGATATGATGAAAGACGCAATAATAAACCAATTTATTTTGATAATCAAATGATATTATCAGCAAACCGATTGAGATTTATCGCTTTATTAGAAGAACCATATAATGAAACGGTATATTCATTAAAAGGTGAAACTATGAAAATTTTTAACGTCTTTGAAAAATATATATATGATAGTTACTATCGCAGAATAATAACACGTAAAAGATTATTAAAAGATTCTTATATAGTAACATCTGATGGAGATGAATATGAATCAAAGGAGAAAGATAAATATATCTTGTATAACTTAGATCATAATACTGACAAAGATTATTTATATGAAATTTATGACTATAATGTAGGAGAATCTATTAAAGCACTATTAAGAGATGATATTTCTTCTGATTTATATAATTTTACAGATATAGAGAAAATATTATTCAAATTTGGAAAAAGTTATACTGAATTAGATATTAATTTAAGAAATAGTATTAGCGATTTATTAAAAGAGAATATAGAAAGATATCATAAGAGATATGTTAGTATATATCGTCGTAAGAGGAATGAAATATTCAAACCCCGAAATATAGAACTAAGCGATGAGATGAAATCTAAAATATGCCATGAAAAGATATTCCAGTTAGCTAAACCAGGATTAAGGAATCATTATTTACAAAAATACATAGATATTTTCACACGAGTTGCTGATAAACCGACGGAATCTCCTGATTATTTATATGATGTGTATACAAATGAAAGATCACTATGTAAACATTATCTTTATATGGTAAATACATCGAATGATAATGATTTATTTGAAACCATGAAAAGCAAATATGGATTGCCTCCAGAAGATGGAATGATAGCATGTAAAATTTGCGGTGGTTATTTATGTAATGAAGATACGACTCTGATAGATGGTTACAATGATGATAAACCAATGATAACGCGAGAAGTTATTGATACTAAAAAAGACAAGAAACTAGAGATAAGCGAATATCTTGAAGAAAAGATTGAATACGTTACAATGATCAAAATGATTAGTGAATCGGTTGGTGTTAATATGACAGATGAAGATATCCATGAAGTATTAGTATCATTTGAATTATTGGATCATAACATGTTAGCAGATCAAAGGTATGGTTTAATGAATGTGAGTAGTACTGATATCCATCCTAGAATTAATAGTGAAACTCAAAAGATTAAATCTCTAGAAACAAAAACAAAAGATAAAAATGAAAAGAAAAAATTAAAGACAGAAAGAGAAAGCGTCTTTAAAAAATTCCAGAAATGGTTAAAAGATAGTAATAATTTATTAATACTGACAGCACTAGTCACATTAACTATGCAATGTAGAATACCTTCTTATTTTTCAGAAGGGAAGAAGTCATTAGATATAATTGATGTTAATAACCATAAAATAGACAATAGTGTAGTTAATTATTATTGCGCCAAATTAAGAAGACTATATGAAAAATATAAGGATGAAAAAAGATGGAAATGCGTTTCACAATTAATCAATGAAAAAGAATACAAAATAAATTCATTTGAAACTCAATTAGGATTAACAATAAGATACTGTATGGAACCTAATTTTCCACTAATCGTTAATCGTATTTCAAATTATGAAGAATGTATAGAATCATTAAAACATGATTATATGAAAAAAGAATGGCCTATGTTTAGACCGTTACAAAAAAATAATCTAGTTACTGGTGTAAATAACTATTTAGATTCAATACAAGACTATAATTTTCCTTATTTCAGGAAAGTATATGGTGGATATCTCGTTACAAACAATACCATGCTAAGACCACTACACCAGGAAGAAGATATTTCTAAATTATTAGATATACCCGAAGTTGGTATCTTTAAAAATAGTAGTTTCAGATTAATTTTCAGATATGTTGTATCATTATATGGAATACATAAAAGCAATCTTATTATTACACTTTCATTTAACCGTATGCTCGAAACATGTGATAAACCAAATGAAATACTAAGAATATTAATAAGAAATGGATGGTCAGAAAGTAGTAATTCATTTAAAACACTTGATTTTCAAGTATTAAGGAAGAATGTTATACCAGAAATATTAGCATTATATGGTGATAAAAATACATCAATAAATTCATGTTTTACAAATGAAAAAGCGTGTAATAGTTTTATTCATAATGCGATTAACACATATGATCTACCTTTATTGAATACTAAACCAAAAAGAATATATTATTACAAACCACCTGTTGTTTATCCTGAATTACCATTTGAGCGTTTAAAAGAAAATGATGCTGGTAAAACCATGATAGAAAGATTATTCAAAATTTACAAGAGAAATGATATGGATGAAATAGTAAAATATACAAAAGACAATTTTTATGATAGTTTCTTAGCAAAGACTATCTTATATAATAGAGAAATACAATTAACAAAGGAAAAATATAGAAATATTGAATCAACTAGAGAAAATTTTTATAAAGTCTTAGAAACAATTAGAGATAATACATCTTTAAAACGCACCGAATTCATTTCTCGAAAGAAAGAGTATTCTATCAGGGATTATGAAATGATAGAGAAGTATGCTAATTTAGACATTCGTTTTCAATATTATTTAGAGAATATTGGATATGCAACCGATGCGCGATTAAAAGATATATTCATTAATATGCCCGAAATGAAAGAAGAATTAATCATACCTCAATTAAAGACTGTATTTTCGGATATCATGGGTGAAACATTGACTAATATTGAGAATATTTCTAGATTTTTGGCGAAAAGTGATGATCTAGAAGATAAACAAAAGCGTAGATTTGAAAGTATCTTTAAAGAGTACAATCCAAGTGAGAGAATTAAATTTTCATCGGATCAGTTAAACAAGATAATAGATTTGTTTATTAATGATACAAATTTAAGATATCATCACTTGGTATCTTATATGAATGATATAAGATTAATATTTTCTCATCTGTCCGTTGATAAAAACAAAGAAGATGAATTAATATCTGCGTCTCGCTCATACAGATTAGAAAGGCGATGGAAAGTAACTCCCGGCGTAGAGTCTGGATTTATAGACTTTATGAAAAGAGATAATAATCCAGCGAATTTACTATTACATAATCGTATTTTCGTGAAAACCAAAGATAATTATATAGGATTTAACAAATATTTAAATGAGAGTAAAGAAAATGTATATTATTTTCAGTTCTTGTTTAACAGATTAAAACCAAGATTCATGAACTTAGAAATGATAAAAGGATCTAATAATTCTTATTATAATGAAAGATATTCTGATGTTTATATGAAATATAATTTCATAGGTTTATTTAATGATATAGTAAATATTATTCAAGAATTAAAAGACGAACAATCAGAAGTTACTTCTGATGCCAATGATTTATTTCAATCATTGGAACAAAGAGACGAAGATAATATTAATGATATGATTGAATTATTTTCTCAATTCTTATTGGATTTACTGACACACGTATTTTTTGAGCACTATGATCCATCATGGTTATTTTTAAATGAACAAAAATTAGATTTAGCGAATCGTTTATCAAAGCAAAAAGAAAGAGAAAAACAAGAAATTATTAATAGACTTGATGATGCGACTCGTGAAGAAAGATTTGCTATTATGCAAAAGAATAAAATGGGTATTTCATTGTTTTACAAGCAGGCGACTGCGAAAGCGAGTGAATATGTAAATAGCGATGAACATGTTGCCCATACTGAGGATGAAAGAATTGAGCGATTACAACAGATTATGAGTGATGCGAATGTAGAATTAGATACTGTGACAGGTGAAGTAAATGAATTACCGCTTGCCCCTCCAATTAATCCTATAGCAGAAGAAGAAGGATATGTAGATTATGAAGAATATGATCCAGAAGATGAAACATACAATGATGAAGGATTAGATGATGAACAAGAAATGATTTTTAATGAATAAAATTATATATATATATATATGAATAAATTATTAATAGTATTGTTAATTATAAATATATGGGCAACTTTTCATCTTATTTCCAAAGGCATGAAACCATATGAATTATTAAAACTATCTCTGATAGGGTATGGTTCAGGAATTTTAATATTAATTTTAGTTCCATTTATATTTGATACGACCATGGCACTTGTTCATAAATTAGATGATCCGGAAGAATAATATTATAATATTATAAATTTATAATGAATAATATATATGAATCAGTTAGATAGATATTTTCATCCAATTTCTTTTGCTGTTGATGAGCAATTAATCACATTATGTGCTGTTTTATCAGGTTATTTGAATTTCTCTCATCATAAAATTATTGTTGCTTTAATTATCATGGCTTTTTCTAGTAATTTACCTGATGTATTATCTTATTATGATGAAAAAATAACTGAAAAAGTTGATGAAAAAGAAGCGATTGAGTTATCTTTTGTGGTTTTAATTTCTGGTATATTATCAACTTTAGTTGTTTTATTGCCCATTATACTAATAAAAGACACAAAAATAGCTATAATATCATCTTATATTTTAATGGGTGTAATATTGTTAGTAACAAATTACTATAGAGAGAAAGATATATATAAGGCGGCAATAAAATTACCTTTATATGCACTGGTCTGTGTTATTACATGGTCCATTTCCAAATTATCTCAGAAATATTTAAAATAAACAATTACCTCTAAATTTAAATACTTTTTTGTAATTACTCAATAATATGAATAGTGATTATTGTATTATTGATCCAAGACCCTTAGAAGCATTCAAAGATAAAACATTTTCCGATTTCAAGAAAAAAGATGTATATAATACATTATTTAAGTGTATTGATGAAGGAAAACTGGAAGAAGCATGTTATTGGGTAACTGAATGTGTTTGTTCTGGTTATAGCATTGATTTATTTGAGAAATTAGTATTACATTCATCCAAAATAATCCATGTAAATTCTCCTAAGTTACCAGAATATCTATGGAGGAAATATGATGTATTCACTAAAAGTTACAATCATATTGGAAAGAAAGAGAAAGATCAATTAATACATTTAAGAAACACACAGAGTGTAAGAAATGTATTTTTTGATTTAGTGGTTACGATGGCAACTTCTCCGAAAACAAAGCGATTTGATAAATATCCTAAAGTTAATGAAGATCATTTTCAATATGGTAAAATTCAAAGTAAACTAAGTGCTACAATGCAAATACTACCTTCGCATATAATTCGCTTCACTGATCCAGAAGAATTGAAAATTATTATGAATGAATTTTTATTTCACCTGAAAAATATAAATGGAGGATATGAAAATGCTATTTATTGGGTCGCGTGGTTAATTCAATGGGGAAAGATAAATAAAAAGAAAAAAGTAAAATTCGAAATAGAATGTCGCGATATTAGTGAAGTAGATCCTAAACACTGTAAAGATACAATCTGGTTATTATGGGAAATCATTTTTTATGAATGTAGCGAAAGATCAAAAGATATTCAAATCCAGATACAAAGTTTATATCGTTTCTTTAGAAAAGACTATACATGCGGTAAAAGAAATGCTAGATTACCATTAATATATCACGCGATAGGTTATTTAAGTTTGCCCCTAAAGTTTACAATACCTATTCGCAAAGAAAACAATGTATTTATTCAGACTCAGTGTAATGTAAATCTGATGTTTAAAGCCAAAAAGAACAATGAAGTTAAAACTTATACTCCTCCTCCTGAAAAAGTTAAAAAATCTAATAATGCTGAAAAAGAAATAGCATTATCAAAATATAATACATTAATTGATATAGATGAACTAAATCGCTAAAATTTTTTTATTTATCTATATTATAAAATGAAACTATTAGGAGTTGAAATTCCAAAGGTAATTTCTGAATTATGTACACCTGCGCAAGTGTATTTAATATTATCCATTTTTGCTCAATTAGCTTATCTATCATCCATGATTTATACAAACAATGCTGTAGTAGAAGCAGAACCAGAAGGTGGACATATTCATCATTATACCTTTCTTGGTCTAATAGTTAATATAATATTCGCAGTCTTATGGGTTGCTTTATTAAACTATATATGCCAATTTAAATATGGAAACAAAATCTCATGGTTCTTGGTTTTATTCCCTATCATTTTCTTTGTGATACTAATTATTGCTCTTCTTTCCGCCGGTACTTTCATCGCATTACAAAATGTAAAAAATAAAGAATTAATGAAAAAAGTGAATAATCAATAATTGATAAGTTAAGCTGAACAATTTTCACATTCATTAGGATTAATTGTAAATTGAATTGCTTTTGATGAAGGACGACTTCTTAAATAATAGATACCAGTTTTTAATCCATTTTTCCATGCATAAGAATGCATGTTACTCATTGTTTTTATACTTGGTGATTCCAAGAATAAATTCATACTTTGACTCTGACAGATAAACTTTCCTCTGTCTACCGCCATATCAATAATATTCTTTTGTTTTATTTCCCATACAGTCTTATATCTATCTTTAATTATGTCTGGAATTTCAGATATAGTTAATACCGATCCATCATTCGCAATAATTTTATCTTTTAGTTCTGTTGACCATATTCCAAGTGAAATTAAATCATTAACAAGATAATCATTGATTACCATATATTCGCCAGATAAAACTCGCCTAGTATAAATATTTGATAAGATAGGTTCAAAACATTCATAATTACCTAAGATCTGAGCAGTAGATGCTGTAGGCATGGGTGCTACAAGAAGACTATTCCTTACACCATATTTCTTAATATCATCTCTGAGTGAAGACCAATCATAATGTATATCAGTGATATTCTCCTGCCATAGATCAAATTGGAGCTTACCATGATACATTGGGGAACCGATATAACTGCTATAACTACCCAAATATTCATCTCTCTTTACTTCCTCTGATAAGATTGTCTTGAGTTTATTTTTAATCTTGAAAAGTGAATCAGAAGATACAAAATCATCTTCACCTTTTCCATCAAATTGATTTGTATAAATTTTATATTCTTTCATTAATTGTTCTCTATCTCTTGCTAAACCCATAGATGCTTTTAATGAACCATAATAGATACATTCAAATATTCTTTCATTTAATGCTTTTGCCTCATCCGAATCAAACGCATATCCTAATTCGAAGAATACATTTGCTAAACCTTGAACACCTATTCCAATAGGACGATGTCTTAGATTTGAATTCCTTGTTTCTGGTGTCGGATAATAATTGTAATCAATTATATTATTAAGATTCTTTGTTAGACGTTCTGTTATTTTTTGAAGACCATTAAAATCAAAGCTTGATCTTAAATAATCATTTAATTCAGTATATCCCCCAATATGATATCGTTTTCCTTCATCAACTCTATATACTTGTGGAAATGTAACTCCTTCAAGCGATAAATTTGTTTCATCCTTAATATCTTGATAATCTCTTTTTTCATATTCTATCTTCATTTTGTTTAGTAATCCCTTTGCTAATTCACAATAGACACACTTGGGCTTGCTGTAAACTACAAATTTCAAACCTTTGGTATTTTTCTTTTTTACAAACTTCTTTAATGAAATACTCGCAAGATTGCATACAGCAGTTTCATCTGGTGATGTATATTCAACTATTTCAGTACACAGATTTGATGATTTAATTGTTCCTAAATTCTGTTGATTTGATTTTCGGTTACAAGCATCCTTATATAAGAGATATGGTGTTCCTACTTCAATCTGCGAAGTTAAAATAGCAGACCATAGCTCTCGCGCCTTAATCTTCTTTCTACTACGACCTTCGCTTTCATATTTCATGTATAAAGTATTAAATTCTTCACTATGAGTTTCAGCTAAGCCAGGACATTCATTTGGACAGAACAGTGACCATGAACCATCTGATACAACCCGTTCCATAAATAAATCCGGAATCCAAAGAGCATAGAATAAATCTCTTGCTCTGTCAAATTCATTCCCATGATTCTTTTTAAGTTCAATGAATTCAAAAATATCAGCGTGCCAAGGTTCTAAATACATTGCAAAAGAACCATTTCTCTTTCCTCCTCCCTGATCAACATAGCGCGCTGTATCATTAAATACCCGTAACATCGGAACTAATCCATTTGATACCCCATTTGTTCCCACAATATGAGAATCCTTTGCCCTAATATTATGAACACTAAGACCAATACCACCAGCATGCTTTGAAATGAGGGCACAGTCCTTAAGAGTATCATAAATACCTGAGATACTATCTTCTTTCATTGTTAGGAGGAAACAACTGGCGAACTGCTCTCTAATAGAACCAGCATTATAAAGAGTAGGGGTCGCATGAGTAAAGTAATGTTTACTCATTAAATCATAGTTGACTAATGCTTCATCTATATTATCTCTATGAATAGATAGAGATACTCTCATAAACATGTCTTGAGGTCGCTCCACAATTTGACCATTGATTCTGTATAAATAACTTTTTTCTAATGTCTTAAATCCAAAGAAATCAAAATCATAATCCTTGGTGTAATCAATTGTTGAATCAATAAGTTCTTTGTTTGCCTGTACTAAATCGTTCATATAATCAGCGATTAGTGCCTTGCTTTTTCCATTACTTTCATATCGGTGCATCATAGCTATCTTTTCACTAAAGGTATTCTTTGTATTCTTATGGTGATTGGATACAACAATCCTACCAGCAAGCGTTTTAAAATCTGGATTTTTACTATACATAGCAATTGCTATCTGACTTGATAATTCATCTAATTCACTTGTTTTTACTCCATCATGAATTTCTTGGATAACCTTTTGAGCAATAATAGTTTCATCGATATTTAGTGTAGTTTTAAATTCTTTGCCTTGTGATAAAGACTTGATACGAGTAAGGATTTTATCGAAAGACACTTCTTCATATTCACCGTTTCTTTTTTGAACACGCATTTTGTTTATCTCTACTTTATACATTTAATAACTTATCAAATTTTTAAGTAGAAATGGATTTAATAATGTCAATTTTTAAACAAGATTTAGATTTAAAATTATCTTATTATTACTATTTAACATGAAAATCGCAATTACAGGGAAAATGTGTTCAGGGAAAACAACTCTCTGCAATTATTTATGTGAATTAGAACCAAAATTTCAAATATTTTCATTTGGTAAAAAAGTAAAAAGCGTCGCAAGGGATCTGTTTCAAATGGATCCTTTAGTGAAAGACAGATCTCTTTTAACGAGTATCGGTCAAAAAATGAGAGAGATAGATCCAGATGTATGGGTAAATTATGTAATTAATGAATGTAAAAATAAAGAATATTGTTTAGTTGATGACTTAAGATATCAAAATGAATATGAAGCATTGGTGAATAATGGATTTAAAATCATTCAATTGAATATTTCACCTGAATTACAAGAAGAACGTATTAAAATGGTTTATCCAGATAATTATGAAGACCATCTTAAGAATAGAAATCATGCTTCAGAAAAGAACATTTTTCAATGGCTAAGCGTTAGCAATGGTGTAAGCGTTAGCAATGGTGTAAGCGTTAGTGATGGTAGTCATCCTCATTTAAGTATAGATTCATCGATGCCTGTAGAAGATATTAAGAATTTAGTGAAAGATTTTATTCGTTCATAAAAAAATTTAATATTCACATTAGATTTATTATGAATAGTGTCAATATTCCTCTACCAATCGCTAAAATGAAGGTATCAAAAGATAGGTGGTTAATGACTAAAATTAAATATGAAGAAGATTTAACAATTAAAGATATACTAGAAGATATGATGAACAAAACATATGAGTGGATTAATGATAAGGATGATTTAGATCATGTTTCAGATTATGATTCGTTTAAAAATAATTTTATTCAATCATTCTATGAAAAACTCGCATATGATTCAATCTTTATGTCTGTTTCAGAAGAAGAACTTTTTGACTTAAAATATTTAGAAGAAATAAATGAGTTATTTTTATCATTAAAAAAGTTAAGTGATTACTATAGACTAAAACTATATAATGATAATTTCATGGATTACTTCGAATTTATTAAACACAATGTCGTAATTCACGAATTCGGTGATGAATTATCTGATGAAGATGATTCACTACAGGATTAAAATAATGTATATATTATAATGAAAGGATTTCATAAATTAGAACAAGGATGTCCAGATGGAATACCTTTTTCAAAATGTAAAGCATATATGAAAAAAGGAAAAAAAATCAACAAAACCAAAAGAAAAAAGAAAACACATAAAAAGAAGCGATCAATAAAACGCACTCAAGTTCCCCCTAAAGGGGTTGTAATTCGTAAAAATAATAAATTATATAGGAGCGATGGCAGAATTTTAAAATTAATTTAAATACGCTTGTAAACAAATAAATATGGTGAATATTTAGTACATTTTTCTGTATTTACTCTTGAAATATGACTATCATTGTATTCATACCATGAATCATCTAAATAATTCTTACAAACAGCATAGTAATGACCACCTCCTAAACCACCACTATGAACCGCGAAGCCACTTAACGCGTATTGATTACTTTTCTTACCGGAATAATTAATATTATAATCTTTAAGACTTAATGTCAATGGATATTTTAAATATTTATCTATTTTCCGATTCCGATTATATCTTTTAAGAAGTATAAATAAGACATCTGATGTCTTCCACAATCGCGTTTGCTTGTATGGTCTAACTTTATTTTTACATGAATCACATTGCCACGTGTTGTTTTCATCTAATCTATATTTTTTCATGTATTCTGTTAAGCAACAATCTAAAGAAGTTGCTTGTTCGGGTATTTCCAATGATAACACTTGAATAGGATCATGATTAGTTGTATAATACTCACAATCAGTACAGCTTGTAATACTGAGCAATTGAGAATGAAAATTTTCAACGATATAAGAATAATCTTTTTCATAAAATCTTTTCCATGTTTGATTACTCTTAAGATTTATTTTATCTGCTTCATCTTCAACTTTTTCACTAAATGTCATTTGTACCTTTCTCCCAACACCTTGATGTAATAAATCTAAAAACAATGTTAAAAATTCATCTACATCATTTTGTGAAAAATTACTAAAGTAAAGATCTTTTTCTAAACATAGCTTTTGAAAGCGTCTTAATAAATTGATAGGATTTATGGTATTATTTTCATTTGACCACATACTTCTTTGAAATTGAAACCATTCATAAAGTAATGAGTCTTTACTCGCTCTTTTACATTCATTAAAAAAATTTTCATTGTTTGGATGAAAAGTAATCAGATGACTTAAACATTGTAATGCGGAATTCATATAACATGTATTTCCTAAATTTGCTAAACCTTTATTACCCGCATAAATTATATTCATGTTTTTAGACATTATTTAGTTTATATATCTTAAATTTGTTTAAATATATTATTTAAAAATATATATATCTTATTATATAAATGAGTGAATCAGTTGATAATGTATTAGATACTATAAGTAATTCAGACACAATTGAAGATGTTGTTGTTAGTGAAGGTGAAGTATCCACTGAAGAAGAAGTAGAATCTGATACAGAAGTAGAACCTGAAGTATCCACTGAAGAAGAAGTAGAATCTGATACAGAAGTAGAACATGAAGTATCCACTGAAGTAGAATCTGATACAGAAGTAGAATCTGAAGTAGAACCTGATCCTGTAGAACCTGATCCTGTAGAACCAGAAGTAGAACCTGATCCCGTAGAACCTGATCCTGTAGAACCTGATCCTGTAGAACCTGATCCTGTAGAACCAGAAGTAGAACCTGATCCTGTAGAACCAGGGAAATTAAACACATCCGTCCGTAGAAGACGTCGGGGGCGTAGAGGAGTATCTATGAAAGACCTAAAATGTCGTTAATAGATAATTATAATAATCTAAATTTAAACTATTAGATTAATATTTAAAATTCAATTTAATTTAAACTTAATTTTAACTTAATTTCAACTTAATATAATTTATTTTAAAATCTTTGTTTAGTTAGAGTAAGCAAGACCACCCATACCAGACATTATTCTAAGGACATTGTAGTTGACGGCGTATATTGTTCCACCTTCTACAAGAGGTTTATCTGTTACTAATTGGGCATTATCAATGCGAGAGAAATTACATGTACCGGATGGCTGATGTTCTTCCGGTTTAAGGGCAAATGAATAAACGCCGATTGTATCATTTAAATTACAAGAAGCGAAATCGGTAATATTTATATCCGTAGATAATCCACCTGGTCCTGTATGATGTTCCCATATTTGAGTCCGCGTAAAGTATGCCATGGGTCTCGATTCAAAGCGATCATGGCCATTCAGCTTAATATTATAATTTGTATCTTTCAAAGCGTCAAAATTATAGCTCGCATCTTTAACATTTGTCCATACCAATTCCTTTACTGGATGATTGAAATTTAATTCATTTATTTTGCTAGTGCTTAATGAATGATACTGGAGCTGTTCAATAAGGTATTCATGAGACACCTGTGCGAACCTTCTTCTTTCATCTGTATCTAAATAAATATAATCAACATATAAATCACATGAATGTGGAGCACTATTAGTTATTGAATTCCACTCTACAATGAGTTTCACTTCATGGTATTGAAGAGCAATAAGAGGTAAAGCAAGACCCGGATTACGACAAAACCAGAATTGAAGAGGTACATATACAGAATCAATGCGTTTAAAGCCATCTGTTCCCGCGTCGGCCCATTCCTTACCTGCATTTACACCTCCCATACCAGACATATTCTGAAAAAGAGTTCCACCATTTGAAGAACCATTTGATACAATAGCACTAGTATTTCTTTCTGTTAATTCCGAAAATACTTCCATCCAGTCTCCAGTATGTTTATCAATTGATTGACCACCAATTTCGATTTCAACATTGTCTATCATAAAAGAACCGGCATTAGGGAAATAAGTTAATTCGGAAGCATTGGTTTCGAGCTCTGCTTGGAAATACATTCTGTAAATTAAATCACCATTTCTCGATATAGTAGCCGTTTGTCTTTTACCATCTCCAAGACTTCCAGAAAAAGTCTGCTGAATTGCTTCCATAGAGAAGTTTGTGTGTCGGCGATACACAACCTTAAAGAAAGTGATCTGCGGGTTCCCCGTGAGATAAATATCCTGAGCTCCATAAGCAACAAGTTGCATTAATCCACCTCCCATATTACTTTATACTTTACTATACAAAAAAATTTCTGTGAAATTAACTAAAATAATATTATATTATTATTTTATTGAAATTATTTATCTTAAAAAGAAGTATTAGAATTTAGTTCGAGTAAGCAAGACCACCCATACCCGACATGATACGGAGAACGTTGTAGTTAATAGCGTAAATTGATCCAAGGAGACTGGCATTTGTCGCAATAAGTTGAGAATTATCAATTCGTGAGAAATTACATGTTCCCGAAGGTTGGTGTTCTTCAGGTTTGAGTGCGAAAGAGTAAACTGCTATTGAATCATCGCTAGCTGTAACTTCTCTATAATCAGAAAGGAGCTCTGTTGGGAATGGATAGTTTTCGCTGACACCTAGACCACCTGGACCTGTATGATGTTCCCATATTTGTGTGCGTGTAAAATATGGATAAGGTCTAGGTTCAAAGCGATCATGACCATTTAATTTTATATGGTAATTACCGGCGGAAACATTATATCTTCCGGAATAATAACCTGAAGCATTTGCGGGTAAATTATCACCAGTCCATACTAATTCCTTTACGGGATGATTGAAATTTAATTCATTTACTGTGCTATCTTCTAATGAATGATACTGAAGCTGTTCGATAAGGTATTCATGAGACACCTGAGCAAATCTTCTTCTTTCATCCGTATCTAAGTAAATATAATCAACATATAAATCACATGAATGTGGCGCACTATTAGTTAATGAATTCCACTCTACAATGAGTTTCACTTCATGGTATTGAAGCGCAATAAGAGGTAAAGCAAGACCCGGATTACGACAAAACCAGAATTGAAGGGGTACATATACTTCCCGTGACCCCGAACCAGCCTCTCTGCCACGAGAAACACCACCCATCCCGGACATGTTCTGGAAAAGAGTCCCTCTATCTTCTTTATTAGTTACTGTTAATGTTTCATTTTCTTCGGTTAATTCGGCCCATACTTCCATCCAGTCTCCAGTATGTTTGTCAATTGATTGTCCGCCAATTTCAATTTCAACAGTGTCAATCATTCTTGCCCCTGGATTATCGAAAATAGATTGCGTGCTACTTTCACCAGTGCCAGCCGCCAAAACAGCTTGGAAATACATCCTGTAAATTAAATCACCATTCCTTGATATAGTAGCCGTTTGTCTTTTTCCATCACCAAGACTCCCAGAAAAAGTCTGTTGTATTGCTTCCATAGAGAAGTTTGTGTGTCGGCGATACACAACCTTAAAGAAAGTGATCTGAGGATTCCCTGTAAGATAAATATCCTGAGCACCATAAGCAACAAGTTGCATTAATCCACCTCCCATATTACTTTATACTTTACTATACAAAAAAATATAGGAAAATTAACAAATAATATTATATTATTATTTTATTGAAATTTTTTATCTTAAAAAGAAGTATTAGAATTTAGTTCGAGTAGGCGAGACCACCCATACCCGACATGATGCGGAGAACATTGTAGTTAATAGCGTAGATGGTTAGTTCATCTGACGATGTGCTATCGCCAGTAACTAATAGCTGAGCATTGTCAATGCGAGAGAAATTGCATGTTCCAGAAGGCTGGTGCTCTTCCGGCTTGAGGGCGAAAGAGTAAACAGCAATTGTGTCATTCAAATGACCTCCAGCCCCCCCAGTACCGGTAGTGGCGTTAATCCCACCACAACCAGTGTGATGCTCCCATACCTGAGCACGAGTGAAATAGTTACCCGTTCTAGCAGAAAATCTGTCGTGGCCATTTAATTTCAACTGAAACTTAACGGTAGAAATGTCGCCGTTACCGAATTCTAAGTCGCCTAAAGTGCCCGAAGCATTCTGAGAAGCAGTCCAGATTAATTCCTTAACCGGATGATTGAAGTTTAGGTCAAAAGTAGTCTTCGAGTCAGTGTAGTACTGAAGCTGCTCGATAAGGTATTCGTGGCTTACCTGGGCAAATCTACGACGCTCATCGGTATCAAGGTAGATGTAATCTACCCAAGTTCTGAGACCAGTCGAAGCAGTGGCGTCAGTGCTTAGAGTAGTAATAAGCTTAACTTCGTGATACTGTAAGGCAATCAATGGTAAAGCAAGGCCAGGATTACGACAAAACCAGAATGGTAATGGAACTAATACCTGAGTCTGTGGCGTATCGTGCTTGACACCACCCATACCGGACATATTTTGGAAAACAGTACCTTGGGTACCACCAGCATTGCCGAGATGACCAAATTTATTAGGTTCAGTTAATTCGGCCCAAACTTCCATCCACTTACCGGTGACCTTGTCAATCTTCTGACCACCAATCTCAACTTCAATGGTATCAAATAATTTGGCACCAATGTTTACTAAACCAGTAGACGGAAGGCTGGTTAGTTCATGGTAAACTCTGGAAATTAAATCACCGTTGCGGGAAATGATGCTAGTCAATCTCGTAGAAGGACCGGGGTTACCATTGATAGTCTGTTCAATTGCCTCCATAGAGAAGTTGGTGTGTCTGCGGTAGACAACCTTGAAGAAAGTAATCTGCGGGTTACCCGTAAGGTAAATGTCCTGTGCGCCATAAGCAACAAGCTGCATTAATCCTCCTCCCATATTATTTATACCTTAGTATAGAAAAAAATTTTAGAGAAAATAAACTAATTAATTTTCTCGAATAATTCTTGACTTAAACAAAATGATAAATAATAAAACTATCATAATTGATTCATAGAATGTTAAAGAAGTAAATTTATAATCATCTCCACCGGTGTTTCGTACTATCTTAGGCCACATTAAATTATTTCATAAATATTTTCTCTGTTTCTTTACTATCCATCTCTAAATCTAATACCTGCTTTACTGGATTCATAATTTGATTTGTGATATAAAATTCATAATCTAATTGTAAATTTTTATCTTTAATATAATCAGCATGTTCGATTCTATCACCCTGCTTTACATTTCTTAATCTTGGTTGTCCCTTCCTTGATCCACTCTTATATGGATTATCATAATCATAAAGGATATCATCTGTTAATTGAATATAAGCATATGGAATCCTATCATTTGACTTAGGTTTATTGCCTGGATCACGAACAGCCATCCTATCTGCTAATACTTTATGAGCTATACTCTGAGGATTCTTATAATATCCTCTTAATGATTTTGTAATTACGAAATATCTGTTTGAAAAATGAGCATTTCTAATTTCTAAAAGAGTTTGCTTTAACCAATCTAAAGCAGAATTGAAATCTTTCTCAATCATAATTTTCTCAATAACATTTCCAAAAACATGTTTCACAATTGGAGAATTATCTCTCCTCTTAAGAACAATACCCATTGACGTGCGTTTACATTCTTCAGTACTTAATTCGTATTTATCTCCCGTGTATCGTTTCTTTGATATCAAGATAAAAGGCCAGAATGTTTTTTCATATTCTAAATCTTGAGGATGACATAAGAGTGGTTTGTGATATTCTTCTTCAACTGAACCATCTTCATCTTCAACTAATAGTTTCCCTTTTGTAATATAATCACCGGATTCCTGACCACACTGGATACAATGAGCTAATGCTTCTTTACCTTCTAAGAGTCTATTATCCTTATAGCGACTGAATTTTACAAATACAGAATCTGTATCTCCATAAACCACTTCCGGTTCTGGATATCCTTTCTTTTCAGCCCATAACTTAACTCCTCTAGAAGCATCATCAATGCGAGATCTACCTATACTTGTTGTGCAAGCGGCTAAACTCATTTTGAAAACAGTGCTTGTTTTCGCTCCTAACTGACCATATACTGAATTAGCTGTAACTTTATAAGCTAATTGAAGACCATCTAAGACCTTCTTTTTAAATTCATCATCGGTTTGTTTTATTAATCCTCTTGTTCTTTTCCTCGCATCAAGGAGATGTCTTAATACAGCGGGAATAATACCCATTTCTTTTTCTCCTCCTTGAAACATGCCTTTACTCTTCATAAATTCTGGTTTCATGAAATAACAAGTTGTTTGACTTCCCGCATCTATCTTTTCGATAGTATCACCTTTACCTTTATTTCTATAAATCCAATTTTGATATTTAATTGTATAATAGTTATCTTCTCCAATCTCTTCTAAAAGACTCGTATCTTCAATAAGTGTTTCATGCGAAATATTTTTCTCGATAATTGAAGAAGGATAAAGTGAAGCATAGTCTAAAACAGATACTGGATCATCTAGATAAATACCTGGAGTAGGATCTAATACAATTGCCCCTTCATATCCCTCTATACCATTTACCGCTTGTAATTTAACTCTATTTAACCATTCATCATATTCCCACTCCTTACCATATTTTTCATCTTCTTTCATTTTGTCTACAATATCACTATCACTTGAACCGTTCTTATACATCTTAATATAATCATTAAGTCTTGGAATTTTCATCAGTTCTGGAATTTTAGTATTTCTTTCAGCGCATACACGAGATACAACTGAAGTTACTTTCACGCCTTGACCCCTTAAGAAGATATAGGATGCCGGGACATAAGATACATTCGCCATACCAAGATTATTAGGGATAATATCTAAAAGCATGAGTAAATGAATACATAATTCACAATCCTGAACACAATACTTTGCGACTTCTGCTCTTCCAGAAGGACCACCGTCTTTATGTTTATCAAAGATATCCTGAGGTGAAATATCATCCTTGTTTAAACACCATTCAACTTTATGATATTCACTTAAATCAATCATTAATTCTTGACAAAGGATAAGTGTTTTTGGTTCAACTCTATCAATTTTAAATTTCTTACCGTCTTCGAATAGTTCTTCGCCAATATTATTATGCGTTCGAAATGATACATAATCTCCATTTTTAAGATGCCCTGTATCTGAAACAGATATATTTTTACCTTCTATATTTTTTAGTTTACCCCTCATGAAATGAGCGGCAACATTATCGAGTTTATAAGATTCGAGATTATGACCCTTTTGTACTTCTTTTTGAATATCAAATAAGATACGACCATCCATTACGATATAATTTAATGTATTATCGCCGAGAGCAGATGAACTAAGCTTTTGGGTTTTCATGCAGCACTTTTTAGAATAATGATCCTTTGCTTTCCATTGTCTACTATCCATTTTACCAAAATTTAAGAATTCTTTCATAGGACATCCTTTTACATGGTAATAATCAGTGCATTTAGGATGACATGGAAATAATACGGAAGCTCTCTCAAAGATATATTTAAAATCAAAACCAAAGATATTATACCCTGTAATAAAATCAGGATCCATCTTCTTAATGATATTTCTCCAACCAAGTAGTAAATCTTTTTCTGTATCACATTTTTCAACGGTAATTCCATCTAAATCATCGCATATCTCTTCTTTAGATAATCCGTCTTTGTTTCCAATGACTAAAATATGTCTAAATGTTTCTCCTTTACCATAATCATAAAATACCGTCCCAATTTGAATAATAGGGTCACCTAAATGAACAATCTTCTCATCTAGTAATTCTTCTTCAATAATATCACATATCGCCTTAATAGAAGCATCTCTTTCTTTAGACTTTAAAGATAGATTTTTAATATCGTCTAGTATTGTATTTCTCTTATCACCTGGTTCATCGCTTACAATTTTAAAGACTATGTTTTCAATAGTACCCTCCGTTGGTAACTTATTGAAACTAATACTATTAATATTTATTATATCTAGTTTAGATTGTGTGAGTGTGTTCTTATCTCTATTGAAACCATAAGTGAATAGTTGTGTCAGATTTTTTTGAGGGTCTTCGTTAAATACCGTCCCAATTTTCTTTAAGAGACTCTGATAACTATCAAATATTTCAGATGCGAACTTCTTGTAATTTTTGATAGCCATAGGAAAATCTCCGTGTAAACTGTCACACTCAATATCAAAACTAGCTACACGATAATTACTGGGTTTATCATCATCGTGCTTAGAAATATCTTTATAAGAAGTGGTATATTCAACGGAATTAAAGAGTCTAGATTTATAATCACCCTTATCTGTATTTTTCGCGCGGACCCAACCAGTGGGGTCTATACCTGTATCATGAATAAATTTAATGATAGGATGAATACTACTTTCATAAAGATTACTATCATTGTTAATGCTACTTCTTGTCTCTTTCCATTCTTTATGAATCTTGAGTGGCATACCAGATAATTCTTCTTTGGTATTGTAAAATTTCTTGGTTTCACCGATAAATTTTCTCATTTCACTATAACTATTAAAATACATCTTCATGAATTTAAATGTTTGAATGTTTGATGTATTTGGATTCCACTGAACACCATAGAAATCTTTTGCTGCTACGATTTCAATTCTCTGATGTATTTTATCTTTTGATATATTTTTCATAAGTGTTTTCGCTTCATTGATATCCCATGTATTTGGAATTTTGATAAAGAAATAAGGTTTATAACCATAGACATTGCATACAATCCGTTTATCATTTCCATCGATGCCGTAAATAGTCAATACAAATTCTTTATATTTTTCTAGTTGTGTTTTTGTATTACCATCTTTATCTTTTTTTTCTTTGCCCTTTTTATCTATCATTGTAACAGTTCTTTCTTTATTCCAGTCATCGGATAATATATCAACAATTTGAAAAGTTTTAAAATCACTCATAATTGTTTATATTTAGTTAATTCTCTAATAATATTTAAATCAAATTTATCAAATTTCTTATCTAAACTAATATTAATATGAAAGAATTAAGTATATTACTAATTGGTGTATTAGCAATCTTCGCTTTCAGTAATTATTTAAGAAGAAGTCTTTATTTGGATAAGGTAAAATCAAGAGTAAATAATAAAGAATATTATGTTCGTAAATTACCCGATAAACAAGAAGCATCCGATAAGTTGGCAAATATAAGTATTAAATTACAAAATTTGGTAGATGGTTTAAATCTAGAAGATAAAGAAAAAGGAAAATATAATAAGAAGTTGAAAGATAACTTTAATTCCGATTACATAACCGAAAATATTCCTGGTTCTGAATATGTCGCTTATAGTGTGAACAAAGGTGAAGAAGTATCACTATGTGTTCGTGAAAAATCTACTGAAAAGTTTATGGACGATAATATTATATTATTCGTAGCAATCCATGAATTATCTCATATTATGACACCCGAAAATGGTCATACACCATTATTCTGGGATAATATGAAATATTTACTGGAACAAGGTGCAAGGATGGGTATCTATAAACCAGTTGATTATGGTAAATATCCAGAAATGTATTGTGGAATGGAGATAACATCAACCCCTATGAAATTATAGAAATATAAATTTTATTCGTATAATTTTTAAATTAATATCTAGTCTTATATTAATATCTTAATGAGCGATCCTTATTTAGATTTTAATGATAAAAATGATTATTCAAATATACAAGTGAATGTATTTCATGTTAGCGATACATTAAGAGGTACGCCTATGGAAAAAAGAAATGATATTTTACACAAAGAATGTTATGTATTTAATCCTGAAAATAGTAAACCAACTGTTCAAGATATAGATTTCAAACCAAAAGTAGTCAAGGGTAAGATATATTTAACTGATACAATAGAAATATTATTCTCTAAAATAGCACAATACTGTGTTAAAGAAGATATTTCCGGTAAGAAAATATTCGCTTGGTTAGACATGAATCCAAAAAATGACTATTCTTTGAGATATTGTTTACCATTAGGGATACAATATGATGATTTGAAATCATACATGAATCTATTTTCAGATAAGGAATATGATGATAGATTTTGTTCTCCGGATGGTGAATCAAAAAGAGAAACAAGATTTTCATCTGATATATACAGTTCTTATAAGAGCTATTATGATAAAATGAGAGATATTAAAGGATTGAAACCAAATACAAATATTTATTTCTGTACTCTAGATGATGCGATTAAATACTCTAAAAAACACATGAAGAAAATGAGTGATATAGTTTTACTGAATGGATTCTTAAAAAAATATTTCCCTTTGATTTCCGAAATAAATGCAGATGATACTGAATACCATGCGAAAATATTAAATAAAATAGAAAAAATAAACACTTTTAAATCATTGCAGAAAGGATATAAATATCTCCCTATTAGTTGTCGCCCAACTACACTAATCTATGAAAATAGATTCGAAGAAAATAGTATCGATTTATTTAAGATTTTTAAAGAATTTACGGTAGATGAAAAAACTCCTTATATAAGAATTTTCATTGATAACTATTTAGATTCCTGTATGAAATTAGATAAGAATAGTATTTATAATGAATACTCTGTTGAAAAGAAAACCGTTACAAAAGAAATATTTGAAATATGGAATCGTAGTATTATGATTCATAATGGTTTTACTATGCCAGAAAGAATTGATATGATAAATACATTATCATTTATAATCTATGATAAAGATACGACTAATTACTCTACTATGTTACTGTATTCCGATGGTAAAATAAAATTATATTGCGGTTCTATGATGAGAATATCTGAATTCTCAAACAAAGTAGTGATTGGATTTATTAACAGAGCAAATGGTATTATTAGAAAATTAAATAACATTGAAATATCTCAAAGTGATACCAAGTTACCAATACTATATAAGGAACCTGAAAGAATTGATTGTAGTTATGTTTATGAATTACCGGATTATAATCAAACCATGTTGGTAAAACCATTAAAAAATTTTTATACTGAATTTACTATCTTAGAAGATTCAAAAGATGAACCATTACATTTATTATATAATAAATCCTCTGGTTTTTATGACCCCAAAAAATTATATAGTTTTATCTCACTGCTAAAAAAAAGAAACACTGATGAAAATAATATAATGCAAGTTATTAAAGATAGATATGGATTACCTTTAAAGACAGCAAAAGAAGAGATAGATAATTGGACAAGGGCTTTTCAGGGTAAATTTAATAGAAATGATTTTAGAGATATTGGAATTTCAATAATTATTGAAAAGGTTTTGGACCGAGTAAAAGTATCTTTTGTAGGATTAGGTGGTTTTAGTGAATTACATGAATGTATGGATACAATTA